>Ga0182024_10009727_pt1 | contig 19798 bp, 14 predicted proteins | sample P32metaG_FD_120480 | JGI IMG/M metagenome (GOLD analysis project Ga0182024, IMG submission 120480) | Permafrost microbial communities from Stordalen Mire, Sweden - P3-2 metaG (Illumina Assembly) | ecosystem: Environmental > Terrestrial > Soil > Wetlands > Permafrost | place: Sweden: Stordalen... | reverse complement strand
CCGCTGCCGGCAAGGCGATCGCGGTTAGCATCTGCGATCACAAACTCACGACGATCGTTGACCCGAAAACGAAGGCCGTCAATCCTTCGGGCAAGTCGGGCCAGCAGATCGTCGTGCTGAATCCGCAGGGCCAAGTGATCCGCCGCACCGACGTTCGATCTGCGGCACCGGACGGCGATCCCGCGAAAATCCAGATCGGCGAACTCGATGGCGACGGGCTGGACGAAATCGTGTGCATCGACGATGAGAAGGTTCGAGCGATGCGCGCGGGCGATGAGAAATGGCTCTGGCAATGGCCGCCGCCCGGCGAAAAGACAGCACACGGTCCGACCGACGTCGGCGAGATTCTGCCCGCGGGCAAGACGTATCCCGCTACGATTGCGGTCACGACCACCGACGGCATGATCGGCTTGGCCGGTTCGACGGGCAAAATGCGCTGGCGGTACGACGCGGCGGCGCCGTCCAGTGGCAGTGTATTGGCGACCGACGATCCGCAGGGCCTGCCCCGAATCTGGACGGCGTCGACTGTTTCACCGCGGCGTTGCGGCATCGCGCTGCCGACGGACGAAGCCGGCAAATATCAGCCCTCGACGCCGCAATTCGTGAAATACGACGAACCAGCCCAGAATCCGCGATTGCTCCGCCCGTTGCCCTGGAACGGGCCACCGCTAGGCGGCCCTACGGCCGAGTGGCTGGTCTACATCGTCGTTTGTGTCGTGATGATCGGACTGGCGGTCGGCAAGCGATCGGGAGCGCTCCGCCGCGCTATGGGATTGGTCGCATTGTGGCTGATGGTTTCGCTCCTGACGGCAATCGCCTGGTTGTGCCTAGAGGCTCGCAACGTGTCGGCCGTGCAACACTACGACTGGAACTGGAGCGGGTGGTATCGCGTCTTTTTTTTCGGGTTCAGTCTGACGATGCTCCTATTGTTTGCTGGCCTCTTTGCCGTCGGATTGTTCGACTTCGTTCGATGGACCGTGCGGCGGCTGACCAAGAGACCCGTGTGATCGGTGGCTACGTGGGGCGTTTAGCCGGCTTCCAACAATCATGACCGACTTGCCCGCGAACCTGTTCCAGTTGCTCAGTGCCCAGCGGCACGGCGACGAAGCCGCGCGGGCCGCGGTGCTCGCGCCGTTTCAACCTTGGCTGCAGCTCTTGGCTCGGTTGCAAATCGACCGCGAGTTTCAAGGCAAATTCGATCCGTCCGACATCGCTCAGCAGACGATGCTCGAAGCCTACCGCGATCTGCCGAGATTCCGCGGCCAATCGGAGCCGGAATTGCTCGCCTGGCTGCGGCAAATTCTGGCCCATGTCCTGGGCCACGAAATTCGCCGCCATCGCGGCACGCAGCAGCGCGATCTGTCTCGCGAGGTCTCGCTCGAACAATCGTTGGCGCAATCATCGCTTCGACTCGGATCGATTCTGGCCGATGATGGGCCGTCGCCGAGCCAGCAGGCGGTCACGCGCGAACAAGAGGTCCGATTGGCCGAGGTGCTCGCGCGGCTGCCGGAGGAATATCGCGAAGTGATCGTGCTGCGAAATTTGGAAGAGCTACCACACGAAGAAATCGCCCAACGGATGGGACGCAGCGTCGGCGCGGTGCGAATGCTGTGGCTGCGGGCACTGGCGCAGCTCCGTTCGGAGATCGGCGACACGCCCGGGCCGATTGCTCCCGGCTAGGAATCAGAACGGGCTATTTTCAAGTTCGGAGCAAAAGCCTCACGGTCACCACGATGATTCCCGCCGCGCCCACCACGACCATGCAACCGCCCGGCCGCGGCAAGCCATCGCGGACTAGCCGTCCCGCCGGCGACTCGTAGCCGATCTTCCGTTTGAACCGCCGCTTCTGATTGGTCATCCAGCGAAACGGTTTGAGAATCGCCGTGATCCCCAAATCCTTCTTGATCCTCTTCTTCGCCTTGGTGATCCCGAGAATCGTCTTGATCGACGGCCGGCGGTAGCGGAAGAATTTCATGCCGACAATCTATCCGAGGGCAGGGCGAATGTCGATTTAGTTTGCCAGTAAAGTTCGCAGGGAATAGACTATGGGCATGACTTCGCGTACGAGCCTATTTCGCCTGGCCCTCGCTGGAATTTTTCTGCTGGCCATTTCGCGTATGGCCATGGCAGCGGACGGTAACGATCCGTTCTTGCCAGCTCCGGAACCAGCCGCTGCTCCCACACCCGCGGCGACCAAAGTTGCGGATTTGGTCAAGTCGGTCCTGCCAAAGGGATGGAAAGTGACGACCGAAGGCGATCGCGTGACCGTCGAACGGTCCGAACCAGTATTGTTCCACAATGATGTTAATGGTCCGCAAGGTGGAAGCGGGAATATCCCCATCGCCTACAAGATAACTTTGACATTGGGCGAGCGGTTAACCGACGAGCAGTTTCAGCTGAGGAGAACGGCCAACGCCCGAGCGCTGGCGAAGGCGGCGACCGACCTCGGCAAGAAGACAAAAGACTCCCCGGAACATTATGCCGCGTCCCGTCCAGAGTACGGCTTCCACCGGTTGCCGTGGCTTGATACGGGGCGAAATAGCCTTTACGTCAAGCGGACGCTCGGAGGGTTCGCCCAATTCACCTCCAAGGATGTTGACGCGGAATGCAATAACGTGAACGGTGCGATCGCTGGTCTATTCCACCGCTATGAAGCAAAGTAGCGTCTCGCAGCACGGGCGCAGCGCTCGACAATATTCGTGTCGAGGACGATGCGCATTAGGATGTCCCTGAGCGAACATCCTGTACGGCCGCGTCGATCACCGCATCCGCGGCGCTGGGGTCGATGCCCTGCTCTTGCCCGAATCGGTCGGACTGTTGGAACACTTGCTCAAGCTGTGCCCGTGCCCGAGCCTTATCGTCGGCAGTCGGATCTCGTCCTGGTCGCAATACCACGAGAAACACCATGTCCTGCGATTCCAGCCTCCGACCAACCATCGATTCGACGGCTTGACGCTATGCGCCGGAAAGATCAGCGGCGTTACTGAAGGGCGTTGTTTCCACAACTGGATTATATCACAACCTATGATTTCGCGGTAATACTCGGACAATATCGATATAGCTTTCTTTCGTCAGGACCTCCGGTTAGATTGTCAGGATGGAACCGCAACAAGTCCCACCTCGTCGCGAAACCGACGACCTCGACCACTTCTTCACGCCCGAGCGACTTGCGCAAATCGACGAAGCCGAGGCGGCGATTGCAAGAGGCGAATTCTATACATTGGAGGATCTGGACGCTGAACTCGCCAGGCTCAGGGCGGAGTGGATTCGCAAGCATCCAGTCCGTCAGTAACTTTCTGCCGCATTCGTGCCACTCACAGCCCAGTGTGCCTGGCGATATAATCAACTCAAATCCATCCGCCGAATCACCCCGCGCACCCACCGTGAGGCAATCATGTCGCGTCCTAACGCCCTTTTCCGTCGGCTCTGGCTTTGCGCATTTTGTTTGCTGTGGCTGCTGCCTCAGTCGATCCGCGCCGCGGCGCCGCCGGTTTATGTCGTTCTCTGGTTCGACACCGAAGACTACATCCTCCCGGCCTCTGACGATGCCGCGCTGCATATCGCCACGTTTCTGACACACGAGAATATCCGCGGCACGTTCAAAGTCGTCGGCGAAAAGGCGCGCACTCTCGAGCGCCGCGGGCGCACCGACGTGATCGAAGCGCTCAAGAAACACGAAATCGGCTACCACTCCAACTATCACAGCGTGCAGCCCACGCCGGCCGCTTATCTCGACGCCCTCGGCTGGGACGACGGCGTCGCGGAATTCGATCGGCGCGAAAGGCCCGGCTTCGATGATGTTCGGCGAATCTTCGGCGTGGCGCCCTCCTGCTACGGCCAGCCCGGAAGTTCCTGGGCCCCGCAAACTCTCGGCGCCATGAAGCAATGGGGGATGAAAGTTTATCTCGACGCCGGCCGGCACGTCGCGCTCGATGGCAAACCGTTTTACTACTGCGGTCTGCTCAATATCTATCAAATCACGAACATGCCGCGCACCGGCCTCACGAATCCGGGTGACCTGCAAGAGGCCGAGAGCAAGTTTTCCGACGCTCGCAAGCAGCTTCAGTCGGAAGGGGGCGGGCTGATCAGCATCATCTATCATCCGTGCGAGTTCGCGCACAAAGAATTTTGGGATGGCGCCAATTTCCGCAACGGCGCGAACCCGCCACGCGAGCAGTGGAAGCTTCCCGCCGCTAAAACGCCGGAAGAGACTCGCGTCGCCTTCGACATCTGGGAAAACTACGTCCGCTTCATGCGGCATTTCGACGACGTGCGATTCATCACCGCCAGCGACGCCGTTCAGCTGTATGCCGATCGAGCGGTCGACCAAAAATGGAATACCGCGGCCGTGAAAACCTTAGCGACCGCGGTGGGCGATGCGCCCGGCTTCCAACAGCGTGACGGCTATTCGCTCTCCGCCGCCGAAATCCTTGCGATTCTGAGCCAATTCGTGGCCGAGCGCGCCGCCGGCCACGAAAATGCCTCGATCGCGTATCCGAGCAGTCCGTACGGCCCCAGCAGCCCGGAGGTCGCTCTCGAAGGCCCGGTGACGGTTGATGGAGAACAATTCCTTCGCACGGCCGCCGACGTCGCCGATTCCGTTCGGGTGCATGGGCGCATACCATCGGCCGTCTGGCTCGGCAGCCAGCCGGTTCCGCCCGAGGCGTTCTTGCGGTCGTTGGCGCTCGTGGCGGTCGACCTTGCCGACGGGAAGCCGATGGCAAAGACGATCGAGATCAAGCCGGCCCGACTCGCGTCGGCCAAATACGTGGCCGGCGACGATCCGAACCTTTGGAAATGGGTCATCTTCCGCCCCGGCTTTCACGCCCCGCACGTCATGGAACTGGCCAAGCGCGAAGCATGGAGCCTGAAGCCGGCCATTCTTGACGTCAAGGAATGATCGACGCAGAAATCGACGGCAATCCGCCCGCGACGCCAATCCGAACGCCCCTCGGCGCGTTCCTGCTTGGCGCTGCCCTGGTGTTGATGGCCTTCAATCTGCGCATCGCGGTGACGAGCGTCGGCCCGGTGTTGCCCGCAGTGATGCGTGCCACGGGGCTTTCCGACGCCGGCGCGGCGGTGCTCACCACATTGCCGTCGCTATGCTTCGGACTTTTCGGGCCGCTTGGCCCAGCGCTCTCTCGCCGGTTGGGAACCGAACGAGCTCTGCTGCTGGTGCTCGCGATTCTGGCCGTGGGGACTGGACTGCGCGGAGTGGCAACCGTGCCGGCGTTATTCGTCGGCCAAATTCTCGCGGGCTTCAGCATCGGGATCGTCAACGTTCTTCTTCCGAGCCTCGTGAAGCGCGACTTTCCCAAGCGCGCGGCGTTGATGACCGGCCTATACACGATGTCGCTCAGCCTTGGCGGCGGCATCGCGGCGGCCGCGACGGTGCCGCTGGCTCATGCGTTCGGCGGATCGTGGGCCATCGCTCTCGCCTGCTGGGCGATTCCGGCGGCAATTGCCGTGGCGATTTGGGCGCCGCAAGTTCCGCGGGCGACAAGCGGTCGCCGCCACGCCGGCTTCACGGTGACCGGCCTGTGGTCCGACGCGCTCGCCTGGCAGGTCACGCTCTTCATGGGCCTCAATTCCGCGCTCGCTTACACGATGTTCGGCTGGCTGCCCCATCTTCTCCAAGACCGTGGTCTTAATGCCGTCAATGCGGGCTACGTCCTTTCCGTGTCGGTCTTCGGCCAGGCGGCCGGCGCCTTGTTCGCGCCGCTGCTGGCCACTTGCTGGCGCGACCAGCGAGTGATCAACGTCCTCGGCACGGCGATTTGCATTGTCGGCCTGATCGGCTGCTTCTACGCGCCGCTCTGGTCGGTTTGGGTTTGGGCGGGAGTGGCCGGTTTGGCTCAAGGGGGAGTTTTCGCCGTCGCGGTGATGCTGATCCTGCTTCGCGCGGCCGACTCCCATATCGCGGCCCACCTTTCCAGCATGGTGCAAGGAGTCGGCTATCTCATCGCTTCGTTGGGACCGCTCGTCGCGGGATTGCTGCACGGCTGGAGCGGCGATTGGAACGGCGTCGCCCTGTTTTGCGTGGCAATCGCAGCGGCGTCGGCCCTCTGCGGAATCGGCGCCGGCCGCGATCGACACGTTCGCGCGGTTCTTTCGCGACGTTAGATTCGCCATTCCGCGATGCTCTCGCAGCCTGCCCAGATAGTTGCGCGAACTCGATTTCGCGCCGCACTAATTCGCGAATCCATCGCTAGCACGGCCCGATAGCCGCAAGTCGCATGGCAGACTTTGCCGATTGTAGGGACTGTGAAAGTGGGTTTTGCTAGCATGAACGGCCCCGTTGGTTGAACCGTGTTGCATCGTCGCGCGTGGCTATTGATCATCGTTGCCGCGGTTGCCGGCTGCGCAATGCCGGAATTGCACGTCGAAAGCCAGGCGCACGTCACGCCCGAAATGCCGTCGCCGGGCAATTCCGGACCGCTGCATGAAATCGTCGTGCCCGAGTGCGAGGAGCCGCGCGAAGGGCCGGTGATCGCGGTCGTCGATGTCGATGGCCTGCTGCTGAACACCGATTTCGCCGGCCTTGGTTCCGCGGGCGAGAATCCGGTGTCGCTGTTTCGCGAACGGCTCGACGCGATTGCCTGCAATCCATGCGTGCGGGGTGTCGTGTTGCGAATCAATAGCCCCGGCGGCGGCGTGACCGCCACCGACATCATGTGGCACGATCTGACCGTCTTCAAGCAACGCACTCACTTGCCGGTCGTGGCCTGCTTGCTCGATGTCGGGGCCGGCGGAGCCTATTACCTGGCGACCGCCGCCGACCAAATCGTCGCCCATCCGACCACGATCACCGGCGGCATCGGCGTGATTCTGAACACCTACAACCTGCAAGACGCGCTGCAACAGTTCAACGTTCTGGCGGCGCCGATCAAGTCGGGCGATAAAATCGATCTCGCCTCGCCGACCAAGGCGATGGACGCGCAGCAGAAGAAGCTACTGCAATCGATGGCCGACGAATTCCACGATCGCTTCCGCGACATCGTCGCGCGCGGCCGGCCCGAGGCCAATATCGACGACAAAACGCTGCTCGACGGCCGTGTGTTCACGGCCAGCGAGGCGTTGAATCGCAAGCTGATCGACACGATCGGCTATCTCGACGACGCCGTGCAAATGGCCCGGCAAATGGGCCATGCCCATCATGCCCAAGTCGTGCTCTATCATCGCTCGCGGGATTGGGCCCGTTCGCCCTACTCGACGACGCCTAACATCCCGGCCGGCATCAGCACATTGCCGATCAGCCTTCCCGGCTACGACCGCTCGCGCCTCCCCGGCTTTCTTTACATGTGGGAGCCGGAGCCGACGATGGAAAAGATGTCCGGCAAATAAGCGCGACGGCGGTAGTCGAACAGGCGGGTCATTGTCCCGGTGGAATCGTGCCGCCCGGCGCGCCCTGTTGTTGAATGGCGTGCCGAGAGACCTTGCTAATCGTGCCGAGCGTCTCCGCCGGCAAGATCATTTGAGTGTCGAGCCCAGTGGTGCCGGCCTCGGCGGTGAAACCGATCGGTGGCATTGCGGGAAGTTCCGGCAAGTTGATCGCCGGCCCACCGGCCGGAATCGCGCCCGCCAACACGCTGCGGATCAAATCCATATAGCCCTTGATGCTCACCAGGCCGACCCATTGCGCATGTGGCGGCAGAAGTTTGAGCGTCGTCGCCACGTCGGGATCGGAGGCGAGGCTTGATTGCGGATTCTTGTACGCCGCGAGGACTTCCTTGGCATGGTCTTCACTGCCGTACGCAACGACCAGCGTATGATCGTCGGCGACGAGAAGCCGCGTGGTCAGTTTTCCGGTCGGCCCGAACATCGTCTGCATCAGCTTTGCCGTGGCCGGGTCGCCATTAGCCAACATTCCCGACATGTCCATGGAGATCGCCAGTCCCGAGTGGCCATCGATCTCGATCTTCTTGACGTCGGAGAATTTGAAGGGAAAGTTCTTGAGATCCTTCGTTGCATCGATCACCTGGTCCATCGATTTTCGATAATTCGTCAGAAAGCTTGAAGCGTCGTCGACTTTCATCGATGCGGCCATGCCGTCGTACATCGAGCCGCCCGGTTTCGGAGTCCCCATGACGAACGACATCCCGTGGAGCCCCTTCATGAGCGATCGCATGGCGTCGGCATAATTCTTCTGTTGCTGTTCATCCATCCCTTCGCCGCCACTCGCCTTGGTCATGGAGGCGGTCATGCTGGCGGTGAGATCGGCCATGGCGTCGCCCCATTGCTCCGGCCAAATTCCCTCGAAAGCAAAAACAAACGGCGCCGCCTGGACGCCGGCAAAACGATTTCCCTCCGCCGCCTTCAGGCCTTTCGTCGCGGTGTCCCACGCGCCTCCGGCTATCAACGTCGTATGGCTATCGATCGACAGGTTGCTGTTTTCATCCAAGCCCAGGCCGAAGCCAAACGAATCGACCTCCGTCGATGCCTTCGCGAGAACACTTTGGTACATGTCGAACGCCGCGGTGACTTGGGCCGTTTGCTGCGCGTTGGGTTGCGCCGCAATAATGGCTCGAACCGTTTTGAGGCCTTCCGACGCCGCTTGGAGCGCCGTCTTCGAGCCGGTCGGCGTTCCGACGATCGAGATTTGGTGCTTGCCGATCCACGGCTTGAAAGATCCGACAATCGTATCGACGCCTTTGGTCGAGGCGATTACTTTCGCCAATTGTGCTTTGTGATCCGGCACGGTGAAAGCGGCAAACGAATCCTTATGGCCCACGACCATCGCTTGGTTCGCGATGGTGACACCCGTCGTTTCCGCCGTTGCGTCGTCCGGCTTGAACGCCGCGATGAATTTCTTGTAGTCGGTCACCGGGAGATAGATGACCGGAAAGGGTTTTGCCCCTTCGGCCGACTTATCGGGCATCAAGGCAATGGCGGCCGAACCATTTTCGTCGAAACCTTCTTGAATGCCGGCCATTGATTTCAGCATCGACAGCCCACTCGGCGCCGGCGCCTGCACAAGTGTTGCGAGCTTGGAAATGGAACTGTCGGTTTTCGCCAGATCGTTGATCATCGCAAACGCCAGAGCGTCGTCGGGAATGGCTTTGAGCACGGGATCGACCGTGGCGGCCGAATCGGCTTGCGCCTGGATTCTCGTGGCAAAGGCCAATGCCGTGAAGAACATCGCCGCAGTCGTAAGTCGTCGCGCGGTTTTCATGATCGGTTTCCTGGTATCGAGTTGGTTCGGTGTTTATGAAGCAGTTCGGCGGTTACGGACCAATATTGCCTGCCTGACGGAAGAGATGCTCATTCTAGGACCGAATGTTTCCGTTAGCCAGTCAATTGGGCGACGTTTCGCTAAAAACCATTTGTGGGCAAACCGCTAAACTGGCAGACTGATTGGCGGCAAGGATTGCGTCGAAACGTGTCGGATAAGGATCTGTTGCATGGGCCGCCGGACCACCGAGGAAGATTGGAACGACGACGGTTCGCCGGGCGACGACGGTTCGACGATTCCGTGCCCCTACTGCCAACGCGAGATTTACGAAGACGCGCTGCGCTGCCCTCACTGCGAGAACTATATTTCCGCCGAAGACTCGCCGCCGGTCCCCAAGACTCGATTTGTCGTTCTGGGCACGATCGTCACGCTGGCGGTGATCTATTGGTGGATCATGCACTGAGCTTCGTTGCCAAGAATGGCTCGATAATCGCCTCTCGGCGTTTTACCACAAAGGCCATGGACTCTGGCCCCGATTCCGGCGATTCATTGCCGGCAGCCATCAAGATCGCTGAATCGCTCAGCTCAAATCCAGCGGCCCGCCGCCGCAGAAATTGGGATCGCCGAACTTGGTGATGCGATGGCCGAAGCCGTGGGCCAGCGAGAGGAGCAGGCGATTGTGCGCCACTTTCGGGAACTTCATCGAGCGGCCCATCTTGAAATCGAGCCCGCCGCCGACGAAGACGAATGGAATGTTGTCGAGCGTGTGCGAATTTCCCTTGCCGAGCTCGTTCGTCCAAACGATGAGCGTGTTGTCGAGCAAGCTGCCGGTGCCGCCCGGTTCGGGCGTTTCGGACAATCGCTTCGTGAGATAGGCAAGCTGCTCGCAAAACCAACGGTTGATCTTGATTAGTTTGTTGAACGCTTTTTCGTTCGAATCGGGCTCGTGCGAAAGCTGGTGATGGCCCTCATCGATATCGAGCCAACGCATCTTTGCTCCGCCGACCGAGTTGGTGTATTGCAGCGTTGCAATGCGGGCAAAATCGTTGACGAAGCTGTTCACCATCAGGTCGATTTGCATCTTGCTGAGGCGCGGCATGTGGTCGTTGTCGCGGCGCACGCCCGGATCGATTTCCGGCACCTGATGGCCCGCCTTGGCCGCGGCATCGGCGCGGAGTTGCTGCTCCATTTCGCGGACGAACGTGGCATGTTCGTCCAACAGGTGACGATCCTCGCTGCTCACCGCGCCGCTGACCTTCCTCAAATCGCCTTGCACGTCGTCGAGCACGCTGGAGAGCAACTCGCGGTCTTTCACTTTGCCGTAGAGCTTGCCGAACATTTGATAAGGATCGTCGATCGGAGTGATCGGCTTGTTGGCGCCGGCGTAGGCCAGGCGCGTCCAGGTGTCGGCATGGTCGGGCACCATGACGCCGAATTCCAGCGAGCCGAACCGAGTATGCGTGGCGTCGTCTTTTTGGAGCTTGTTCTTGATTTCCTGATCGATCGAAATGCCGCTGGCCCAGCCGGCCGGAGTGTCGGATCCGCCTTGGATATTGCCGGGAAACAGCTCCGTTCCGGTGAGCAGGCAGCCGATGCCGCGCATGTGACCGTCGCCGTCGCCGCGAATCTTGTCGCAGACGCCATGCAGAAACATGGTTTGCTTTTGGAACGGCTCCAGCGGCTTGACGCAATCCTTCAGCGTGAATTTCTCCCCTTCTTCGTCGGGCCAGAATTGCTGCGGGATGGTGCCGTTCGGGCTGAACATGACCACCAGCCGCTGCTTCCGCCGCTCCTGATTGGCAAACGCCAAACTCGGCAGGTTCAAAATGAACGGCACCGAGCCGGCGCTAAGCCCCAGAGCGCGGAGAAATTCCCGACGCGAGGTGTTGGCAGACATGACGGCAATTTCCGTGTTTGGTGAATTATGGATCGACGGCAAATACGTTGGCGAACCAAGCTGGTTCACCTCATCGTAACATTCGCAAACGTTTCCCGCATCTTCCCTAGCCACTAACCACTAGCCACTTACCACTGCTTCCCTACCCCTCACCTCCCCGCAACTTTCGTCTCTCTCACGGGCAGCGCCGACGCAACCATGATCGCGACCGCCAATTTGCGGATATTGAATCCGTCGGCGGCGAACGATCGGCGCAGATCGGCGAGCGTGTTCGGTCCGTAGGCTTGAATCGACTGTTGCACAAGTTGGTGAAACATCTGCTCCGTGAACGCGGTCTGCGCTTCGTCACTATCGACCAGAAACTTTGCCAGGCCGCGGGCATCGGTCAATGTCGCCGTCTCGCCGGACCGGGACTTATAGCTGCCCGTGGCGTCGATGGGCTTGCCGTCGTCCTTCTCCCGATATCGACCGACGGCGTCGAAATGCTCCAGCGTAAAGCCGAGTGGATTGATGATGCCGTGGCAGGCCATGCAATTGGCGGATTGCGTTTGCAGGGAAACTCGCTCGCGGGTCGTCAGCGTCGGCTGCAAGTCCACCGATAGAGGAACAAAGGCTGCCGGCGGCGGACGGAGCGAAACCGCCAACACGCCGCGGGCCAAGAACACGCCCCGCAGAATCGGCGAAGTCTCTTTACTATGGGCAAAGCTGGCCATCAAATACGGATGCGTCAGCACACCGGCCCGACGATCGGCGTCGAGCTTCACTTTCGTGAATCCGGCGTCGTCCGGCAGATCGGCTCCGTAGAATTTCGCCAGCCGGCCGTTCAGAAAAACCGTGTCGGCCAGCAAGAGTTGCCGAAAATCCGACTTATCCGACCAAGCCACGTCGTCGAGAAAAAGTTCGAGCGAGGTGCGCAAGTCGGAGATGACCGCCGGATCGAAGCCCGGGAATTTTGCGGTATCTTTCGCCAGATCGCGCGGCTGATCGGCTCTCGCCCAAGTCAACAGAAACTGATGGAGTTTGGCCTTGGATCGAGGATTAACCAACATCCGCTCGGCCTGCTTCGCGACCTGCTCTTTGGTCGATAGCTGTCCACTGGCAGCGGCGCGAAGTAGTTCCTGATCGGGCATCGAATCCCACAGCCCGTACGACAATCGCGACGCGACGTTGTAGCCATCCGGCTCGCGGCCGATTTCGCGGTAGAGAAACCGCGGCGACGTAAGCACTCGCAGCACGACTCGCTTCACGGCGACATCGGGTTCCTTGGCCACCTCGAACTGCCGGTCGACGACCGACTTGGTTTCATCCGCAGTGAGCGGGCGGCGGAAGGCTCGCTCGGCAAACGTGTGGCAGAAGCTTTTCAATTTCGCGGCACGGTCCGAGGCGTCGTCGCGCGTACCGGCCAGATCGTTCAAATGCGCAACCACATACTCGGCCACGTCGATCGCCGCATCGGTGGCCGCTTCGTCCCATTCCTTCGAAATCGTGGTGCCGCGCTCCCAGCCGTAGCTGCGGTCGTCGGGCGGAAACGGAGTGGAGCAAACGAACGCATCGGGAGCCCAAGTGGGAGACAATTGCCGCGCTGGAATCGGCTCGTCAACGCCGGAGGGCCGCTTCCACCACAGGCCAACAAACGCTTTCGCCGTCGGCTTTTCTTTTTCCTTGTCTTTGTTCTTCGATTTGTCTTTCACTCCTTGGGTTGCTTTGGAAAACTCCAACCGCAACGGATAAACTCGGCCCGCGATCAGTGACAGCGTTGCGCGGTATTCCGTGTCGTTGCCGGATTTCACCCAGGCGTCGATCAGCGCGCGTTGCTCCTGGCCGACCCACAGCCGGGCGGCATGATCGGTGCGGACGATGAAATCGTATTCGCCGGTCTCCATCGCCATGACCGACCCGCCCCAGCGGAGCGAAAACTCCTTCGCATCGATTTTGTCGGGCATGGGCGAATCCGTGCCGAAATCGAATTTCACCTGCGGATCGATTCGCTCCAGGGCTCGCTTGCCCGAGTCGAAATTCCGGCCGCCGAAATACTCTCCCTTCAAACCTCGCTTGTCGTTCCATTCGGAGGCGTCGCCGCGGAAGCTGCCGATCAAGTCGGCCATCGTTTGGCGATATTGATTGACCGTCAGCCGAGCCAACTCGATCCGGGCCGGCCGATTGCGGGCTTGCGCGACCGGCGAATAGATCGTGTCGTACACAAACGTGGCCACTACCTCGGCGTCTCGCTTCGACAGCGTGCCCGGATCATCCTCCGGCATTGTTTTGGCGATCAAATCGCGAAGCTGGGCCGCGGATTTGGTTCCCTCGAGCGCCTCTTTGTGCTTCTTCGTCCCTTCGCCATGCGCCCCGTGACAAACGGCACATTTCGTCTGAAAAAGCTGTTCCCCCGGTGGCTCCGCGGCAGTGGAGGCGAGCGGAGCCAATAGAAATGAAAACAGCACCAGCGCAAACCGCTCAACAGGCGGCAAGTACCGACGCCGATACATTGGGAGGCAAGGCTGCATGGGCGTGTTCAAAAACCCAGGTGCCCGTTAGGGCTGGCAGGAGGGGCAAAGGCGGGTGGGCGGACGACGTATTGCAGCACTATCCAGTGTCCTAAACCGGCTACCGAATGTCAACCAAAATGCGACCGCGATATTGCAGCCATCGACTCTTCCCAAGCAATTCTTTTCGCCGAGTCACCGCTTGAGAGCCGCGGGATTACCGCTGGTTCAGCAAGAAACGATACGGTTTGTGCTTCCAGTCGCCCGCGTAATCGACGCCGATGCGCGGAGTGCGGCGAACATGGCCGCGTCGCACGGCGTGACCGCGATCCTCGATCCATAATTGGCTCTCCGGGGCGATCGGAAGGGCGTTGAATCGCTTGTCGATTCCCAGTGCCTTGGTGAGCCGGCCCGGACCACGGAATGGGCCGGCGCCGCGAATCAATACACCGGAGGCCGCTCCGTCGCGATCCGTGACGACGTTCAGCATCCAATGCATGCCATACGTAAAATGGACGTACCAATGGCCGGGCGGACCGAATAGAACGGCCGTTCGCCGCGTGACGCCGAATCGGCCGTGACACGCCCCGTCATGAGCGCCGATATACGCCTCGGTTTCATGGATTTGGAATGCCTGTTCGGCTTGTTGCTCCCCACGACGCAGCACGACGTATTTTCCCAGCAATTGCCGGGCAACGGTGAGCGCATGCCGAGCAAAAAACTCGGCCGGCAGGATCATGCGTTCGATAGTTGCATCAGTTGACAATGTGGTCCTCGATATTTGCAACCATCGATTGCGCATTCGCGATTACCGTCTTTGTATGCCGGCAACGCGCGCTGCGCCAAGCACTCGTGAGATAATCGCCCATATCGCGAAAACGAATAGACAAGCCGAAAAGTTTTCCCTAGCCCAGGCGTTCACGCCTGGGTCCGCGGATCGAACAATCCTTTTCTTGCCAGCCCCATTCATGGGGCTTTGCGCAGGCTTTAGCCATTCGTTCGCCAAATCACCTTCCGAAGAATTTCATAGGCTAAAGCCGCCGCATCGGGAAGCCCGCTGAAGCGGGCTGGAAAGCATCATGCTTCTTCGGCCGTCCCCAGGCGTGAACGCCTGGGCTAGGGAAAAACTCACCGCACAAAGACGTAAATTACTTGGCCGCCCGTCCGCCGAGCGGCCGCAGGCGTCGTAGTTCAGTTTTCACGGTTTCAATGTCTTGCGGCAGCGGGGCGATGAATTCCATGCGTTCGCCAGTTTGCGGATGTGTGAATGCGAGCCGCACGGCGTGCAGAGCTTGTCGATTCAGCAGCACGGTCTTATCCGACGAATCGCCGCTTAATTCGCCGCGCGTGATTTCCGCGCGGCCGCCGTAGAGGCGGTCGCAGAGCACGGGGCAGCCGATGTGATGCAGGTGGACGCGGATTTGATGCGTTCGGCCGGTGCGCGGGAGGAGCTTTACCGCAGCGAAGCCGGTAAATCGCTCCGTCACTTCGTAAAATGTGCGTGCCGGGCGGCTGGTTGGATGGTCGCGGCGGATGGCCATTTTTTCCCGCTGATACGGATGGATTCCAATCGGTTGGTCGATGAAATCGCGGTCGTGGTCGGGATTGCCCGAGACGATGGCGAAATATTCCTTTTCGACCGTTCGCTGCTCGAATTGGCCGGAGAGGGCGAAGTGAATTTGATCGGTTTTGGCTACGACCATCACGCCGCTGGTGTCGCGGTCGAGGCGGTGGACGATCCCGGGCCGGCTCGGGCCGCCGGCGCCGCTCAATTGGTCGAAGTGAAATTGCAGGGCGCTGGTCAACGTGCCCGCCCAATGCCCCTTGGCCGGATGCACGACCATGCCCGGCGGTTTGTTGATCGCTGCCAGCCATTCGTCTTCGAAGAGAATGTCCAACGGGATGTTTTCGGGCTGGGGCGCTTCGCGCTCGATCGGCGGCAATCGAACACTGATCCGCTCGCCGAGCTTCAGCCGATGCGCTGCCTTGGCTCGCTCGCCATCCACTTCGATCGTGGCCGCATTGACGGCCTTGCGAAGCTGGACGCGGCTATGTGTCGGAAATTGCTGAGCCAAGTAGAAGTCGAGCCGCACGCCGACCGACTCTTGGCCGACGATTCGCTCGATCGGCACTTTGGAGACTGCCGCTGCGGGAATTTCGTCGTCGATCTCGCAAGAACCTTCGTCGGGAGTTTCGTCCACTCGTGCGCGATCCAAATTACTATTTGCCGTCGGCAGGCTTGGGCGGCGCGCTCTTGGAATCGGTGGCTGCTTTATTGTCGGTCGATTTGGTTTCCGTCGACTTTGTATCGCTCGATTTTGTGTCAGCTGGCTTGTCGTCGGTCTTATTGGTCTCGGAAGCTTTGGTGTCCGATGACTTTACATCCGGTTCCTTAGCATCCGGCGTCTTGGTATCCGCGTTTTTCGCGTCGGTCGATTTCGATTCTTTCGGCGGCACCGTGGCGCCCTTCTCGGGCTTTGGTTCGGGAGGCGGATTTTTGGACGTCGAGGGAGTGAAGTCGGGGTGGGTGAACGGTTCAAGCTCGGGCGGAAGTGGAGGCACGGCGCCCTTGTCGTCGGTCTTGTCGGTTCCCTTGCCGAACACATTCGGCGCTGGTTCGAGCTTGGCAAACCAATCGTATCGCGCTCGCGTCGAATCGCGGGCCAAATCTTCCAGCCGATCTTTGGCTCGGGCCGCATACGAGCCGGTTGGATATTCCTTGCGGAGTTGTTCGTAGGCACGTTGGGCGTCGTCCAGCTTGCAGAGCGACTCCTCGGCGCGACCCACGCCATATAGGGCGTGCTCGCGGGCCAACGGATCGGTGCTGTTGGTGAGGACCGTTCGGTAGCCTTCCAATGCGATATTGAGCCGACTCCGACCGGCCGATTTGTCGGTGAACAGCAAATTGACTCCGAAGCTCAAATCATCGTCGGCCAGAATCAATTGGGCCCATTCGCCGGTCGGCCGCTTGGGGCTCGAATCGCTCAGCGACTGAAGTTTTTCGGTCGCCTGAAGTTGCTCGGCCACCGTGGACCCGCGGAACAATCCCTGCCAAAGTTTGGTCCAACCGCCTGCCTCGTCCGCCTCGGCGCGATGGGCAATAAACAAATACGAGCCCCACAACATTGCGAGGGCTGCCAACACGCCCACCGCGCCTTTGGCATACGGCTTGGTGACCACGATCACCTCGCCCATCCGGTCGGCAAGCCAATTCGTTTGCAACTCGTGACGACGTTCGGTTTTCATGAGAGCCCAGCGGGGGATTCGGCGCAAATCATTTCCAGTCGGGAGTATACGGCGGTCCGGCGCGCGCCGTCAAGGCCGGGCCGAAACCGTCGGCCGAGGGGCCGAGGGCTTTTCTCCCATTGCCCCGAACGCTAACCTTGAAATGACTAATGTCGAATGACGAATGTCTAAAGAATGACGAAGCACGAATGACGAATGAACGTGGATGTCCGCCGTTAGACATTCGTCATTAGACATTAGTCATTCCCAGTTGCATGACTGACCAACCCCATCCGCCGCTCAATCCACCTCAGCGCGAAGCGGTGCGCACCCTGAGCGGGCCGCTCTTGGTGTTGGCCGGCGCGGGGACCGGCAAGACACGGGTGGTCACGCACCGCATCGCCGAATTGATCCGCAACGGCACTCTGCCGGAAAAGATTCTCGCCGTTACGTTCACCAACAAAGCCGCCACCGAAATGCAGCAGCGCACTGCCGCTCTGTTGGGCCGAAAGCTGCCGAAGAAACCCGAGATTTCGACGTTCCATTCGCTCTGCGTTCGCGTTTTGCGCCGCCAGATTCAGCATCTTGGCTACCCGCCAAAATTCGCGATTTACGATCGGGGCGACCAGGAAGGGGTCGCCCGAACGGTGCTCCGCGAATTGAGCATTCCCACGACCTCGCTTCGGCCCGGTGACTTGCTCTATTTCATCGGCCGCTGGAAAACGGCATCGATCGCTCCGGCCGACGCGGCTTCGACTGCAGAAACCGACAAAGAACACCTCGCCGCCGCCGGTTACCGCCGCTATCAAAAAGCCGTCAAAGCGGCCGGGGCCGTCGATTTCGACGATCTGCTGGTGCTGGCCGAGGATTTGCTGGTGCGATTTCCGGATGTTCGCCGCAGCGAGGCCGGGCGGTTCAGTCATGTGTTGATCGACGAATATCAAGACACGAATGCCTGTCAGTATCGAATCATCAAGTCGCTAGCCCTGGGCCATCGCAATCTGTGCGTGGTGGGCGACGACGATCAATCGATCTACGGCTGGCGCGGAGCCGAGGTGGCCCATATTCTGCGGTTCAAACTCGATTGGCCCGAGGCGAAGGTGGTTCGGCTGGAAGACAATTATCGCTCGACGGCCGAGATTCTCGAATTGGCCAACCGGCTGATCGTTCACAACCGTACGCGGCACGCCAAAGTCCTTCGGGCATCAACGTCTGGCGGTCAGCGCCCGCGAATCATGCAATGCCAGGATGAAGAGGATGAAGCCAAGCAGGTCGTGAACGATCTGCGCACCCGGCTGACCGAACCGGGGCGGCAGGCCCGCGATTTCGCCCTGCTGTTTCGCACGAACGAGCAATCCCGGCCGTTCGAAATGGAATTGCGGCGGTCGCGCGTGCCGTATGTGCTGCTGGGCGGAATGTCGTTCTACGACCGCAAGGAAGTGCGCGATTTGGTCGCTTATTTGAAGCTGCTCGCCACTCCCGCCGACGAGATCGCGCTCTTGCGAATCATCAACACGCCGCCGCGCGGCATCGGCCAGTCGACCGTGACCGCGCTGATGGAACATGCCGTCCGCGAGCGCCGGCCGATGTGGGAAATGCTATCGGCGCTGCCGCCCGAATTGAAACTCGCGCCCGCGGCAATCGATGCCATTCACAAATTCCAAACGCTGATCGCGCAGTTCCAGCGGCGGCTCGAGCGAGAGCCATTGTTGACGGTCGTGTCGGACCTGATTCATCGAATCGGCTACAAGGAAGAATTGGCCCGGGTTTACAAGAATGTCGAGGATCAGCAATCGCGCTGGGCGGCGGTCGAGGAATTGGTCAACTCGTTGAGCCGCTACCAGCAGCGAGCGAAGCAGCCCGATCTGCGCGAATTCCTGGATGAAATCGCGCTCGGCGATCGTGACGACACGGAAGACAAGGAATCGCAACTGGCCCGGAATGCCGTGGCCCTGATGACGCTGCACAGCGCCAAAGGGCTGGAATTTCCAGAGGTCTATATGATTGGCATGGAGAAGGGCCTGTTGCCGCATCATCGATCGCTGACCGACGGGGGCGACGCCATCGAGGAAGAGCGCCGGCTCTGCTACGTGGGGGTCACGCGGGCCCGAGAACGGCTGACCCTTTCGCTGGCCCTCTCACGGATGAAATGGGGCAAGAGCCGCCCGACCGAGCCGAGCCAATTTCTGTACGAGCTGACCGGCCAAACTCCGGCGCAGAGCAAGTCGGCGGGCGCGAATCGCGGATCGAAACCCGGCCTAAAGATGACGCACCACCGCACTGTGCCGCGCGGCCGCCGCGGATAGGCAGTCCTCGTGAGTAGACACGCCTTCCGTTAGGAACTTGTTACGTTCCGCGGCCTCCCCTTGTCAGCGACGCCGGGCCGACCAACAATGTCGAGTTCGCCGCGAGGCCGCGACATTGAAGAGAGATGGAAGCCGAGCGTTGTTGCTTCTTGCCGATGAGGGATTGTCATGCCGAAACCAACCTCCGTATTGCCCAAGGGACTGCTCGGAATCTGGAAGAAGCCGGCGCAGCCGATTCGCGTCGCGCCGGTGCTCGTGGAATTGGCCTCGACCGAAACGGCCGGGGTTTTGAAAAAGCTCGACACGATGCCCACGGGGCTCGTCGAAGAAGAGGCCGAGCGACGGCTGGAGCAATACGGCTACAACATCGTCACCCCGGCCGAACATCGCAGCAAGGCGATGCTGCTTGCCCACGCGATCGTCAATCCGCTGGTGATTCTGTTGGCGGTGCTGGCCGCGGTGTCGTTCCTGACGGACGATCCCGGCAGTGGAACGGTGATGGTCATCATGATCTTCTTGGGCGTGTCCTTGCGATTCTGGCAGGAATCGAAGGCCGACGACGCTGCCGCCGCGCTGAAGGCGATGATCAGCGTGACGGCCACCGTGGTCCGCGACAGCATGCCGCGCGAAGTCCCGCTATCGCAACTGGTGCCGGGCGACGTCGTCAAGCTCGCCGCCGGCGACATGATCCCCGCCGATCTGCGGCTCCTTT
>Ga0182024_10009726_pt1 | contig 19800 bp, 20 predicted proteins | sample P32metaG_FD_120480 | JGI IMG/M metagenome (GOLD analysis project Ga0182024, IMG submission 120480) | Permafrost microbial communities from Stordalen Mire, Sweden - P3-2 metaG (Illumina Assembly) | ecosystem: Environmental > Terrestrial > Soil > Wetlands > Permafrost | place: Sweden: Stordalen... | reverse complement strand
GGGCACGGGCGGGACGGCCTGCTCGTACTGCCGCTGGAACTCCTCCGGTGCGGCGGGAACGTCGACGGTCAGGCGGTTCACGGAGTATGACGTGGCCGCAGGTGCGGTGCTGCTCATGATGGTCACCCCTTAGGTCTGCTGGTCTGACCGCCTCTCGGCAGGAACTTCCCTGGTCCGGGCGGCCGGCTATGGCCCTGCTAGTTGCTTCATGCAACTCTCCGGAGAGTAACACCGTGCGTTGCGTGAAGCAACGCTCCTGGTAGGGTGAGAGCTATGCTGGAGCGTGAATATCAGGGGCAGAACTGCTCGATCGCGCGCGCCCTGGAGATCGTCGGGGAGCGGTGGACCCTGCTGATCATCCGCGACGTCTTTCTCGGCCTGCGCCGGTTCGAGCAGTTCCAGGAGAGCCTGGGGATCGCCCGCAACGTGCTCACCGACCGGTTGAACTGGCTGGTTGGCGAGGGGATCCTCGAGCGGGTGCGCTACAGCGAGCGGCCCAGGCGCCACGAGTACCAGCTCACGCCGAAGGGGCGCGATCTCCTCGTGCTGATCGCCGCCTTGCGGGAGTGGGGGGACAAGTACCTGAGTGAGAAGCCGCCGACCCTGTCGCGCCGCAAGAGTGACAAGAAGCCGGTCGTGGCCGCCCTGGTGGGTAAGGGCGCCGACGTGCTGCGGGTCGACCAGGTTGAGCTAGTGCCCGGTCCCGGCGCGACGCCAGGACAGGACCTCTGGTGGCGCGAGGGCAGTAGCGATCAGGCCCCGCCGATCAATGACCGCGCCTCTGCGGGGCCGACCACGAGATCGTGAAGGTCGCCGCCCACCTCGAGCCGACCCGACTGTTCGATCCCGCCGGCCTTCACCGGCTCGAAGCCGGCTGTTCGGATCAACCGCCCGACTTCCTCGCCAGCACGGTCGTCGGCCGCGTAGAACAGGACCGCCGGCTCTGGTGACCGGTTGCTAGAGGACTCGAAGAGATCGGCCGACAGGGTTCCAAACGCCATGGCCAAGCGCGCCCCCGCCGGCAACCACCCGGCTACAACCTCGCCAGAGGATTGCCCTTTCGGCAGGAGACGGGAGACGTTACCGTGCGCATCGATGGTGAGCGGGTTGCTCGGAACGACCACGAGCTTGTCGGTTAGCGGGTCGGCGATCTCTTCTATGACGCCCTTCAGCACGGCAAACCGCAGCGCGAGGACGACGGCATCGGCGCCCCGCAGCGCGTCGCAGTTGTCGGCGGCGGCGACCACAGCCCGACCGATCTCTGCAGCCAGCATTCGTGCCGACTCATGGTCGGCGCTCGAGAGCCGCAGGGTCTCGCCGCCTGAGGCGAGCTCGCGGGCGATGACCGACCCGATTCCTCCAGTGCCGATGACCGCGGTGGTCATGAGACGTGAAGGATCTCGCCGGTGATCCCGGCATTCACTCGGACTCCCCGTCCGACGTACCCAACGGCCAGTATGACCAGTCCCCCTCTGGGTCCGTGGTTTGACCCACTTCGATCAGATAACCATCGGGATCGCGGATGTAGCAGCGGATCTCGTACTGGTGCTGCTTCGGCGGCGTCAGGAAGTGAGCACCCCTGGCGCTCCATTCGGCGTACACGGCGTCGATGTCTTTGACCCGGATATTGAGGAAGCTGCTGACCCGGTCGGGATCGGGTGGCGTCTCCAGGGTGACCGCAGGCTTGTCGTCGGTCGGGCCACCGCCGACATTGATGATGATCCAGCTGTTGGATAGTGCAACATAGGTCACATCTCCGGAGAAGACCACCCTGCCGCCGAGTACTTCGGTGTAGAAGCGCCGAGAGCGCTCGACATCGTCCGAGACGATGAAGTGGGCCAGCACAATTCCCTCGGGGGGCGGTGGGAGCTCGGCCATCTGGCACCTCCACTGGTTGGGTCTCACACCCCGCTTACGACGGGTCTGCAGCGTGCACGGGTTGTCCCGCCGCTGCATGCCAGGGAGTCTAACGCTGTCTCGATCCACCCCCTGAATAGGGTTCATCAGGGCGGGTCGATCCGAAAGGTGCCCTCTGAACTGGGACGATGGGAGTTGCTGAAGCTGCCCGTCAGATCATGGAGGTCAATGCGCCTTTTGCTTCGAGAGCCTGATAACCACCGGGGGTGCAGCAAGCTGAGACGAGCAGAGCGAGCCAAGAGCTGGAAGATTCTCCTGAGGATCGAGCTACACGCTGACGCCACCGTGGAGGAATCCGATGCGAACAGGCAGCGGCCAGGCTGGTGATCCGCCAGCAGCCGGCCAGCCGGCCGAGCCGGCTGTCAGTTCTCCGGTCGCCACCACCCGGCTGGTCGCCTGGCACGGCGATCTCGTGGCCCGGCTCGACCGGCTCGGCTGGCTCCGGACCCTGAGCGACCAGCTGTCCGCTGCGCTGGTGCCATTCCGCGAGCGGCACCAGGACAATCTGGCCCTTGAGCTGCTGCATGGCGGCCGATGGGTCGGCCATCCGCTGCACCCGGCCCTGAGCGACCTGCCCGTCGGGCTATGGACCGGTGTCGTGGTGCTGGACGCTGCGGACCGCGACTCCGCTCCCCGGCACGGAATCGACGCCGCAGGCGTGCTCAGCGCGGCCGGCATCCTCGCCGCAGGCGCTACCGCCCTGACCGGTCTGAGCGACTGGACCGTCGGCGAGGATCAGGACCGCCGCGTCGGACTCTTCCACGGCCTCCTCAACACGGTGGCCCTTGGGTTGCAGGGTGCCTCCCTGGGCACCCGGATGACCGGCCACCGTGGCAGCGCACGTGCTCTGGGCGTGGCCAGCCTCACGGTCACGGCCGCCGCCGGTTACCTCGGCGGTCATCTCGTATTCACCAGGGGCGTGATGGTCAACCGGGTGGCGTGGGCCACCGGGCCGCGGCGGTGGACCCGCGCGCTGCCGGAGGCCGACCTGCCGGACGACTCGCCGACCGCCGTCGAGGCCGAGGGCCGGCAGGTCATGCTGTACCGCCACCACGGCTGCCTCTACGCCATCGACAACATCTGCAGCCACGCCGGTGGCCTGCTCAGCCGCGGCCCAGTCGCGGACCTGACCGTGACCTGCCCGCTGCACGGGTCCCGCTTCGCCCTCGCCGACGGCTGCGTCACCCGTGGCCCGGCCAGCCAGCCGCAACCCGTGCTTCCCACCCGGATCCGTAACGGCTGGATCGAGGTGCGCGGCAGCCAGCCGGCACCCCGGCGGCCTGCAAGTGGAAGGACACAGCCATGACGTTCGTTGCCGTCGCGAACCTCGATGACCTGGAGGTCGGCGACACCATGCTCGTGGACGAGCTGCGTGAGCCGATCTGCCTCATCCGCCTCGATGATGACGATGTCAGGGCTATCCACAACACCTGCACCCACCAGCAGCAGCCCCTTCACGAGGGCACCCTCCAGGAGGATGACACGCTGGTCTGCGGCGCCCACGCGTCGCGTTACGACCTGACCACCGGCGAGGCCGTCGGCGTATTTGCCTGCGGCCCCATCCCGGTTTACGCATGCAAGATTGAAGACGACGCCATTCTCGTCGACATTGACCAGCAGCTGAACGACGCGCCCATCCCTCAGCCCCCGGCACACGGGTCGAGGGGCGCGCGCTAATCCCGGGCATTCCACCCCCTCAGCTGGGGGTCCGTCACGTGTCATCGGCCGGGTGGCTGTCCTCACGAGGAGAGAGTCATGACACTGACATTTGATTCCGCCAGCGACCTCGCCAGCGCGCTGCGGCGCGCTGCGGCCGCCCACGGCCGTCACGAGGAGGAAATCGGCCACCCGGACCCAGACTGGCCGGACTGGTACGCGGCGTACCTCGAGCAGGAACAAGCCGGCCTTGAGCATGAGGCCGCGTCCCCGGCCGGCCGGGCGGGCGCCACCGTGCCCGTGGCGGTCGTTACCAGCCGCACCGAGGCAGAACTGATCGCCGGCATGCTGCGCAATAACGATCTGCTGGCCGTGGTGTCCGCCGACGATGCCGGAGGGCAAGAACCGCAACTGCAGGCGCAGGGAGTGCGGGTACTCGTGCCACCCACCGATGCAGCGACGGCCCGCCGACTCCTGGACGAAGCTAACCAGCAGGGTGCGGGCGAGGAGTAGCCGGGGCACAGGCCTAAGTGGCATGCCCCGGGCAGGTTCGGCACCAAGTGCCGGGCGGCACTGATCTGGCCGCCTGGCACGCGCCCGAGCTGGCCCAGCTCGGGCCGTACTTCGCCGTGAGCACCCACACCCCCGGCCGGCCGCTGCCTGCCTCATGGCGGCCGCTCAGCACACTGCTGGCCGGAACCTGGACGAGTACCGCGCCCGGGTTCCGCAGGCGAAGCTGCTGCCTGATCTACCGGGCCGCACCCGCCGCCACGGCCGTTTGCGGAGACTGCATCCTGAACACGACGTCACCTCCGCAGACACGGTGATGTGCATAAGTCGTTCAGATCGGCCGATTCGGAGGCGCGGCGGAGCTTACAAGTCGCTGAGTGCGCGCGAGTGGGCCAGGACTCCTCGCTCCACCTCGGTGAGGGCCGCTCGTACCTGGTCGTCCTGCTGCTCAGCGCGCGCTGCGGACAGGTACTGCCCGAGCCGCTCGAGATGCCCGCTGACGATCCTGCGGACCTCCTCGCCGCTCGCGGCGCCGTGCCAGGAGCTGGGTGGTGTCCGGCCGGCTGCGCTCGACATGCTCGCCAGCGGCGACACGCCGAGGGCCTGGTCCTGGTCCGCGAGCAGCCGGGCCCAGGCTCTCAGGTCGGTGAAGAGCTGGTCGAGTTCCGCGTGCAGGGCCTGCGTCTCGGGAACCCTCCGGAGAGCCTGCCTAACGTCCAGGATCGCGTCGATGACCTCGCTCAGCACCTGGTTGAGGGCGGCGGCTGGATCGTCGGGCGGGGGCGGGCTCACGTGGATACCGATGCGGGCCGACGGCCTCGGTACGCACCAGGCCCGGCTGCTGGGTTACGCCATCCCACGCCTGGGACCTCCTTATCCCTGACCAGGGCTCCCCTCGCCGGTCAGAGCGGATGGACTCCGCCAGCTGAGGGGACGAGGCAGTCGTGACAGAGCGTACCGAGCGCTAGCCCCGCGGCGCCGTGCCGCCCGGGTCGAGCGCCTCGAGCCGCGGGGCGGCGCGTTCTGACAGCGCCGTTGCGACTTCCGGGGGTACCGGCACTGTCGAGCCCTGGAAACCGCGGAATGGCCGGAACGGCCCGAGCCTGGCATCGGCAACCAGCTCGGCTCTGAGCAGCGGCGGATCGAGGGCGTAGTCAAACCGGATGCCGGTCCTCCACCGCCCGTACACCGAGCCCGCATCATGCCACTCCGGGTCCTCATACGTAGGGGTGGTGATCGTCGCCACGTAGTAGATGCCGGGGTGATCACGTCCCACGATCTGGAGCCAGACCCGATCCCCGGCCGCGGTCCGGTCCCGGTAGCGCGGCGTGCTCCACCACTGCTGCCGCGACGCCGCTACCTGCGCATCCAGGTCGTACCGCTTCCGGTTGCCCTGAAAGATCCAGTCCGTCATGCGCGAAAGCTCTTCCCTGCCCGGCCGGTCACACTGGGCCCTACCTTCCCACAGGCCGGTGTCCTAGCCCCCCGGCTGCTCGGCTGCCACTTCCGGCCGCCGGCCGCTCACTGCGGTGTCGTGCGTGGGAGTGGCCGTGCGGCTGGGCCGCAGGCTGGCCCAGGGCTGCCGCTGGCGGCCGGTGAGTGGGACCGCCAGCGGAGTCCGGGCGAGCAGGCTGGTCAAGGCCACGCAGCCCAGGTAGACGATGACCACGGTGGCCGCGCAGAGCAGCGGCCACCACACCACGGAGTCCAGCTTGGCCCAGCCGAGCCAGATCAGGGCGTTGATGAACAGCATCTGGGCCAGGTAGATGCCGTAGGAGTTGTCCGATCCCGACCGCACCGCGGCGCGGACCCGCCGCGACCGCTCGGGCTTCACCAGGGCCACGCCGACCAGGTACAGGCAGGCGATCGCGCCCACGTTGAACGGGATCACGCTGGGCTGGAACGGGTCGTTACCCGAGCCCAGGACGGTAGTGACGCCCGCCTCGGCCAGGAAGTAGATGGCCTCCGCACCGAGTGCCGCCGCCGCGGTCAGCGCTATCACCAGGCGCGCGTGGCGGCACAGCCATTCATTCACCGCCTCGAGGTGGAACGCGACGACGCTCCCGCCGATCAGGTAGAACGCATAGGGCGTGGCCTCCCGTATCCAGCCGGTGCGGAGCAGGGGGACGACCTTCCAGTGCATCAGGGTCATGAGGGTCACCTGCCCCAGTACGGCGATGACGATGATGGCGCCATGGTGGTCCCGGGTCCGCCGCAAGAACATCATGATGAGCGGGAACACCAGGTAGTACTGCATGATCACGATGAGGAAGTACAGCTGGTAATAGCCGGTGGCTATCTCCTTGGCGAAGTGCTCCAGGGCGGCGGCCGCGCTCGCGTAATGCGCGGTGGGCAGCAGGTAGAGGAAATAGATGACACTCCAGCACAGGTAAGGGATGGCGACCGAGGCGAACCTGCGCCGGTAGAAGCGGCCCAGCCCTTCCCGGCCGATGTCCTTATAGGCATAGGTCAGCATGCATGCGGAGATGAAGAAGAATCCCTCGCGGGAAAAGTGCGTCAGCAGCATCAGCGCGCTTGTGCTCACGCTGGCCGCTGCGGGCGCGAAGAAGGTGAGCACGTGGGTGCTGATCACGCCAGCCTGCTTCATCGGCCGCATGGCGTCGACCTGGTCGAGCCGCCCGCGCGCCATCAGTACATGAGGCGGGGGTCTTCGTACTGCTTGAACTCCAGCACGTTGCTCGAGGGATCGGTGAGGAAGACCTGGCGGTGTTCCTCGGCCATGCCCTGGAAGCGCACCGACGGGCCGGCCAGCACGGGGAGCTTGCGGAATTCCACCACCCGCACAAGGCGGTCGAAGTCCTCGCGCCTGGCGAAGGTCACGCCGAAGTGCCGGGGGTAGGCGGTGGCCTCGGCCGGGACCTTGTCGCTCAGGTGGCACACGAGCTGGTCGCCGAAGAAGTCGAAGGTCACCCGGTCCGGGTAGCGGCGGGCAAGTTTCACGCCCAGGCCGTCAACATAGAACGCTACTGCCTCGTCGAGATCCCGGGCGGGAATGGCGATGTGGCAAGCGTCACGTGTCTCACGCATGATGCTCCCTGCGGTGGTGCTGACTGACGTTCGTTTCCCTGCGCGGGTCAGGTGGAGGACGCTGGCCGGGTGGTCAGGCCCCGATCCCGAGCTTCCGTTCCCCGTGCCGCTCGAGCTCGAAATGGACCAGGGTGTCTGAGCGCAATCCCAGCCGGAGGGTCTCCAGCGCGATCACGTCGCCGGGGGCCACGTTGGCGAGATTGACGTTGCTGCCGAGCCGGGTCACGAAGAAGGCCTGCAATTCCTTGGTCGGCGCCTCGAAGACGAGCCGGCCGCAGTCCGCGGCGCTGTCGATGATCTGCTCGATGACGTCGAAACGTGGTTGCCCGCTCGGGTCGCAGATCCCGCTGCGGCCGCTTTCACGTGCCTCGGTCACCACGAGGCTCGCTCCGGCCGCGAAGTCCTCCTCGATGAAGGACACCCACTGGTCGCCGGTCAGCGCGGCAGAGCGCTCATCGTCCTTGTAGCCGACTTCGCTCAGCACCGTGAACTCCTTGGCCGCGCGGGCGATGAGCTGAGCCTTCCTCGACGCGGCCAGGTGAATGGTGCCGTCCGAGACTTCGAGGTACCCGCAGCCGTACCGCTGGCAGAACTCGAAGTAATCCTCGGCGAGGTCCTGCGCGACGAATTTCTCGAACAGGGTGCCGCCGAAGAAGTAGCCGATGCCGTACTGCTCGAGGCAGGCCATCTTCTCCGCCAGGCGGGGCGTGACGAGTGCCGTGCCCCAGCCAAACTTGACGAGGTCGATACCGCAGGCCGCGCTGGCGATCGCGTCCTGGAAAGCACCGGCCGGAATGCCGTTGTCGATGGCGACGGTGAGCCCTTCACTACGGGGCTTGGTGCTGCGCTGAGGCAGGCTGAGCGGATTGGCGTTCATCAGAGATTCCTCTTTTCGCGGTGTGCTGCTGATCGTTCAGCTGGGGCTGGTGGCTGGCCGGGTGGCGATCCTGCTTTCCCGCTGCGGAGCGCACGGCCGGCGCAAGATCCTGGGCGGCGGCGGCGCGCAGGGCGCGGCGGTCGGGCTTGCCGGTCGGCCCGGTGGGCAACGCGTCGACGACGATGACGCTGGCGGGCTGCTGGTGCGGGCTGAGCACCTGCCGGCACCGGCTGACCAGCCGCCCGGGCAGGCCCGGGCTCACGTCACCCGGATCGGCCACGACGTAGGCCACGCACTCCTCACCCAGCAGCCGGTGCGGCCGCCCGACCACGGCGGCGCCGCGGATGTGCGGATCGGAAAGCAGCACCTCCTCGATCTCCAGCGGATGCACCTTCTCGCCGCCCCGGTTGATCACGTCGTCGCTGCGTCCAGCGAGGTAAAGGAAGCCGTCGCAGTCACGGAACCCGAGGTCGCCGGTGGGCAGCCAGCCGTCCGCCCCGCGGGCCGGGATCGGCGTCCGGCCTGGGCCAAGGTAGGCCCGGATCACCTGGGGGCCCCGGATCTGGATCTCGCCGGTCTCCCCCGGCGGCAGGTCGCCGCCGTCAGCGCCGACGACGCGGACCGGGACCCCGGTGGGACGCCCCGCCGAGCCCGGCCGGCGCTCGCTGCGGAGCAACGGGTTCGCAGCGATCTGGCTGGCCGCTTCGGTCATGCCGTAGGTTTCCAGCACGCCGATGCCCGACCTGGCCTCGAACTGGTCCTGCACGGAACGGGAAAGTGGCGCGGAGGCCGACCGGGCGAAACGGACCCGCCGCGCGACAGCCCCGGCCGGCGGGGGGACCTCGCCCAGGATCCCGAGGATCGCCGGGACGAGGTTGAGCCAGCTCGCCCGGAAGTCGTCGGCGGCCGCCCAGAACCGTGACGCGTGGAAGCGGTCGTCCACGACCAGGCTGCTTCCGGCGACGAACGTGGAGAGTATCCCTACGACTTGCGCGTTCACATGAAAGAGCGGGAGCGGGGAGTAACCGCGGTCCTGCGGTGTCAGCGCGTGATGGGTGGCGATGCGCGCGGCCGCCATGAGGAGCTGGGGCCCGGCGAGCGGGACGAGCTTGGGCCGTCCGGTCGTTCCGGAGGTGGGGAGCAGGGCCGCCACCCCGGGGGCGCCGACCCGGACCGCGGTCCCCCGCCGGGCCTGCCGCAGTCCGCCGCCTGAGCTGATCCAGAGATGGATATCCGGGACGTCGACCGTGGCCGCGGCTTCTTCCCCGTCGACGACGAGGTCAGCAGCCTGCAGAGTGTCGAGCATCTGGCCGACCTGGCCGGGCGCCGCGCCGGGATCAAGCGGGGCGACGCAGACGCCAGCTGCCAGTCCGGCCAGGTAGGCGCGGCAGAACGCCGCCGGGGCGGCGGTGCGCAGCCCCACCACGGTGCCCGGGGCCAGGGAGTCGGCCCAGGAGGCCGCCTGCCGGGCCACCTGAGACCAGGTAACAACCTCGCCGCGGCCAGCATCGAGGTAGCCCGGCTGGTCACCGAAACGCCGGCTCAGCAGGTTGAGCCGGGACCGTATCGCCGAGGCCGGCGCTGGGACCGCTCGCGGCCCGATCCCGGTCCGTGGAGCGCCCCGGCGAGAGGCGAATTGCGTGCTCATGACATTGATACTGGCCGCGTGACATCCAGCCAACGTCCAGTGCGCCTGATGGCAACGTGCAAGGTTTATGAAGAAAACTTTGGCATTTCTTTGGGTTTTATTCTGAAGTCACCCGAGAGGCCGGCGCGGCCGCGTCGCCCTCCGGCTATGACAGTGTGTTACGAGCTGAGCGTCGACTGGCTGGGACGTCGCGCCGTCCCGGCCGACGTCATCACCACGATCGAACCGTTAGGGACGGTGGGCCATGTCATCTCGGCGGCACCGAGGCCCGCGAGGTAGGCGCGGGCCACGCGGATGGGACCGCCATGCGTCACCAGGATGAGGCGGCGGCCCGGTGAACTGCTCAACAGGTCGCTGAGCAGGCCGGTCACGCGGTCATAGAGCTGGCGCACTGATTCCCCCCCGGGCGGCCGCGCGTCGGGATCCGTGACCCGCCTGCCAGTCACCCCCAGTACATGAGGGTGTACCAGGTCGCTCGGGCGCCCTTCCGCGGTGCCGAGAAGCCGTTCCCGCAGCCGTGACTCAAGCCGGAGGGGGACGCCCAGCCGGGCAGCGATGGGCAGCGCCGTCTCTACCGCACGCCTCAGGTCGCTGGCCAGGATCAAGTCAGCGCCGGAGCCTGCGAGGTCATCAGCAGCGCCGGACGCATCCTCACGGCCGGCCGTGGTCAGGCCGGGGGCCATCCGGGACTGGCCCTGGATGAGCCGCTCGCGGTTCCAGCCACTTTCACCGTGACGGACGAGGAACAAGGCGCCTGGTCGCTTCATGATGTCTCCCGGCGTTGCCGTGGCGGGCCGCCATCTGCATACGCCATCCGTTCTACGAAGCGATGCTGGGCGTTACCTGGCCGGTGCCTGTAAGCGGGAGCTGCCCAGGTGATCACCCACGCCGCCGAGGGCTGTACAGGCCACCGTGGCCCGGGCCGGATGTGCTGCCGGGGTGGCGGCAACGCCGGCCCGGGTGAGAACCCGGGCCACGCGCTCGGCGATCAGGAGATCACCGCGGGCCGTCGGATGCAGCCCGTCAGCAGCCCGCGGGAACTGCCAGCGGCTGCGCAGCGGGTCGATGACGATCGCGCGCGGATCGCTTTCCCGGATGGCCGACACGATGACTGAGTCCGTGGCCGCCTCCGCGGTTCGCGTGGCCGCGCTCGCGGCGGACGGCGAGAACACCGTAAGGAAGGCCAGCCTGGCGGACGGGGCCTCGCGCCTGAGGCGCCCCACCACGCTGGCGACGTGTGCCGCTTCAACCGCGGCGGGAACCCGCTGGTCGTCGTGGCCGGCCTGGATGATGACGAGTGCGGGGTGAAGCGCGGCGAGATGCAGGTGATCGAGCAGCCGGGACAGGGGACCGAGATGGCCGGTGCCCGGCCTGGTGTAGCCGGCCCCGGGCACTCCCAGCGTGACCGCGCGCCATCTGAGGAGCTCCGCCAGCCGGACCGCCCACCCGTCAGCCGGCGAGGGTGCGCCCTCGCCGGCGGTGAACGAGGCACCGGCGACCACGAGCAAGGGACGTCCCCGGGTCCGGGGCGAGCCAGCCGGAGTGACCCGGCAACTCGTGGCGGTTCCCCGCCGTGCCGCGCCCTGGCCGCTGATCGTCCGGCTGACCGCAACCTGGCCGCGAACCGGGCCCCCAGGATCCGGCCTGGCTTCGCCGCCCGGGCCCCCCGGCCGCACGGCGGCGATCAGAACCGCCAGCACCACGAGCGCCGCGGCCGCCAGCGCCAGCCCACGGCGCCGCACCGCCCTCGATGGCATGGCAGGACCCCCGCAGTAGCCGGATGTTCCGGACGCTGACCGGACAGGACGCCCAGGACAGCTCCGGCACCCACGGTAGCCCGAACTGCAATCGTCCCCGGCCAGGAAGAGGCCTTAAGGAACTGCCTCTGGCGCGCTCGCCCGGCGCAGCCGGGGAAATCGTCCGGGCGCTAGGGTGGGGCCGTGGCCGACTTCGACCCCCGCACGCCGTCCATCGCCCGGGTCTACGACTACCTGCTGAATGGGAAGGATCATTTCGCTGCCGACCGGGAAGTAGCAGAGCGACTGCTGGCCGTCGCCCCGCTGACGGCCGAGGTGACGCTGGAGAACAGGCAGTTTCTGGGCCGTGCCGTGGCGTGGGCGGCGAACCAGGGCATCAGCCAGTTCATCGACTTGGGCTGCGGCATGCCCACTGTGCCCAACACGCACGAGACGGCCCTGGGGATCACCGCGGGCGCGCGAGTGGCGTACGTCGACAACGACGCGGTGGCGCTGAGCCACCTGCGCGCGCTGGCCGCCCACGGCAATCCCGGCGTGACCGTGGTGGACGGCGACGTGCGCGAGGCGGACGCGATCCTGAGCGCCGTCGCCGCCGGCATCGACCTGGCGGCGCCGGCCTGCCTGCTGATGGGGTTCCTGCTCCACTTCTTCACGCCGGGCGCCGCGCGGGACCTGGTGGCCAGGTACACCGCAGCGCTAGCACCCGGGAGCTACGTCGTGCTGTCCGCCGGACGCGGCGACAGCGACCGGGCGGACTCAGGCTTCGGCGCCTATTCCGCCGGGGGGACGCGGGTGTATAACCACCCGGTGGCCGAGTTCGCCAGCTTCTTCGGCTCCCTGGAACTGGTCCCGCCAGGCGTGGCTGACGCCCGGGAGTGGCGCCCGGACTGGGAACAGCCCGTGCACCTCCCGCCCCGCGAAGGCCAGGTCATCGTAGGCGTCGCCCGCATTGGCCAGGCAATCATGGGGCCAGGCAAGTGAACGAGGGCCGGTCAGCTGAAAGGGGTGAGCGCCGGGTGAAGCCGGTATTGGAGGGCACGGTCGCACTGGTGACCGGGGCATCGAGTGGCATTGGTGCGGCCACGGCCGCCGCGCTGGCCGCCCAGGGTGCGGCGGTGGCGGTGGCGGCCCGGCGGCGGGACCGGCTTGAGGAGCTGGCCGCGGGGATCAGGGGCGAGGGCGGTACCGCGCTGGTCCTGGAGTGTGACGTCACCGACCAGGAGCAGGCGGCGGCGGCGGTCGACCGCACCGCCACGGAGCTGGGCCGGCTGGACACGCTGGTCAACAACGCGGGCGTCATGCTGCTCGGCCCGGCAGCCGGGGCGCCGCTGGCCGAGTGGCAGCAGATGGTGGAACTCAACGTTCTGGGCTTGCTGTACTGCGCCCACGCCGCGCTGCCCCATCTGCAGCGCGCCGCCGCGGACGGCCCGCGCCAGGTCGCTGACATGGTGAACATCAGCTCGGTGGCGGGCCGGTTCGCCCGTAACGGCAACGGGGTCTACGCGCTGACCAAGTTCGGCGTGGGCGCGTTCAGCGAGTCGCTGCGCCAGGAACTGGCCGGGCAGTACGTGCGGGTGTCCCTGGTCGAGCCGGGCGCTACCGCGACCGAGCTGGCCAGCCACAACCGGCCCGAGGTACTGGAGAGCATCAGCAACCAGTTCGGCCAGCGGATGGAAGCCGAAGACATCGCCGACGCCATCAGCTACATCGTCACCCGCCCGCGGCACGTCGCAGTCAACGAGATGCTCATCCGGCCGACCGAGCAGCAACGGTAGCGCCGCACCCGGTGCAGGCTGCGGGGGCCTGCTTATCCCAGGCCAGAGCCCGTACTTGCCGCCAGGCAGCCGGTCCAGCCCTGGGTCTCGAAGGTCTGGACTGTGCACTCGGCGGTCTGGGGATAATAGGCGCCCATCTGCTTGCGTACCGTTGCTGGCGGGATAATTGCGGATGGGTTTGCTGGCGGGTTGATGAAGGCGAAACCTTCCGGGTAAAGCGACTGCTGGGACAGCATGTTCCGGAGGAGCTGGAATTCGGGGGTGGTGGGATGACTGGCTGACATCGGGATCCACGTCGCGGTGCTGGCCTTAAGGGATGATGCAGATGGCTTGTCCGCGGGCAGCGACGAGACGACGGTGTAGTAGCCGTTTTTGAGTGCTGTCAGGTAGTCGGGGGTTCCGCCGAAAATTGTTTTGGAACCGCGCCCGATCTCGACTACCGGGTCGGGGACTGCGTCTATGTAATTGGATATCGACCAATAGCGGACCTGGAATCTTGGCTTGACCCACGGGACCGGATAGGCTCCGATCGAGTCTCCGGGCTTCCCGCTGCCCGCATCGACGGGACTCGATGGGGCTTTGCCATGGGTCACCACGACGTAGCCTTTCCGCGGGGTGAAGTTCATCGAGACATAACCGTTGACCGGGTTGGGGAACAGCCCGCTCTTTTCGTCCAGTGACGGGCCGAAGTACTGGAGTTCGGGGTTGGCGCAACTGGACGTGCACGTGGCAGGCATGCCGCCGGTGTCGGTTTCCTTTTTCAGGACTGCGAGCACTCGCGCCAGGGCCGGGACGGTTTTCTCTGCTGACGATGCCGATGTAGTGCACTGGGGCAGGACAGTGTGATGCCCGTTGTGCGTGACTGTCATGGTTGGCAGCCTGACGGTGGAATTGCCGCCTGAGGGAATGTACGTCCGGAGGATCACGTAGCCGATTCCTGGCGGGCCCATCGGGTCAGCCGGGGAGTCCTGGTCGATCATCGGGATCGCGTTCCCGGACTTCTGCTGAGCGGCAGTAGCCCCGGACCTGAGGCGGATGGTGAACTTCCGCCGTTTTCCGGCCTGGCCCGTGCGCCACGGGTTCCGTGAGCCACGGTCAGGCTTGATCTGGTAGTCCGAGAGCCCCGACTGGACAGTCTTTCCGTGGACGGTGTTGGTGAAATACAAGAAGGAGTCGTTGTAGACGGCGAACGACATGAAGCGGCTTGTCGGGAAGGCGCCCTTGATGGTGATCGAATAGCCGGCCTTCGCGAGGAACGGGGTGAGCCAGTAGGTAGCATACGGGTCTGGCGCGGCAATGTTGGCCGTGGTCGGCGTCGTCTCGACCGGCCATGAGCACCCGGGAAATACTGCCGAAAGCGAGTGTGGCACCGTTGCCGCCTGGCCCTGGCCGCCTAGGCCGGATGAGGGCGTGGCGTCCGCCGGGGAGCTGAAAACGGCAATCAAGGCGGCCGCCGACACGGAAGCGGCAACGGCGACGGCGCGCGCCCTCCTGCCCGCAGGCAAGAGGAAAGAAGAATGGGATTGACCCGAGAATGTCAAGAGAGCGCCCCCTAGCCCCGTATGTGAGCGTACCGAACCTGAAAGCAAGCATGGCACGACATTATCCAGTCCCTGCTTGAGGTACGTTACAGAAACCGTGGCCGCCAGATGGCATGGAACACGCACAGCCGCCGATTGGGCCGCCGGGTCATGAGCCGTATTATCCCAGATCGAGAACAAGCCAGTCAGGCCTTGGCCAGATTAGCCGCATGCATCTCGGGCAATTGCGCGCAGCGATCCGCGAATGCGATGACGTGGCTGGTTTTGTGCCCGCAGCGGCCCGCGGGTCAGCAACCGCCGCTGGCCGGCCAGCAATCACACCCGGCGGGCAAGACCAGCGTGGTTCACCAGATCCTGGCGATGCGGGTTCACCTGCCCTGGCTCAACCCTGGGTGCATGGACCCAGCATCTGCCCAGTACAACAGGCAGCGTCACGTTCTGGGGTCGGCAACCGTGTCCCGCGTCGGCTTCGGCGCGATGCAGCTGCCCGGCCCGGGAGTATTCGGCCCGCCGCGAGACCGCGATGCGGCCATCGCGGTGCTGCGCCGCGCGGCCGAACTCGGCGTCGATCACATTGACACCGCCCAGTTCTATGGCCCCGATGTCGCCAATGAGCTCATCCGGGCGGCGCTGTATCCCTACCCAGAGGATCTTGCCCTGGTCAGCAAGGTAGGCGCGCGCCGGGACGCATCAGGCGGAGTGCTGCGGTACGACCGGCCGGGCCAGCTCCGGCGGGGAATAGAGGACAACCTGCGCACCCTGGCCGTCGGCCACCTGGCCGTGGTCAACTTGCGCCTGATGGACGACGCCCGGCCTGACCAGCGGTTCGATGACCAGCTCGCTGCCATGGTGAAAGCGCGCGACGACGGGCTGATCGGCGGCGTCGGCCTGAGCAATGCCTCCCTCGACCACCTCCTGCACGCGCTCGCCGTAACTGACATCGCCTGCGTGCAGAATCTGATGAACCTGGCGGACCGGCGCTCCATGCCCGTGCTCGAGGAGTGCCATGCCCGCGGCATCGCCTTCGTGCCGTTCTTCCCGCTCGGCTCAGGGTTCGCCGCCAGCAATCCGGCACTTGCCCGCCCGCAGGTAACGCATACCGCGGCGCGCCTGGACCGCACCCCAGCTCAGGTGGCCCTGGCCTGGCTGCTTGACCTGCGGCCAGAAGTGCTCCTGATCCCCGGCACATCCTCCATTCGCCACCTGGAAGAGAATATGGCCGCCGCAAATCTCGCCCTCGACGCAGAAGCACGCGACCTGCTGGCCTCAGTGGCATAGGCACAGCACCGGAGCGAAGTGGGTCTGAGCCCGGCCTGGATAGTTCCGGTCGGTGGGGACGCTCCCGGTCATGGCCCGCGGCAGCCCGCTGCAGCGTGTGCCGCGCTCATCTGGGGCTTCGCACGGCGAAGGCCTGTTCCCGCAGGACCATGCCTGACCCCGGGTTTGTAACCAGCGACCAATGGAAGAACGCGCCCTGCTGCTTAGGCTCCTCTGGAGGAGACATCATGAGCCCCGACAGCGACACGATCAGATCAGCCGCGGCGGATGCCGTGGCCGCGCCCCTGGACCTGCTGCTCACTGACGCGGCCATCGGCGCGCTGCGCCGGGCCAACCCGGGTGGTTCCGGGCTGCGCCTGGCGGCGGCGCTGGCTGGCCGGCCTCGGCTGGTCGCCGGGCGGGGGCGCCAGCTGCTGGGTGAGCTGGCCCGCATCGCGGTGGGCACTTCGCAGGTGCAGCCGTCCCGGCGCGACCGCCGGTTCGCCGATCCGGGATGGGCGGGCAATCCGCTGCTCCGCCGGGCGATGCAGGCGTACCTGGCTGCCGCGGGGACCGCGGAAGGCGTGGTGGCCGACGCCGGCCTGGACTGGGCGGACTCCGAACGCGTTGGTTTCGGGGTGACCAACCTGATCGACGCGCTGGCCCCGAGCAATAACCCGCTGCTGAACCCGGCGGCGCTCAAGGCCGCCATCGACACCGGCGGCGGCAGCGCCCTGGCGGGCCTGCGGCATTTCGTCGCCGACATGGCGGCCGCGCCCCGGGTACCGTCGATGGTCGAGCCGGACGCGTTCGAAGTCGGGGTGGACCTGGCCGTCACGCCTGGGTCGGTGATCTTGCGGACTCCGGTGTTCGAGCTGATCCAGTACCGCCCGGCCACGGCCGCGGTCCGGCAGGTCCCGTTGCTGATCGTGCCGCCGACGATCAACAAGTACTACGTGATGGACCTGGCGCCCGGACGGAGCCTGGCGGAGTACCTGACCGGCAGCGGGCTGCAGGTGTTCATGATCTCCTGGCGAAACCCGGACGCCCGGCACGCCGCATGGGACTTCAACACCTACGGGCAGGCTGTCCTGGATGCCATGGACGCAGCGGCGCGGATCACCGGGAGCGAGCAGACGGCGCTGATGGGAGCCTGCTCCGGCGGCATCATCTCCGCGATGGTGGCGGCGCACCTGGCGCACACCGGCCAGCAGGTCCGGCTCGCCGCGCTGACCCTCATGGTCACCGTGCTGGACGAGGCGCAGGCGGGCCTGGCCGGCGCCGTGATCGACGAGCGGACTGTACGGCTGGCCGCGGCGGCGTCCCGGGCGCGCGGCTACCTGGACGGCCGGTCGCTGGCCGAGGTGTTCGCCTGGCTGCGCCCGAACGACCTGATCTGGAGCTACTGGGTCAACAACTACCTGCTCGGACGCAAGCCGCCACCGTTCGACATCTTGTTCTGGAACGCGGACACCACCCGGATGACTGCGGGCCTGCACCGGGACTTCCTCCAGCTGGGCGCCACGAACGCGCTGGTCCGGCCCGGCGGGGTGACCATGCTCGGATCACCGGTGGACCTGACCCTGATCGACCGCGACAGTTACCTGGTCGCCGGGATCACCGACCACATCTGCCCCTGGCAGAGCTGCTACCGCTCCACCCAGCTGCTCGGCGGCCGCAACCGGTTCGTTCTGTCCACCAGCGGGCACGTCGCGGCGATGGTGAACCCGCCCGGAAACGACAAGGCGAGATACCAGGTGGCCAAGGACAGTCCGGAGGATCCGGAGGAGTGGCTCCGGCGCGCGGAGACCGGTCACGGCTCCTGGTGGCCGGACTTCACGGGCTGGCTGGCCGAGCGCTGCGGCGAGGAGAAGGCCGCCCCGGGCGAGCCCGGTGGTGGCGGGCTGGTGCCGATCTGCGACGCGCCGGGAACCTACGTCTATGACCATTGACGCGTCCCGTCCCGGGCCGGCCGGGGAAGACCGCCCGGGATCTGGCCTTGGCCGGGTGATACGAAGCCGGCTGCGCCGGCCCGGGCCGGCCGAGCGGATGAGAGTCGTGAGGATCGGCGGCCGGGCGCTGCGGGTCGCGGTGCGGGAGGGGACCTCGGGCCGGCCGCCCCTGCTGCTGTGCAACGGCATCGGCGCGAGCATGGAGCTGCTCCAGCCGTTCGTCGACGCGCTCGATCCGCGGCGGGGGGTGATCCGGTTCGACATGCCGGGTATCGGCGGCTCGCCCGCCCCGGCCCTCCCGTACCACCTGGTCACGCTGCCGTCGCTGCTGGCCGGCCTGCTCGACCAGCTCGGCCATGACCAGGCCGACGTCCTGGGCATCTCCTGGGGCGGCGGGCTGGCCCAGCAGTTCGCGCTGAGCCGCCCGGACCGGGTACGCCGCCTGGTGCTGGTGGCAACCGGGCCAGGCGCGCTGATGGTCCCCGGGAATCCGCGCGTCCTGCTGCGGATGCTCACGCCGCGCCGCCACCGCGACGCCGGGTACGCGGCCCGCATCGCCGGCGAACTGTACGGCGGCAGCGCGCGGACGAACCCGGTCGTGGCCCGTGACCTGCTGCACGGGGCCACCCGTCTGGGCCCGGCCCGGGGCTACTACTACCAGCTGATCTCCAGCGCCGGCTGGACCAGCCTGCCGTGGCTACCGCGGCTGCGGCACCCCACCTTGATCCTGGCCGGTGACGACGACCCGATCATCCCCCTGGTCAACGGGCGGATCATGCACCGGCTGATACCACACAGTGAGCTGCACATTTATCACGGCGGCCACCTCGAGCTGGCCGCAGACGCCGAACACATCGCTCCGGTCGTGGACGCGTTTCTCGATGCTGACCTCACCACACCGGAGAGCCAGGCCCTGAAAGGAAGCCAGCGATGACGCAGGCGACGAGCGTGCATCTCGGGGAATCCCTCGGGACGGACTTCTTCTCCGTCCGCGAGCAGTTCACCGACGAGCAGTGGTCGCACTTCATCACCGTCCGGCGGTTCGTCGACGAGGAGGTCGTGCCGGTCGTCGGCCCGTACTGGGAACGGGCCGAGATCTGCTGGCCGCTGGTCAAGCGGCTGCCCGAACTCGGCATCGTCGGCGAGGACATCAAAGGATACGGCTGCGCCGGGATGAGCCCGATGGCGTGCGGGCTGGTCACGATGGAACTGCACCGCGGCGACGGCAGCCTCGGCGTGTTCCTCGGCGTGCACGCGGGCCTGGCCATGCTGTCGATCGCGATGTGCGGCTCGGAGGAGCAGAAGGCGCGCTGGCTGCCGGACCTGGCCCGGATGGACAAGCTGGGGGCCTTCGCGCTGACCGAACCGGAGCACGGCTCGGACTCGGTCGCCCTGGAAACCTCGGCCCGCCCGGACGGCGACGGCTGGGTGCTGAACGGCCGCAAACGGTGGATCGGCCTGGGCACGGTCGCCGACCTGATCGTCGTCTGGGCCCGCAACACCGACGACGGCCAGGTCAACGCGTTCGTCGTGGAGAAAGGATCGCCGGGCTATCAGGCGCAGGTCATCGAGGGAAAGGTGTCGCTGCGCTCGGTGTGGCAGGCCGACATCACCCTGGACGAGGTGCGGGTGCCGGCCGGCAACCGGCTGCCCGGCGCGCGCTCGTTCAAGGACACCACCCGGGTCCTGGCCACCACCCGCAGCACCTGCGCCTGGGCCGCCCTGGGCCACGCCACCTCCGCTTACGACACCGCCCTGCGGTACGCGCTGGAACGGCGGCAGTTCGGCGAGCCGCTGGCCAGCTTCCAGATCATCCAGCAGAGGCTGGTGTCGATGCTCGCGGACCTGACCGCGATGCAGCT
>Ga0182024_10009725_pt1 | contig 19802 bp, 18 predicted proteins | sample P32metaG_FD_120480 | JGI IMG/M metagenome (GOLD analysis project Ga0182024, IMG submission 120480) | Permafrost microbial communities from Stordalen Mire, Sweden - P3-2 metaG (Illumina Assembly) | ecosystem: Environmental > Terrestrial > Soil > Wetlands > Permafrost | place: Sweden: Stordalen... | reverse complement strand
CGCCCATGATGAATTTCGGTGACGCACACCGCCAGATCGTGGAGTTCTCGCCCGCCTTGCCGAACCACGGCGCTTTCTTCTTCCGCACGTACCAGCAGGGTTCGTGCTCGAACCAATAGTGCGGAGCCGATCCAGAGCGAGCTTCCGCCCGTGGCGCCCTTCTTCGCGGACCTTCTCCCCGTTTCGTTCCGTCCGCTGGTGTGCGATGTGGCGCAGCGAATGCAGGTTCCTATGGACTTCCCGGCCGTAGTTGCGCTGCTCTGCCTTGCCGGCGTGGTGAACCGTCGGGCGACTATCCAGCCGAAGGCGAACGATAGCGGATGGGTGGTGATACCCAATCTATGGGGTGGCCTGATTGCCCGACCGGGTTTCATGAAGTCTCCGGTTATCGCGGCGGTCACTCGTCCCCTGAATCAGATCCAGACCGAATGGTGGCAGCAACACGAGGAGGCGCTGAAAGACTTCTCGCGCGCCAAAGAAGAATACGAGTTGCGGCACGCTGCCTGGAAAGAGCAGTACAAGGCCAACACGAAAAAGGGAAAGGTAGCCCCCGACCGGCCGGAAGACGACCCCGAAAAACCAAAGCTGCGGCGCTTGATCGTCAATGACCCAACCTTCGAGGCGCTTCACGTGACCATGAGCGAGAACCCGGCGGGCGTGCTGCTCATCCGGGATGAACTCACAGGCTGGTTGAGCGAATTGGACCGGGCCGGACGGGAAGGAGAACGTCCTTTCCATTTGCAAGCCTGGAACGGGGACACAGCGTACACGATGGACCGCATCGGGCGCGGCACGATACATGTTCCGGCGTGTTGTGAGTCCATACTGGGCGGCATCCAACCGGGGCGGCTTCGCTCGTATCTGGTTGATGCGCTCAAGGATGGTCCCGGTGATGACGGGCTGATACAGCGGTTTCAACTGCTGGTCTGGCCGGACACCGCTCCCAACTGGAAATATGTGGACCGGGCACCCGACGCGGCATCGGAGGAACAGGTGGCGCGCGTCTTCCGCAAGCTCGTGGAGTTGGACGCGGAGAGCCCGGCGCGGTTCCGGTTCGCATCCGGCGCACAGGAGCTTTTCATCGATTGGCTGGCCGCGCTTGAGGCGAAGGTACGGGGAGACGAACACCATCCCGCACTGATCTCACACTTGAGCAAGTACAGGAAGCTGATGCCATCGTTGGCGCTTCTGTTCGAACTGGCCGACCGCGCAAGTTCTGTCGGTTTTGACGGTTCGTCTGTGGCGGGATCGCCAAACTTCGTGAGCCTTGAGCACGCGCGGCAGGCGGCGGCCTGGTGCGACTACCTGGAGACTCATGCCGGGCGGGTCTACTCCTGTGTTGTCACACCTCAGCTAAGGGCCGCGCAGGAACTGGCGGACAAGATCATGAACCGTAGGGTGGGCGTGGATGGCTTTTTCGCCTGTCGGGATGTGTATCGGCACGGGTGGAGCGGCCTCGATTCTCCCGAAGCGGTGAAGCGGGCGGCGGAACTTCTTCAGGATGCCGGATGGCTTCGGGAAGCGCCGAGTGAATCGGGATCGTCTGGCGGGCGTCCGCCCATCCGATACGCGATTAATCCGAGGTTGGGGAAATGAGCACCACCGCGCCCGATCCGGTGAAGCGCAGCCGATGGCTGGATTGGAAACCACAGGCCCGCATCTTGGCGAATTCGCCGGAGAGCGAACCGACAAAACCGACGATACTCGGTTCTGGCGGTTTTGTCGGTTCCACTTCCATAGAATGTCCCGAGACTGAGGTGGCGCCAGACCCGTCGCACTGGGCGGAAGCGTGCGCCAGGCTGAACCATGCCGGTGTCCGCAACATGCAGATTGACGGCGCGGCAGTCGTCGGCCTGTGGAGCGATTTGGACCGACCGGAAATCCGCGCGGCGCTTCGCACCCTCGGATTGGGCGCGATGCCCGTCCGCTACCTGGACGGGGCTGGCATCCCGATGGGCTACAAGTTGCGGCTGGTGGAAGGCGAACTCGTTCCCATGAGCGTGCTTGCCGAGATGGAACGACACCCGGCGGACCCGTGGAGGGTCCGGGACCTCATGCTGAAAGAAATGGGGCGGTGCTCGATGCGTAGCTCCTGGGCGGAGTGGAAAGCGGCAACGCTGAATCGGCTCTTTCAGGAGCAAGGTGTCACCGGGCAGCTTGGCCGGATCACAACGGTAGTGACGATATGAGCAGTCGGATGTCGATCCCCGAGATCGCTGACCGGCTCTCGGTCGGACGGCTCGCGGTCTACACGATGCTGGAGCAGGGCATCATTCCTGCCATCCGCCTCGGCCGACGTTGGATCGTCACCCGCCACGCTTACGAACAATGGGAGCGCACCTGCGGCATGCAGGCTGGCGCTGGACTTAACGCGCGCACAGAGGTACCTGTGTTGGACTGATGGCCGTCAACAAACGCAAATACCGGTCGGGGAAAGTGGTGTGGTGCTACCAATTCGCACCACCGGGATCGACCCGCCAGAATCAGAATCTGATCACCGAGTCCGGCTTCGCGACGAAGCAGGAGGCTACAGACGCCGAGGCCCTGCGCCGCACCGAGGAGTTGAAGAAGGCTGAGATGGCAAAGGCCGGCGCCGCTGGTGTCGCCGCGGCCATGCCGACGACCCTGGGGACGCTTCTGACCGAGTTCATGAAGCAGCACGCACACGAGAACCTGGCACCGAAAACGGTCGAACGCTATGACGAGATGAAAGAATACATCGCCCCGGAACTGCTCTCGCTGAACATGACCGAGATCACGCCGCTTCATCTCAGTCGCGAGTGGACGCGGTTGCTGAAGTGCGGCGGCCACATGCGCAAGTCCAAGACGCCTCGTCCGATGAAGCCGAAGACGGTGAGGAACATCGCTGGTATGGTGTCCTCTGCATATTCGCGCGCAATCAAGTGGGGGCTGACGACGACAAATCCCGTCACCCACAGCGACCTGCCAAAAGTGAGGAAGCGCATCGGAATGTGCTTACTCCCATTTGAGCAGGATCGCCTTGCCCAGCTTGCAACCGGCCCATGGTGCCTCCCGGTGTTCCTGGATGTGGCGGCAGCGACCGGCGCGCGGCGCGGAGAAGTCCTGGCTCTCCGATGGTCGGACATAAACGGCATGACCGCCTTAATCGATCGATCACTCTGCCAGACCAGGGACGGGCTGATCTTCAAGGACACCAAGACGGAGGAGCCTCGAAAGGTGGAGTTGCCGCCGTCGATGTTGGCCTGCCTCGGCGCGCATCGACTGCGCCAGGATGAGTTCCGTCGCCAGTTCGGCCCGGACTATCGCAGCGATCTGGACCTGATCTTCGCCAACCCGGATGGATCGCCGCTGAATCCGAATTCGATCTCGTCAACGGTGTCGCGGCTGTGTCGGCGCCTGGGCCTGCCCAAAGGAGCATCGCTCCACGTCCTGCGACACAGTCACGCGAGCCTCCTGCTGGCCGACGGAGTGGACCTCGCGACCGTCTCCGCGCGCCTCGGCCACTCATCCGTGCGCACGACCGCCGACATCTACAGCCACGCGATCCGCGGCAAGGACCACGCCGCCGCCATGTGTTGGGACGACATCATGCAGCGGGCGCGCGGCGAAGCAGAAAAATCCAAGACGGTAAACTAGGATCTTGCAGCCGTGGCAACAAAATCGGCTGGAGTTAACAATGCCCTACCAAAGTCCAATGAGTCTGGCATAGTCGCTTAGGACTATTTCCTGCCTAGATGATCTGTGAGTTCGATATCGTCCGGCGTGGCCCACTTCGATTCGTTTGATCTGGCCCACCTGATGTTAACAAGAATCGTTCTCCCTGCCGCCCGTGTTAGTCGGTGCGCTGTTTTTCTCCGCGCAACGTGCGTGGCTGGTCTATTTCATCGTTTCTTCTGCCTCTTTTCCATGGTCCGGCGGAAGCGGAACGATTCCGCCCCGGTTTCGATGAGGTGAGTCCGGTCTTGTAACGATGCCGAGCACTATAGCTTCAACGGAAAACCAGAACCTCCACCAGGGAAGAGTCCCGCTGCTGTTACGCTGGTGCGGTTGGGTGGACTCAACGGCGTGGCCAGGGCGGCGGCGCTGTCACCACGGAAGCGACTCAGCGATAGCAAAGAAGGCAGCAGCGGCGCGGTGGAAGAGGTGACAACCTGAGAAGCACCCCGCTGCGGTGACGAAGGAAATCGAGTTACGGATTTGCCTTTGGGAGCACCGATTGTCTGCCGCCGATCACCATAACGGGCGAAACGCCAATCTTGAATAGGTCTTCCTGTGGATTCTTGAATGGAGGGGCTTCTGGATAGACAGGACCAAAATAGGTAGTGTCCAGCATGGTCGCTACTTTCTCTTCTCTGCCCGGAAGTATGGCGACATGCATAAGCACCATCTGCCCAATTTTTCTGCCCGGATACAGCAGAATAGCCGTATTTGAAACATTTGCGATTTCAAGCGTCAGGCATCCCCTGTAATTGGGATGAATCCATGGGGCCGTCTCAATCAGGATGAAGGTACGGGCCACTGACGATTTAGTCAGGATTTCGCCCGCCAAATCGAACGGGAGTTTAATAAATTCCAGCGTCGCTCCAAGGACTGTGCTGTGGGGAGGAACCACCAAGTAATCGCCCAGGGGCACATGCACTCGCATATGAAACGAGTTCCTGGAATCCTCGTCAGGGCAATAATACGCGCGCGGAGGAACCCTCGGAAATAGGAAATGCGTCCCCAATCGCAGGTCAATTGAGTCTATGTCATACGCTCGGTCTTCTTCGAGGAGTGGAGTAATCGTTAAGCTGGAAGGATCATCAACGTCGAGAAGTTGACGCTGTTTCATCTCTTCGCTGGTCACGATACCGCGTGATTCGACTATGAACCCCATGTCGTCCTCCGGCCTGGTAGGCGCAGGTCCTCTAGCGCCTTCATTGTCCATTGCTCAACGAGGTGACCCCATTTCTCGCGTTCCGAAACTGCATCTATCCGCTCCCGGCCTGTGGTCTGGATTCGCTCGATCAATTCTGGGACAGAGTATAGGTAGAACAAATATGCGGCGTTGACGAGCATGGCCGGGCTTGGCATAAATAACTGGCCATCCAGTACTAAAGTCGCGGGTACGATGCCAGCGCACAGGTAGCGTTGAACCGCCTTAATACATTCAACGTCAGTCTGCCCGCGAAATATAGTCTCGGTGCCCTGGAAGGTTGCCCGGACGATGTCCCCGATGTGTGGTTTGACATCCTTACGAAAAGCACTCAACACCCGTTCGTCGAGTTGTGCTCTCTCGTCGGAGATAAAGACGTATTGATCTTCCGGAATTGCGCTAAGTTGACGTATGAGGTCGGCATGGGCTTTTCCATACTCATCTAACAACGGCCACCAGCCGCCATGCGTCAACTCCTCAGCGTGCTCCTTGAAGCGGCATGAATCTGACGGATGTGTGTCGGTGAAGTCGTTAACATCGGACCCCGTGGTTGCGCCAATGACATCAAAGAATTCGATATAAGAAAAAGAGAAAGCAGGGCCGATGATGCCGATGGCGAATCGATCGCAATAGATTTCCTCGGCCCAATTCCATAGCAGTTCGCGACACCAAGAAAGGGCGCTCTCAGAATCAGGATCGGCGACCAGTTCCGGGAAGTTCGTTTCCAATGCTGCCTCAATGTAAGCAGAAAGGTTGTTTTCTAGGCCTCTTTCCTCAAAGGCAAAATGGCCCATCTCATGACAGATCAGAAGATTCTGGAACAGACAGGACTCTTGCGAATAAGGTATAGCAATGAAACCCAACTTATGCGGAAATTGCGGCGCGCCCGATACAATGCCAGCATAGTGCTCAGCCTTCTCGCGCCTTTTGGATCGCACAAACTGAATGTAGTTCGCTTCTGGCGTGTGACATAAGAGCAACTGACACTGTTCGAGTTCCGGTATTCTCGAGAGCAACGCCTCTAGCTGCTCAATTAGCGCAACCGGTGTGTGCAGGGTGTCGGCATCACGACTTGGTTTGACGAATTCGTGAATGTCTCGCCAGAAATCCCTGAATGCACGAAGAGATTGACGGTCATCAGCACTAAAACGCGGGTCTGGTGGCGTGGACAACAGCTTCTTGAGATATTCTTCCGTGGCGCTACCAAGTTTCTGAACGTAGCCAAGGTAATCGTTTGTTACGACGCGATGGGTACGTTCGATGTCTTCACTGCGGGCATAAATCAACCGCATGAAATGCTGAAGAGACGCGGCGTCCCTGAGAAAGTCAGCTGGTGGCTTGTAGTCGGGCACGCGGTGCAGGATGGCGGTAATTGTGAAGAGCTCTGTTTTCCAAAGTGCGGAAAAATTCTATTGCCTTAATTGCTTCATCATTTGTGTTTGGCGACGTATCATCTAACAGCGACTGGAGAGCTGCTATCATCTCGATTCGGTGATCCTTGGTGAACAACTCATTTATCGTGCGCACTTGATCGTAACTTCGCGCCACACGAAGGCCGTAACCGCTCAAATGTCGGCTGTTTGTAGCCGCTTGGAGTGATTGGATGGCGGCTGGAAGCGCGCTGTTTAGACGTTGGCGTTCATTCTTAACGACAAGGTCCTTAAGGGCCTCTATGATCCGGCGCGACAACAACGCAAGCGTCAGATAGTTGTCACGCGCTGCAACATTAGAAGTCATTAATGTTTTCGCCTCCTCTTCGTCTAATTTGCCTCAGTCTATCAAGGTCAGCCTTGCGGCGTGACCTTATTTAAATCTAGCCTACCATATAAAAGTATGGTAGAAAAGAATTAAAATCACAAAGGACCATACTTTTGTATGGTGTACTCTCAGAGATGGCCGGACCACCGATCAACCTCGCCGAAAAAATCCTCCTCGCCCGCCGGAGACTGCACGAGGAGCAGCCAGTATTTGCCGCGAGGTTCCAGGTTAAGAAATTGACGGTCGTCGATTGGGAGAAGGGGAAACAACCGAATCCAGATCACTTGGCCACACTGAAGCAGATTTTTAAGCAAGTTCTTCCCGATTTAGACGACGAGCAATTTGAAAGCGTCACGTACCAGCTTTTTCTGCCATTCGATGAGCCGGTCAAGCTGAACTTCAGAATATCCCCGCACAGCGAAAAGGACGTTGGTTTCGCCGTGCAAGTCAAACGAAAGGCCGGTTAGGTGCACTAAATTTGTGCGTTCGGTCCGTGGTATGAAAAAGTGATCGATGTAATATCGGCCTACGGCTCTGCACGCACCTTTTCCAGCAACCGTTAATTGGACTGGGTCATAGACGTAAAACGTTGCGCCTTCTTCAAATGGGGGCGTCGAAGAATTTCCGGGCCGCAAGCGCGCTGTGACCGCGCTGTGACGTCAGCGGTTCGGGGGAGTGTTTCGGAGCATGCGGGAATACCAGCCGTACTGAAAACACGACCACTTAGACCCAACTGGACTGAAGCAGACTGGCAGCCCTCGGGTTCGATTCCCGTTAGCGCTACCAAATCCTGCGGCTCTACGCACTTAATGGGGGCAGCGGGGCCTCTGACTGACCTCAAGAACACAATACCTTAACTCTGAGTCTGTAGTTGTTGAAGTTTCGGAAGCCGTAGGCTTGGCGCTGTAGAACTTCCATTTTGGTATGGAAGCCTTCAGTGATTCCGTTGTTCCTGGTGAAGCGCCACATGGTGGCGATTTCTTCCTGGCAGGAGTGGAGGGTATTGCCGAGCTGGACGAGCGGAGCGAGTCCGGCTCGGCGCAGTTCGGCGATCATCCGGAGCAGGCGAGGCACCAGCTTCCGGCACCTGTTCTGGTTGAGGTGCTTTTCCAGCAGCAGATAACAGAGCTTCTGTTTGAAGCGGTAAATCGCCTCCAGCGCCGGATGCTGTCCCAGATAGGCTGACAGGCGCTGGTGTTGATCGGCGGTCAGGTTGTGCCGGTGGCGGCGCATCAGGGAAATCAGTCCGCGATGTTTTGACCCGACCGGATCCAGATCGCGCCAGCAGGTGAGGAAGTGATGATTGACGAGCCGGATGACGTGGAAACGGTCGGCTACGATCCTGGCATTAGGGAAGTGTTTACGCACGATGGCGCGATAAACGGCGGCCAGGTCCATGCACACGACCTTCACCAGATGCTTGCCTTCGAGCCGGTGGAGGTAGCCGTCCAGCGAGGCTTCGCTGCGGCCCAGCACGACATCATAGACAGTGCGGTTGCGCAAATCGCAGAAGGTGGTGGCGTAGCCATGACGGCGGGTGAAGAAGTGCTCGTCAATGCCGAGTACCTGCGGGCAAACGGGGCTGGCCCGTTCCGCCGCCGCCCGTTGCAGATAGTCTTCGAACCAGCGCTCCACGGTAGCGCTGGCAATGTGTTCGCGCCGCGCCAACCGGCTGCGGCTGATGCCGTCGAAGTGCTTCTGACAAACACTCCGCCGAAACGGTTCGCTGGCGCGCATGCGCGGCAGGATGCCTGGAAACCGCTGCCAGAAACTACGCCCGCAACCCCTACAGATCCACTTCCTCGTTTCCAGCGTCAGCACGCAACACCGTATGCCCCAACTCTCGTGCCGCGGCCGGCGCAGACGCCGGTCCTTCATCCGCAGCTTCGATCCGCCGCAGTGAGGACATAAAACCTCCCCTGTGAATCGCACCGAAATGCGTACCTGACCGCCTACTTCTTCAATGGCTGTAACCTCATATTCGGGCAAGCCCAATACCGCCTCTGATCTGATCAAAACGTTCCCTCGCAAGAATGTTTTATCAGTCAGAGGCCCGGCTTGCCCCCATTAACGAGCTAGAGCCAATCCTGCAACAAATTGGCGTGCGGTGGCATCCAACTTTCCAGGTTGTTCGCGCGTTCGTTTCGCCTGTCGCCAGGTTTGACAAAAAGGCTTCCATGTCAATAGAATCGAGAACGGTCAAATCAATCCCGCGCGAACGCGTTTAGAGGACCCCCAGCACATTTTTTTATGCTTAAAGCCAGTCTTGACAAGATACTTCCGACGACAATCACCGGTTCTCTGCCTCGGCCCAGTTGGTATACGGAAAACCTCGGTGTCCGATCGTTCCTTGACGCGATGGTCACCAGCCGCTTCCGGGAACAGTACGTCGATACGCTCGCCTGCTACCTGCGCGAACAGGAGGTCGCCGGTCTCGACATCGTCACCGACGGCGACTGCCGGTTTGACCAGGACATCGGAGGCCAGAGCTGGACGAGCTACCCTCCCCATCACATGGAGGGCTTCGAAACATCGCATCCGAAGCTGGCCAAAGTCGGCGCCGGCGGCATCGCGTTTCCGCGCGGCCACATCCTTCACGACTATCTCGAAGCGCGCGTGATGCCGAAGCTGGTCGGGCCGATTTCCCGCGGCGAAATGCAGTACACCGAGATCTGGAAGGCCGCGCAGCGGCTCACCAGCAAACCCGTGAAGTTCGGCACCGTGACTCCCGAACTGGTCGCGTTCGCGGTGCAGGACGAACACTACAAGAGCCTGCCGGACCGCATCATGGCGATGAGCGATGCATTCAATGAGGAGTTGCACGATCTGGCGGATGCCGGCTGCCAGGTGATCCAGATGGAAGAACCGCAAATCCACCTGCTTGCCGCGCGCAAATATGTCGACAAGGTGATTAACCCCGAATTCATGCTGAAGGTCTTCAACAACACGGTACGCGGGCTGCGCGCCAAGACCGAAGTATGGTGCCACACCTGTTGGGGCAACCCCTCGCAGCAACGTATGTTCTCGGAAATTCAGAGCTACAAGCCCGCGCTTGAGCTGCTCAATCAGGTGGATGCCGATGTCATCACGTTCGAAATGGTGAGTTCCGGCGCCACCGAATTGGAAGAGGTTTGCAATGCGATTTCCGGGAAGAAGATTGTCATCGGCGCGATCGATCACCACACATTGCAGGTGGAGACGCCGGACCAGGTGGCGGCGCTCGTCAGGCGGGCGCTGAAGCTGGTTCCACCGGAGCGATTGATCCTCTCGTCGGATTGCGGGATGGGCCGCGAAGGTATGAGCCGCCGCCATGCGTATTACAAGATGGTGTCGCTCGTGCAGGGCGTCAATATCGTCAAGAAAGAGCTCGGGCTGCCGATAGCCGAATCGCGCGCCGCCGATCCCGCCTTTTCACTTCTGCGGATGGCGTAGTCCGGAGAATTACAACCCCGAGAGAATTACGACAATGATCAACGCCGCTATCGTCGGCCTCGGCTGGTGGGGAAAAACGCTGGTCGAAGCCGTTCAACAGGACAGTGAAGAGATCCGATTCGTCGCCGGTGCTACCCGGACAAAGACGCCCGAGGTCCAGGCGTTCGCCGATGCGCAGAAATTCGCGCTCGTCGATACATACGAAGCGCTGCTCGCGAATCCGAAGGTGGATGCCGTCGTCCTCGCCACGCCGCATTCGATGCACGCGCAACAGGTGATCGCGGCGGCCGCGGTCCGTAAGCACATCTTCTGTGAAAAGCCGTTTGCGCTGACCAAAGAGAGCGCGGAACAAGCCGTCAACGCCGCGAAGGCGGCGGGTGTCACCCTCGGCCTGGGCTACAACCGCCGGTTTCACCCGGAGATGACAAAGTTGCGGACGCGCATCCGGTCCGGCGAACTCGGCACGATTTTGCACGTCGAAGCCACCATGACATTTCCGAATGCGCTGATGCTCAAGCCCGACGCCTGGAGAGCGAATCGTCACGAAACTCCGTGCGGCGGCCTCACTCCGATGGGTGTTCACGCGGTAGACGGCATGATCGACCTGTGCGGTCCCATCGATCACGTATTCGCTCAGAGTTTCCATCGGGTTGTCCCGGTGGATGCCGACGACACGACCTCCATCCTTTTCCGGATGAAAGAGGGCATGTCGGGCTACTTGAGCACGATGACCGCGACGGGACCGGGATTCAGCTTTCAGGTTTTCGGCTCAAAAGGGTGGGTGCGCCTCGAAGGCATGACCCACGTGGCCGGCGCCTCCTCGGAGGAGCGCCGCACTCGGTTGTTTGGCGCCTGCAAATTCCAACCCATCAAAGGACCCGCGGAGACGTGGGAGGCCGAACGGCTCGACGTCACGCGCGCTTCGCTCGACGCCTTTGCCCGCGCGGCGCAGGGCGGTCCGGCCTACCCGATACCAACCGGCGAGATGATCCACGGGGTTGCCGTAACCGAAGCCATCGTGCGTTCCGCACATTCAAGTACTGTCGAAAAAATATGAATCTCGGTCGTCTTGGACATTTGAGTTACGCAACGCTCGTTCACCCCGGTGACAACTGGGAAATGATGGAGCAAAGCCTGCGCACCTACGTGCCGAAAGTGAAAGCCAGAGTCTCGCCGAACGAGCCGTTCGGCCTGTCGCTCCGTCTGGCAGCGCTCTCCGCCGAATTGCTGGTGAAAGACAGTAAGGCGCGCGAAGGCCTGAAGCGCTTCATGGCGCAGAACGATCTCTATCTCTACACGGTAAATGCGTTCCCCTACGGCGCTTTCAAAGCAGACACCATCGTCAAAGAGCAGGTGTACGAGCCGGATTGGCGAAGCGAAGAGCGGACGCAGTACACGATCAACGTCGCTGACATCATCGCGGACGTGGCTCCGGAAGGAGTACCGGCGTCGATACAGACCGCGCCGCTCGGCTTCAAGCCGCGCGTGACTGGGCCGGACGTAGTCGCGAGCTACACCGAGCACGTCATGCGCGTAGTCGCGCATTTGGTGGGGATCGAAAAGCGGACCGGGAAAACGGTTACGCTGGCGCTCGAACCGGAGCCGCGCTGCTTCCTCGAAACTACCGACGAAACGATCGACTATTTCAGAGATCACCTGTACACCGGCCCATCGGCGGAGCGGCTCGCCAAACTGGCGGACATTCCGATCTCCGATGCGATCGGCGCGCTGCGCAGGCATCTGGGTATCGTGTTCGACATCGGGCACCAGGCGGTTGGTTTCGAAGACATCCCGGTATCGCTGCAGAAACTGGTGGACGCCGGTGTACCCATTCTGAAGCTTCAGGAGGTGGCGGCGATGCACATGCCGCGGGTGACGGACGAGACCATCGAAGCGCTCCAGCGCTTCGCGAAGACGGTGTATCTGTCGCAAACGGTGGAAAAGAGGGACGGGAGGATCACCAAGTTTCTTAACCTCGAAGACGCGTTCGCCGCATACAAGGCGGACCCCGGTCCGCGCGAATGGCGCACGCACTTCCATGTCCCCGTTTTCCTCGACGACTTGGGCGGTGCGTTCGGGACGACACGCTTTGCTCTCGAACAAGCGCTAAAGATGCACAAGGAGAAGCCGCTCTCGGGCCAACTCGAGATTGAGACGTACACGTGGGACGTGCTGCCCGACCATCTTAAGACCGGCGACATCGTCGACTACGTATGCCGCGAAATCGAATGGGTGCGCGGGCAACTGTTGTAATCTGTACCGCTGGCGATCTGTTACCGGCGCTTTGGTCGTGGCTCTGCAGGGCGGCCGGGTGGAATAAGAGTCCGGAGGGAATTCAGTGAACGTCGGCTTCATAGGTCTCGGACGCATGGGCCGGGGAATGGCCCGGCGAATACTGAGTGGCGGACACAATTTGGCCGTTCACGATGCCGTGATGTCACAAGTCTCTGAAATCGCTGCGGCTGGCGCGATAGCGGCGGCAACTGTTGCCGGCGTGTGTAAGGATCGCGATGTCGTGGTGACGATGCTCGTCGACGATGCCGCGGTGACCGATGTCGCTCTGCGACCAGGGGGGATTCGCCAGTCGCTTCCCACCGGCGCGATTCACCTGGTGATGGGGACCCACGGCGTGGCGGCGATTCGAACGCTGGCGGCTGCGCATGCGGAGGCGAATCAGTTCCTCGTCGCCGCTCATGTCCTCGGGCGGCCCGATCTTGCGGCGTCGGGACAGCTGGGGATTGTGACTGCCGGCCCCGACGAGGCTGTTGGCCGTTGCGCGCCCCTGTTCGAAGTAATCGGCCGCCGCACGTTCCACGCCGGCACGCCGCCCGAAGCCGCCACCGTCGTCAAGCTCATGAACAACCTGGTGCTTGGTTCGGCTATGGTGGCGATGGCCGAAGGATTCTCGCTGGTGCGCAAGTACGGCGTGGAGCCGCAGGTCCTCTATGATGTGATGACTGAGGGACTCTTCTCCGCACCGGCTTACAAAGGCTACGGGAAGACGATGGTGGACCGCACTTGGGACCAAGTCGGATCCCCCATAACAGTCGGCCTCAAGGACGCCAACCTGATACAGGCCGCGGCCGATCTCGCACGCGTTCCTTTACCCGGTTTCAATGTGTATCGCGACCGCCTCCTCGGCGCCGTCGCGCATGGCGACGGCGACAAGGATCAGGCTGTGCTCGCGCGCGAGCAGGAGCGCGCGAGCGGCTTGGAATAACTAACTAGACCTTCGCTGTTTCCTTAACCGGAACCGGCTCGATCGGAATGCGGCTCTTGTTCTCGGCCAGCCACTGATCGAACGTCTGCAGAGCGGGGTTCAGGGAGCGAGAGGTAGCGACACTGCGCGCGCCGCAGAAATATCCCTCGAAATCGCAATAGAACTGGAACATGTTGCCCAGATCTTCCGCGCCCGGAAAACCAAAGCCGCGGTAGGCGTCCCACGACACTGCGTTGTAGGTCACCGGTTCGCCCAACGCCTTGGCGTACCCTGCGGCCAACTGTGCGCCGGTGAGTTGCTCGCCGGAGATACCGACGGTCTTGCCGATCCACTGGTTGCCGTTCTTGAAGATGCCGTAAGCGCACTTGCCGATATCTCCTGCAGCAATTCCGGCCAGCTTCTTGTCGCTCATCGGAAGCGTGAGGGCGAGCTTGTTGTCGTCACCCCTGTGCGGGCCCATGCCGAAGTAGATGGCGTTGTCCCAGTAAAACGAGGCCAGCAGGATGGTCAGCGGCAGGCCGAGCTTGGTGAACTGCTCGTCGGCTTCGCCCTTGGCATCGAAGTGCGGCACCTTGTAATTGCCCTGAAGGGTGGGCATACGGTTGTCGCTCAGCGGTATCCATTTACGCGTGTCTTCCAGGCTCGACCAGATGACGTGCTTGACGCCGGCGGCCTTGGCGGCCTGAGCGATGTTGGTGGCGTGGCCGATCTCCTTCGCCGGTGAAAAGTGTGCCCAAAAGAACGTGACGCCGAACACGCCGTATGCGCCTGCAAACGCCTTCTTAAGGCTCTCGATATCGTCCACATCGCCTGCAACAACCTCAGCGCCCAGCTTTGCCAGTTCTTTAGCTTTATCGGAGTTGACGTCGCGCGTAATCGCGCGCGCGGCAAAGCCCCCATTCGGATCGTTCAAAATCGCGCGTACGAGGCCGCCGCCCTGAGCGCCCGTAGCGCCCAATACTGCAATGATCTTTTTGTCTGCCATGTTTCGATTCTCTCCTAAACCTGTTTGTCGTTAAGATATTTCTTTGCGCACGATCTTCGCGCCGTCGGCGAGTGCCTTCAACTTCAGCTTCGCAACCATCCGCGGAAGGGGCTTCATGCCGCAGTCGGTGCTCAGATACACGCGCTCGGCCGGTACCACTTTCAGAATTTTCCGGATGCGCTCGGCGACATGCTCCGGCGTTTCGATAATGCTGGTGCGAATATCGAGCACGCCGATCTGCACCTCTTTGTCCTTGGGCAGCGATTTCAGGCAGTCGATGTCCGCCATTTCCCGGTTCGCAAAATCCAGCACGAACTGATCGATGGGCAGGTGATAAAAGTGAGGCAGAACCGCCGAGTAGCCCGCGGTAATCAGTGACGCAAGCGAATTTCCCCATGCGTTGCCATAGCAGAAGTGCCACGCAATTTTAGCGTTCACGCCGTCGATGCATTGGGCGATCACATCCGCAATCCACTTGTAATCCTCTTTATTGTTGGTAAAGAGCGGCAGCCATGCGCCAAGGTCTTCGATCTGGATGAACTTCGCGCCCGCCGCAACAATGTCCTTCATTTCGGCATTGAATACAGGAGCCAATGCGAAGCTGAGTTCTTTAGCGTCCTTATAATGCTGGAAGTAAGTGTGCCAGGCGAGGTTGACCGGGCCCGCGCCAACCGAAACCTTGATCGGTTTGGTGGCGGTCTTCGCCGCGATCTTATAGAGGTCGGCGAGCCGGATCGGGCCGCGCGTCACAGGGCCGCTGTTGACCACCCCGCCCCAGTCCGAAAGAAGCTCGACGTCTTTGCTGCGGGACGCGGCGCCAACCACGGAGGGATGCTCCTCTTTGGCCTCGTCGAAGCCGTGAATGCGCTCGTACATATACCAGCAGAACGATCCGATGACGCCGACGTAATCGTCGTACCACATCTGTCCGTCGGTAACGATGTCGAGGCCGGCGTCCTCCTGCTCCTGGATCACGGTCCTGGTGGCGTCCTGGTACGCTTCTTCGTACGAGACCTCTTTGAACGCAACCCGAATGTCGCGGCCCAGCAACTGTTGGCGGTACCAGCCTGGCCGCGGATAGGACCCGACCATCGTAGTCGGGAGAATCGTATCGGCGATTTTTGTCAGCATTTTTCTTTTCTCCGTAAATTCATTGCGGCGTTCTTCGCGCGCAGGCCTATGCCCAGGCTGGGGTAGAGCCGCCCGTAGTCCAGGAATTATTTCCCATCCACCGAGAAAGCCAGGAACACATTGCCCGGCATGACCGGGATGCGGGAATAGCCCGAATTCTGATAGACCATGCCACCCACAATCGTGGCTCCGGTGCTGTCCATCGAGCCGCCGTGCGCTCTTACTCCATTAGCGGTCTTAAAATCGCGGGTGGTATCGAAGTCCCACAGGATCTTGCCGTCGGCGGTCGAGTAGGCGCGCAAATGGCCGTCGTCGGATCCGGCGAATACGGCTCCATCGATGACACTGGTCGGACCCGGTTGAGCGGCACTGCATCCTTTCATTTTCACGCAGGCCGGCTTCGGCGCCGGAGTGGACCATACTTTGTTGCCTGTGGCCAGATCGATCGCGATCACGCCACCGCCCGCTTCCGCCTTAGCGGGGTTCCAATCCGAGATCGCGAAATATGCATTCTTGGCATCGCTCGCGCCTCCCCAGATTACGCCACCCTCGGGACCGCCCGCGGCAGCCATGGTCTTCCAGATCTGCTTGCCCTGCTGGTCCGGATCGAGGCCATAGATCATCCCGGATTTTGCCGCCACGACGAGTATCCGCTTTCCCCCTCCGATGTCCTTCAACATCGGCGGCGAACCGATATCGAGATCTCCGCCAGGAGTGTTGGGGCAGTTGGGCTTTTGGTCGGTCGTGCAGCCGAAGTTAAACACATCGCCGGGGAGCATTTGCTGCGACCACAGTATGCTTCCGGTGTTTGCGTCAAAAGCGATGACCGAGTCGCTGGTCTTTGTGCCCGGCTGCGAATAGTTGATTCCGGTACCCGCATAAATGGCGTGCAGCTTGGAATCAATTGTGGGAGAAGTCCAGAGAGTTGCGCCGGACGGTCCCCAAGTCTCGGTTCCAGTGCTGGTCTTGCCGGTCATCTTCGCGGGCTCCGGGATCGTGTAATTTCTCCAGAGCCATTTGCCTGTCTTTGCGTCGAGCGCCGCGATGCTCCCTCGCATTTTGCAGCAGGCGTACCCAGCGCTCGCCGCCGCGATGGACTCCTCGCCGCCGGAAACCGGAACGTAAAGACGATCGCCATCCAGTTTCGGCGTTCCCGAAATGGAGGCATTGGGATTTTCTTCCATGTGGTCCTGCCAAATCAAGGCTCCCGTCTCGGCGTTGACCGCGAACACATTCGCGTGCAGGTCGCCGATATAGGCGATCTTTCCGTCGCTCGAGATCACAGGGCCGGTGCGGACACCTTCCGTCGCTTTGAAAATCCAATAGATACAGCCGGTCTGCGCATTGAGTGAGAATACCGATCCGTCCGCGGCGCCGACAAAAACCCGGCCGCCGAACACCGTAGGAGTTCCGAAAGAGGTGGTAACCCCAGGGTATCCGAAGGCCCATTTGAGCTTGAGTTTCGGCACGTCGGCGGCGGAGAGACCGGCCGCCTTCGCGTCCTGGTAGCGGCTGTTGGTCAGGTCAACTCCCCAACCGTTCCAGTTGGGTGCGTTGGCATCGAGAGGGGCATTAGTGGAACAGTGCGCCGACTGCGGGATGGATTCCACGCCCGCGACACCGAGATATTTGGCCACGTTGGTCCGCTCGGCGGCACTCAATCCCGAGCCGACCTGTTTCATTTTTCCGGATTCGAGCGCCGTCAGAATCGACTGGACCGGCATGCTCTTGAGCACCTCGGGCGCAGGGGCGTTCACGGGACTGTTCGCTTTGTGGCAAGTGGAGCAGATGGTTGTGAAAACTGCCGCTCCGCTCCGGTTCTGGGCCTGCATTTGACCTGTAGAAGCAACGATGCACAGCAGCGCGGAAATAGGCAACAGAATGCCGGTCTTCATAAAATAGCTCGTACCTCTCGTCGATCGGTGTGATTTTTCTCTTGTGACCTTGCGCAGTATATCATCCCTCCAAATCTCGGGCCCGCTGCTCCCACTCCGCCGAGAAGCGGAACGCATTTTCCGGCGGAGGCTGTGGTGCAAAGGTTTCCAGCCAGCGCACAGGCTCGTTGCTGACATTGGCAAATGTGTGCACACAACCCACCCCGGTCCACAGCACATCGCCTGGCCGGGCCAGGTAGCGTTTCCCATCGAGAATCGCCTCGACCTCACCGCTCAGAAGGAGATAAGTCTCTTCGAAGGTATGATCATGCAGCCCGATATTCGAGCCGGGAAGATATTCGATAAACAGCAGGCGATGATGACGGGCGCCGAATTTCTCGTCTGCGAGCCACTTCAGAAATACGCCCTTTGCTCCCGGCAGTGCGTCGCGCGCCGGGCCCGGTGCCGGGATTTGACTGGCGTCGAAATGGCCGAGCAGAGCGCCGTTCAGATCGCTCAGATCCAGCGATTTCGGTTCCAACTCGATCGGTTTCTGTTTGGCAAAGAAAGTGTCGCGTTCCGCACCGTCCGGCTTGGGTTGCGGCGCAGCCACCTGTAGCCAGCGAACCGGCCGATCGCTCAAGTTGCGCCAGGCGTGGAGCGTCCCGACCTTCAGAGCACCGAAATCTCCCGGACCCAAACGCCAGGAACGATCGGCAACGCTCAACACGGCCTCTCCTTCCAGGATGTAGAAACCCTTCTCGTACGAGTGGAGATGCGGTGCGATACTGCCGGAAGCCGCAAGTTGGTTCATGCTTAAACCGGTGTGAACCGATCCGGTAGCGTGATCGATCAGCGATGCCTGGGTGTAACCCTCGCTGTGGTTGGCGTAAACGCCGGGCGCGGTGAGCGCGAAGTCACTGGTTCTTCCGTGAAAATGCATGGTGTCGCTTAAGCCGGACGCGGGTTTATGCTCATCCCGCCATCGATCAGGAGCTGAGACCCGTTAATGTATTGGCCGCGGTCGGACGCCAGGAAGACCACCGTGCCGGCGACTTCTTCCATGGTTGCCCAGCGCCCGGCAATGATCCCCATTCGGCGGCAGAAATCCGCCAGAAACTCGGCCTTGGTCTTGCCCTGCTGCTTGGCCATATTTTCGGCCCAGATCTCGCGCCCCTCGGTTCCCACCAGTCCGGGAACCACCGCATTCACGGTGATTCGATCGCCGGCGAGATCGTTCGCCAGGTAGGTGGTCACCTGATTCATGGCAGCGTTATTCAGGCCGTGGGTCAGCGCGGTGCCGAACACCAGAGTTGCGGCGACGCCACTGATGTTAACGATACGGCCGCTGCCGTCGTGAGGCATCAGGGGAAGAAAGGCTTGAGTCGCGCGCAGCATGCCAATCATTTTCAGGTTGACGTCGTCGGCCCAATCCGTGTCCGGCCAGGTGATCTGGCGATCCATCCGGCGCATCGGACTCCCGGCATTGTTAACCACGATGTGAATTGCCCCGAAGCGATCCTTAGCCGCTGCGGCCGCTGCTTTGAGCGACTCGGTGTTGGCGATATCGGCCGAAACCGGCAGCACCTTCACGCCCGTCTCTTTCGCGATTTCCTCAGCCGTTTTTTCGAGCAGTTCCCTGCCGCGGGCGAGCAGGACGAGGTTCACGCCTTCCGCCGCCAATCCCCGGGCTATGGCTCTCCCGATGCCTTTGCTTCCGCCGGTGATGACCGCGGCGCGTCCTTTCAATCCCAGTTCCATATTTGATAGTCAACGACATTAGATCACAGCCCGATTGATCGGGTCTCAACCGCCGCTAAGTTGTTATACTGACCAGGAATCGGAAGTTCAGGAGGTCCTCGGAAATGATTTGTTTGTCCGTGCTGTATGCCAACGCCGCAGGCAAGCGGTTCAATCACGATTACTACGCGCGGAAGCATATGCCGATGGTGCTTGATCGACTGAAGGCCGATGGCATGACTCGTTATGAAATCGATCGCGGGCTCGGCGGTGCTGCGCCCGGGTCTCCACCCGCGTACCTGTGCATAGGCCGGTGCTACTTCGAAACCCTCGCGGGATTCGAGCAGGGGTTTGCAAAACATGGTGCGGAGCTGGCGGCCGATATCCCGAATTACACCGATGCCGAGGTCGTGCTTCAGGTCAGCGAGACCACATAGCACGGTTTTCCCTTCTTCACTCCTGCTCCCGCCGCAGCCCATCCGATAAACTTGTACTTCTCTCGAAAAACCAATGGCAATCGCGACCGTCAACCCAGCCACGGGACAACTCCTGAAATCGTTCGAAGCGCTCACGGACGCGCAAATTGAAGGGAAGCTGAAACTGGCGGCCGCGACGTTCCCCAAATTCCGCAGACTATCCTTCGCCGAGCGCGCCGCGATGATGAACAAAGCGGCGGGCATTCTCGAAAGCGATAAAGAGGATCTGGGCCGTCTGATGACCCTCGAAATGGGCAAGACCTTTCGCTCGGCCGTCGACGAAGCCGTG
>Ga0182024_10009724_pt1 | contig 19802 bp, 23 predicted proteins | sample P32metaG_FD_120480 | JGI IMG/M metagenome (GOLD analysis project Ga0182024, IMG submission 120480) | Permafrost microbial communities from Stordalen Mire, Sweden - P3-2 metaG (Illumina Assembly) | ecosystem: Environmental > Terrestrial > Soil > Wetlands > Permafrost | place: Sweden: Stordalen... | reverse complement strand
TGCAGCGCCGAGAGGAAACTCGCAACCGCTCGCAAAATCGTCGAGTTCGATGAGGAGGCTGCTCTCCAGCAAGCCTATGAGGCGATGCTCAAGGCCTCGCTCGGCTTCATGTTCAGCCACGGTTCCCGCGTCCGGAGCCAAGCAGGGCACCACATTGCGATCATCGAGTTCGCACGCTCCCGTCTCGACGCGCAACACGCCGCCTTAATCAGCGTGTTCGACCGACTCCGGCGCAAGCGCAACGCCGCGCTCTACGACGATACCGGCTTCGTCTCTCGCCAAGACGCCGACCAGGCCCTAGAAACCGCGGAGAAATACCTCGCTGTCATTCGCGCGGACGTCGCCGCTCGTGGCTCTCCGCAATGAGAATCTGATGAACTACTCTCCGCAGCAGTCGAAGCCGGTGCTCAATATCGCTCCTATTGAGGTCCCCGACATTCCTATTAAGGCCGACGTCTTCGCATACGATCCTGCAACAGGTCACGAACTCCTCGCCCAGCTTCGAAGCGAACACCGTGGAACTCACGCAGTGGCCCGTCGGCACGATTCCATCGTTTGCCTGCCACGGATTCTGAATCCCCCCGCGCTAGGAGGCACTCAACAAGAGCTGCCCCTTCGCGAGAATCTCAGCTTAGTAGCGGCCCTCCTCCGCGAAACGCTCATAGACCACTTTCGCGCTTTACAAAGGCCGGTAATTGCTCACCGGCCTATCACTTTCCTCGGAGTAAAAAACCTTCTTAAGGAAGCCCTCCCGACGGGGCTCATTGCTCCCGCTTGGCTGGCGCATTTGCCTCGCTACGAACTCGATGTTCGGCTGTTCTTCTTTGCCAATCAAAAGCCTTTCCTTGGTCTGGCTCTTGATTCCGGAACCCGCCGCCGTGTGACAGCCTCGGCCGACGAAGTCGCGGCCGCCGGAATCAATCTCCAAGGACTTTATGTGGGTCGGATGAATCTCGAAGACGACCCAAGGCTCGAACCCAGGTTTGAGCTCCTTGGGCGTGTCTCATCAGTGCATGGGGACGATCTGCGGCTTGATGACGCTCGCGACGAGGCGCCCACGCTAGTGATGCGGGAGTGTTATGTGGAACCCAGCTCCCACAGTTTCAGCAATCTGATCAAACAGGCTTTCACCGACAGAGCAGACGAGGTCAGCGAGGCCCTATTTCAAAGGGCCGCCACGCGGCGCGTTGGACCCGCAAAACTGTTAGATCTCCGCAGGATTCTTGGGTATCTCCAGAAGCAACACCTGGAAGTCAGCCCTGGTGTTACCGTCTCTGTGGGCGCTCTCCTCGAGGGTAAAGCGCTTCCGACACTCGAAACTGCGCCCAAGCCCGTGTACATCTTCGATCCTACTGGCGCCAAGACAGATACGTGGGCGGACCGCGGCATCCAAAAAAACGGACCTTATTCACAGCAGACGTTCTCCAAGAACCGTCCCCGCATCGCAGTCGTCTGTCAGGCGTCTGTCAAAGGACGAGTCGAGCAATTTCTCCATAAGTTCTTCAACGGCCAACGGCACCCCAAGAAAAATATCGGTCCGTTCGACAATGGCCTCATCGGCAAATACCGCCTTGGCGGCGTAGCGACGAAGTTCTTCCTCACTGATAGCGCAACTGCCGGTGCTTACCTGCACGCCGCCCAGCAAGCCATCTCCGACGAAGACCGCTGGGACCTAGCTCTCGTCCAGATTGAAAAGGAATTCCGAGAGCTAGAGGGGGCGAACAACCCCTATCTCATTACAAAGCACGCATTCCTTACCCATCAGACACCCGTCCAGGAATTCGCAATTGAGACGGCCTCTCTGTGGGAAGGGCAGCTCGCATATGCCCTCAACAACATGGCGTTGGCGACGTATAGCAAACTTGGGGGGACGCCGTGGCTGCTCCGATGCGACCGAGCCATTGCCCACGAACTCGTTATCGGCATCGGGTCTGCTCAGGTTGGCGAAGGGCGACTCGGTAGCCGAGAAAGAGTCGTGGGATTTACGACTGTCTTCTCCGGCGACGGCGACTACCGCGTCGCCAACCGTAGCCAAGCCGTCCCGTACCAGAAATACGGCCAGGAACTCCTCGCCACCTTGAGGGCCACGGTCGATTCCGTATCCCACGACATGAACTGGCAGGACGGCGATCATGTCCGGCTCGTCTTCCACGCATTCAAGCCATTCCGCAACGTCGAAGCTGATGCGGTAAAGAGTCTGATGAATTCATTGGCGCGGTACGACGTCGACTTCGCTTTTGTCGAGATCAGCCAATACCATCCGTATCTCATCTTCGACGAGGGACAGACGGGCGTATTCGACTACGACACGAAGAAGACAAAGGGAGCGTACGCCCCAGAGCGCGGCCAGATGCTTAAGCTCTCGAAGGGGGAGGTTCTCATTGTGCTCACTGGCCCACGCGACGTGAAGCGCCCTGAAGACGGACTTCCGTCTCCCGTGCTTCTCCGCCTCCACCAAGAGTCGACGTTTACAGACACGACCTACCTCGCGAGGCAGGTCTACGCGTTCGCTAATCACTCGTGGAAAAGCTTCTTTCCCGGCTCGCTTCCCGTGACGGTGCAATACTCGGAACTGATTGCAGGCCTCTTGGGAAAACTCGGCCGAGTGCCGAATTGGAATCCGGACATCCTCTGGGGTCGCATCGGACACTCACGGTGGTTCCTATGACTGCGGCCACCGAAGTTCTTTTGGAGGACGCCGCTGACGCTCTCCGCCGCCGCGTCATGAGCGCAACCGAATTAAGTCGCTCGGACCGCGCCTTCCTGGCGTGGTCACTCCACGACGACACCCCGCGCGACGACCTTGCAGCGCTCGCCACGACCGCCGCCACCAATCTCTCGACGACTCGGTCGCATCACGACCTCGCTACCATCGGGTATGCGTCGCACGCATGCGGCCTCGATGAGGTACAAACGCAGACCCTCCGTAACGGCCTCAAGTGGCTCTGTGGACGAAGCCCTGAGATCGCCGGCGAACCGGCGGCATTCTTCACAGACGCCGTGGCGCTTCTCGGCGTTGCCCTTGGCGCTCGCTTCCTACAGGGAGACGAGGTAGTCGCCGCCTCCCAGTGGATGCTCGGTTTTGTTCCTCGGGCTGCGAAACTCCCAGCGCTCGAAGCATGGCAGCGCTGTCTCTTATCCGCAGCCCTTCATGCTCTTGGATGCACTGAGCTTCCAATTCCCACGGATAGCAGTGTCGCGGACGTTAGAACGGCTCTACGCGCCCGCGCGGTCGCACCCGGTGAAGCCGCCAGGGAGGAGGCTGAGACTGATGAGCGCCTGACCCTGGGCCTGCTCAAGCAGCAGGTGACCGAGGACCTACCGGTCGTCCGTGCAGCGTTACGCCTTGCGGCGTTCTCGTGGATTCGCCGCGCCGCTCCGGTCATCGTCCCCGGGCGCATCACCACATCCGATGTTGTTCAGCTTCTGGAGCGCATACCCGCAGGCCTTCGCCGCTGGGCGTGGGAGGAAACTGCACGCACCAGAGGGGGGCAAGCCCGTAAGTGGCACGTTGACCACGAGTACCACGTTCAGGACCTTCTTTACTTTCTCCTGGCCCCGGTGTTTCCCGACCTCAAAGATGAGGAGTTTTTCCCGTCGCTTGGTCAGAAGCAGCCGCGAACCGACCTGTTTATCCCGTCGATGAAGCTCATTATTGAAGTGAAGTTCCTGCGCCAGGCCGACAAGGTTACGAAGGTATTAGACGAAGTGGGCTCAGACGCGAGTCTGTACCTCGCAAAGGGCGCGGACTATTCCGGCATCATCGCGTTTGTCTGGGACGCGGCCCGCAGGGTGGAGGAGCATGCGCTGCTCCGGGACGGACTGCTCCAGATTCGCGGAGTAGTAGGAGCCGTTGTTGTTTCCCTCCCAGGCAAGATGTCCTAAGGCATCTCGGGCTCGAGGAGCCATCATTCGCAAGCCACCAGGCTTGCATCCAAGCGCCTATGACACAGCCCGTCGCGCGTGCGGACCTATGGTTGGCTATCCGCGAGTGAGAGTCGCGTCCGCCTAAACGACAGTGGCGCGATGACTCAACGCGTTAGCTTGCTCTTCTATTGAGAGACGGACCCTTGTCAGCACCGTCCGGAGGTCAGAGCCATCATGGCCAAACACGACGAATTGATTATTGAAAAACGCGATGACGGGCGGTGGGGCATCAACAAACCGCACGCGGAGAGGGCCAGCGCCGTAGAAGACACGCAACAGGAAGCGATCAGCCGCGCTAAGGAGCTGGCTCCCGAGGGCGACATAAAACTCAAGGGCTTAAACGGGAAGTTTAGGCGCATTCAAAAGAGTTGAGCGACAAGCGCTCGATCGGGGAGCGCCCAAATCTCCTCCCAAAGAAAAGCCCGCGCGGAAGCCGGGGAACGGTTCTCGCCGTCGCTTTGCAGGATCTGAGAGCAATTGACGATGTCATCTTGCTGGAACGGCGGCCGCAAAGAGCCCTCCCGCCGATCTCAAGTCATCTGAGGTCAGCGGTGATGCCGTCGAGATGTCTGACGTGAACCGGACATCACCCACGGCCGTCGGAATTGGCCCATCGAGCTTCGGAATACGCTCGGAGTCGAAAAAATGCAGGGATTCACGCGCGAGTTCGAAATCAAAGCATTCTTCCATCGCATCAGCCCAACTAGCCCCCAGGGTGGCATAGAAGATCGCGTCGAACTGCGTTAGCAGTTGTGGCTCCGCCACAAGAATTGCACGAATGTCATCAGACAATCGAGCCAAGGACAGCCCGCCACCGACGGCCTCGACAAAAACAGACGCGACAATCAGTCGAGCGCCTGCCGGCGGGGTAAGCTGGGCGAGGGAGAAGTGGTGGACGCGCCGACGCCTGCTGCTGCTCTTAACCTCGATCCGCTGCCGACCACTGAAGAAATCGATCAACTCAACCGGAAGACCGTGCCAGGCGGCAACGAGCGCATGAGGGTCAGTCGCGAGCCTGATAACAAGCAACTCCGCCCACAGTCCCTGGATGGATTTTTTCGCAGGCGTCGTCAGAGCCTGGAAAAGATCGACAAGTCCCGCGATCGCCTTCCGTACTGCGGCAGCCGTCGGAGCACCACCCAGCGTTGCGATAATGGGCGAGAGAATCCTCAGGAAATGCGGAAACAGCGAAGGATCGGCACTGGAGCACTTGAGAATCGTAAAGGTCCCTTCCTCCTCGTGCCCGTCCGCATGACTGATTGAGCAGGGCACGCCGTAGGACACCAGGAGATTCTGCAGGCGAACCGGGGCAGTTGGAGCAGCCGGCGCCGCCTGGCGGAGCAACAGGCAGAGCGAGCCGCTGGCATCCTTCGCGAGCCGGTGGCCTCCCGCGCCCGGAATGGCGGCAGCTGACAAGCTCCGGCCTGCCGGGCGCTCCAGCGGCAATACGAGAGACTCGAACAACTCACCTAGGTCCGTGCTCACAACTGGCCTCAGCGTCTCTCCTGAACAAGCCACTCCTCAGCCATGGCTTGAGGAATCCACACTGCCACGGTAGGAACATCGTCGGCGATGGGGGGCCCGCGGTCTTTCTGCCTGACCTGAAGTGTATGAATCTGGATCGTTACACCCAGCGGGGCCCGCTCCTCATCGTCGCCGGGGTAGACCATGTCCTTGTGCGCGGCGTCTGCGTAGTTCGCACCCTGAAACAGGGTCGGGATTTGCTGATCGTCGTTAACGCTGCGCAGACGGCTCTTGCCTTTGCTCATCCGGTAAATCGTGCAACTGGCGTCGGGATGGTCCTGTAGGTAAGCCTCAACCTGCAGGAGCAGCCCCGTGAATAACTGCGAGTCACGCTCCTCGGTATGGCGAAGCGGAATGAGCAGGTCCTCATACGCCTGGCCAAGCGGCACCTCCTCGGTTATCAGGTGAACCTGGTCGGCTGTTCTCCGTGGATCACCTGGTGAGTCCGTCCAGGCGTGGTACCGAATAAATTCCGCGACGGTCCTGCGGTTTTCGTCGAGCAACTCAGCAGTGCCGTGGGGCACTTTGGGCCAGTACCAGTCGTCCGAGATGGTGTCCTGCCTATAATCCAGATCGAGAACCTGTCGGCGGGTCGGTCGCAAGCCGCTGTCTAGGAAGAAGGCGCGACGCCACTCGCTTAGCGGGCGTCCCGATTCGTGATGGTGTTGGAGACGCTCGCGGATGTCGCGCTCATGCTCCACATACGATCGGAACGCGTCGCGCACTGTTAGCTCCAGGAACACCCGGCAAAGTCCCAGATACCGGCGCTTATAACCGAAGAAGCGGGCGCGCTGCTCTATCGTGTCCGCGTTCCCGACCCCCATGGGAGCCCCTTCCTGTTCTTTCGGTAACGGAAGCCTCGCCGCCACAGATGTGCCCGCAGAATGCGCTCGTGCGCCGTGTCCGAGCTCCGATTCATCTTCTTGGCATGCGAACTCGCACGCGATGCTGCCGATAAGCCCGCAAAAGACGGTATCGGTCTCGCGGCGGTGTTCATATCCCTTTAGTCTTCCACAGCACGGTTAGCATATGACCTGTTTTTCCGGCTTTTCGACTCGTTGTGTTCGCTCCGTACGCGACCAGGTCAAGAGCGGGCACGAGCTGCGCCCCGACGCCAAGCGACTCTCGCAGGGCATCCAGGATGCTGCATCCGAAACAGGGAGCCAAAGTGCTGTGACTGCCGACGCTGCCCACGGCCGCCCGTCGATTGGCCAATTTCCTTCGCCCCTACATAACGTACAAAAACCCGCAGTTCCCCGCCATCGAGCGAGGGGCCGACGCAGTATGAGCAAAATGCTAAGGCGCGCGGCTCTTGGCCGATGAAGAATCCTACGTTCCCCCCGACCATTTCCGAGCCACAGGGCTCAGATGGACGCGACCGGCACCCCAGAGCGCACGCGGGCCGCAAGGGCGGGCGGAGGAGTCACGTCGGCCGAAGCGGCAGCAATGTAACCGGCTGGTACCGTGCGTAACATCGGCACGCCGACCCGGATCGCGAGCATATCCGCCCGCTGGCCGTTGCTCGCAGCCTAGTTCTTCGTGGCTGTCCAGGTGCCGACGTACGTCTGTTGGAGGTAAGGGGTCGCGGCCGTGCCTGCCATGGAGCCGCCACTCACGGTGCCCTGGGAATGGCTCGCTGGTGTAATTCATCGCGAACATCACTGACGACTCGGACACCCGAGATATAACCGTTACCGTTGTCCCCAGCGGTCATAGTCCTTTCTTGACCCGATACTCTGAGACGATGCGCGAGACCGTGGGCTGGCTGATGTCGTAGAGACGAGCCATTTCCGCTCCGGACTTGCGGCCGGAGACGACGCTCTGGGCAATTTCGCGGCGTTTGGCGGGATTCAGTTTTCGACGGCGGGCCGCCGATCCGGCCCTCGGCACGGGCGGCGACGATGCCCGCGTAGGTTCGCTCGCGAATCATCTCGCGTTCGAACTCTGCGAAGGAACCGACCATCTGCATCATCATTCGGCCAGGCGCAGTTGTGGTGTCAATGTTCTCTGTGACTGAGCGGAAGCCCGCACGGGCGGCGTCGATCTTCTCCATGATATGGAGAACGTCCTTGAGCGAGCGGGACAGCCGATCCAGTTTCCAGACGACGACAGTGTCGCCTTCACGGAGTTGGTCGAGCATGCGGTGCAACTCCGGCCGGTCCCATCGGCCACCCGAGGCGGCTTCCTCGAAGACGCGCTGGCAGCCCGCAGCCTTAAGCACCTTGGCCTGCAACGCATTGTTCTGCTGATCGCCTTTGGAGACGCGGGCGTATCCCAGCAGGGTCTGCTGGGCTTTCACAAACGGTCGTTTGTGCATGGAACGATGCGGCACGACAATTCCTCGACAATTCCCTTTCAATACTCTCTTTCATAAATACGAGTCATGGCAAGTGGTTTATGAATGGCGTTTCCGGATTCCGCGAGGGAGGGAGCGCGCGACATCGCCAAGGTCCAGGACTGGCTGGGGCACGCCAACATCTCAACCACACGGCTCTACGATCGCCGCAAGAGCAAGGCCGAGGACAGCCCGACATTCCGCGTGAAGTATTGAGCGCGCGGCGACGACTCGGCGTGGGCGGCACAGCGCCGCCCCCCCCCGCGAACCAAACGAGACGAAAAGAAAAACCCCCGGAGAGATTTTCCCTCCGGGGGTTTCTTTAGGTGCACCTGCTCACCGGTGCTGCCGACGGACCCGGCAGGTTCCTACCCCGGGCAACTGGTGATCGAGGTAAAGTTGGTGGCAGAGTTTATGCCGAGGGCGACGCTGCCCCCGATGCCCGCGATGGTCCACGCAGAAATGGGCGGGAATGTCGCAGGTAGAAGACCGTTTGGCAACAGGTTCCCGGAGCCTCGTAGCTTCAGGATTAAGCGGACAGGACCGTTAGCCGTCCCCCCATCGGTGCCGCTATTAGGGTTGGCCACGCTAAGAACAGCGGTCAACATCGTGATCCCCCCGGTTTCGCCAAACCCCAACGTATACAGTTCAGACGCATAACTCTTGCCCGCGACTATTAGGCTGACCACTGGTGGACCGGCGTGAAGATCACGGTCTGACCACGAGTAGTTATGGGTGCCCGGAATCACCCTTGGGGGCGGCAAGTTCTTGAAATTCAGAATCACGCTGGAAGGTGTACCGTTAAACTGGTAGCACTGGGCGTTTGCTACCCAAGCGCTGAACATCGCCATCGCAGCGAGTCCGAAGACAGCAAGCCTTTGCACATGAACCATATGCCACCTACTGGTGTTAAGGGGAAACTTCCTGAAAGATGAAAGAACGAAACTGGCTTAATTGGAACTTACGCTTCAGCTCCAAACAGCTCGACACGATTATTGCGTCTCTGCTGTTGAAGCCAGATGATCGAATTAATCGCTCACGGACGGCGCCGTGTCGCAAACAACCGCACCGGCCGCCTCGACGGCCATCTCGATCCGGCCTCGATCTACCGCAACATCGTGCGCAAATACGGCCAGGCGACCGGCATCAGCGCCGAGGTGAACGGCCTCTGCGTGCATTCACTGCGCGCGACCGCCGCAACGAACGCTCTGTCGCACGAATCCGACATCGCCAAGGTCCAGGACTGGCTGGGGCACGCCAACATCTCCACCACACGGCTCTAGGACCGCCGTAAGAGCAAGCCCGAGGATAGCCCGACCTTTCGGGTGAAGTACTGAGCGCGGGGCACGAAATATTCCTAAAGCTTTAGTGCAATGTGAATAGCGATTTAGTAGCGTACGGTCACGGGGACGACTGGGCGACTATCGGCGCCGACGGCGGACACGCACCACGAAGTTGTGTTACCTACAGTATCACTCGGTTACAGCGCAGGGTGTGCCCGCGGTCTGCAATCAGCGCATCGTCCCACCTATCGTCGAAAGTGGTGGCGCTCTAGGTTCAGGCAGCCGTCGGTGCAAAACTGACCCAGGGTGGCCGATTGAAAACTGACCCACCCAGACGTGAGGCACTCCGCAGCGGGGGGCCGGGCAGGCGATCCCGCGCGCGCTCGACAATCGGCGTGAGTTAGGGACGCTGCGGACGAGCCAATAAGGGCGTGGCCGTGAGGATTGACTTGGCGGGCCGGGGGGGGTGCCAAGGCGCCGACCCGGTAGGATTAAACCGTTCTCCGAGGAGGGGCGAATAATGAGAAAACGAACGCCGCTCTTGGCGATTCTGGCTCTGCCTGGCCTTGTGGGGCTGACCGGCTGTGGGTCGTCATCGAGTCCGTCAGATGACCAAGCACGCAAAAGCTCCGCTATCCAAACGCTAAGATCCTCGACTTCCAGAAACTGAACGGAGAGTCGCAGGTGGTCTTCGGGCAAAAGAGCTACGTGTATCACTTCCTCGTAGCCGTTGAGCTTCCCGCTGGATTCGGGTGGTGCCATACGTTCACCGCATGTCATAGGCATGACGCTGACGGCATCGTAGAAAATTATGATCCAAAATTAAGTGATGCAATGGACCCAATCCCAGCGGGCGCAACGGGAGTCGCCACGGGAACCATAGGTTTCGATGAGACCGAGCAGGGGTGGACAGCGCGCCATCCGTTAATACCTTTTGGCGGTGAAGGCTACTGCCCACCCAAGACACCACCACAAGCTTGTTATAAGAACGCCACCACGCTCTCCAATACCCACGGCCTTGCCTTGGATAAATTGAACTGACGGGAGGCAGGTTTTTTTCGCGCGGGTGGCGCATACCATTGCTTTTCATGTATGCGCTCCGGCAGCGCGCGCAGCACCCCTGTCCACGCATCCTAACCCCGGCCTGTCCTGGCTTCTTAACGGTCGCCGACCTAAGAGGTTCGTCGCGGCGGATCGGCGGACCGGCTGACGTGGCGGATCGCCTGCATTTAGGCACTCGCGCTTCGACACCGTTTCATTTGGTGAAACTTGGCTGTTTGTATTTTTCTTTATGGGGGTCTGCGAATGACCAAGATTTTACCTTACGCCGCGCTTGTGGCCACGCTCTTCAACACCAGCTTGAAATTGTTGTTCAAGCAAGCGGCGATCTTTTCCGCGATTCTCTTGATCCCCATGAGCATCAGTTCTCCGTTGAGGGCAGCGCAAGTCGCGCCCGATCCTGCGGGCTTCGACATCCTAGGGATGAAGCTCGGCATGAGTGTCGCGGAAATTCAGGCCGCAATTAAGGCGCACAATCCGTCGCTCCCGATAGATATCAGAAAACAACCAATAAATGACCAAAAGCTCGGCGTTGGCAAATTCATGGAGATCCTTGCCGCCGGCCCCCCGTACACGGGCGGGCTTCCGGCTCAGGAGATTATCGAAGTCGCCTTCACAGTGACCCAGCCCGGCAGGGCGTTTTACATCGTCCGAAGGGCGCCTTTTCCCCCCAATCAGCGGCCCCTCGTGGACAAGACGGTGCAACAGGTGAGAGAGAAATACGGTCCTGAATCAAGTCAGGACGTGAATACCGCCGGCATCACTGACGTCTCGTGGGTTTTCGACAAAGCCGGCAAGCAGCTTATCTCTAGGGACCCAACGATTCTTGGGACCTGCGCAAATGTTATGGGCAATCTAAGTAATCGGAATATTGGACTTTCTTACGGAGTTGTTCCTAACATCGGCCTCAGTCAGCCGAGCTCTTATTGGCGCGAGTGCGGCATCCATCTGTGGGTCGGGTGGGATGGGTCCACCGATCCCAAGGTGCTCAATGCCTTGAACGAATGGCTCGTCGGAGATTCTATTGCCGTGGACGACATCCAGAAAATGATGGCGGAAGCGAAATCCGCACAGGATCAGCAGCGCCAGCAGCAGGAGCAGAAAGCGTCGGGCGTGAAAGCGCCGATATAATCGCGGAATTCATATCGGGAGGATCAGAATGAAACGGATCATCGTCGCTACGCAGGGACTGCGGATGATTGCGGCGGCGGTTCTGGTCTTGGTTGTTTCTGGGTGCGGGAGGTCCCATCCATTCATTGGCAAGTGGAAACCACCATCAAGCCTTAATTGCGATTATCGCCTGGCGAACATTGAATTGACCGAAACAGCCATGACTGTGACGGTCCACGTAGGGTTCAGCGGGGCATTAGATTCACACACGACCGCGGTAACCTATAGCCGCGACGGAGAATTTTACGTGGCCACTCCCACTGCGGGGAACGGCCCGCCCCTTAGGTTCAGATTCAACAGCCCTGACATAGTATTAGACAGCGGATGCGTTTTAAGTCCGACCAATTGATCGCTCCGGCCACGACTCGAACTGGGCAGCTATGGCCGCTGCGAGGATCACAAAGACGGCTTATTGGCGCTGGCTTTCTTGAGTGCCGCTTCCGGTTGGGCGACGAGGCGCTCGAAGCGGGGACTGGCGCGCAGTGGCGCCCACGTGGGGTCGAGCCGCAAGATGGCCCGCGAAAAGAACACAGGCTCGAGACTTGGCACGGGTTCGAGCGCCGTCACCGCGCTGTCGGCCTCACGCAGCACCGTGAACACGCGCGCGACTTGAACGCGATTGTACGCGCGGGCTGAGCGGTTTGGATTGCAGATCCGCGAGTCGAATGGCCTCATGCGCGTGAATGGGCGAGCGGCACGTCCGGCACGACTACTGGAACCAGATTTGGTTTGATGGTTCCGTCATCGTTTACGGTGCCGAGTAGTACGTCGAACGACAAATTGACGCTTACGGTGCCAGCGGCTTGACCGGATTTGCCACGACTGAGGTATCCTTGGAGCCGTTGGTAAGCCCCTTGAACTGCAGTGGGAACTCGTTGCCAAGGGTGTAGCGGTTGCCCCCGGCTGAATTGATCTCGTTGACCGTCAGATCGAGCTCGAACGTGAGACCAACCACCTGCTGGCCAGTGGGCACGAAGAACAGCTCGAATCGAGAGTCACCGAAGCCTCCTGCCCTGATGACGAACTTCGGATCGATGCTGTTGCCGTTAGCCATCCCTATTCCACGTACACCGCTAGCGTCGTGGATTGCGTAGCGATTCCCATGATCGTCGGTGGCCAGTCCGGAGCCTGGCGCAAAGCCGAGATTGAGCGGGGTGGTGGTGCTGTTGAAAAATCGCACGGTCACATCAATGATCTTGTAACCGCCCTGTGAGGTCGTGCGAAAATCGGTAATCGTGGCGACAAAGTCCGACGCGTCGTAGCAGAACGGTTGCGAAGCGCAGGGCGAAGTGGTCTGGGCCGCCGACGCGGGCTGGGCGGGCGGCGCCGCCAGCGGCTTGACCGGATTTGCCACGACTGAGGTATCCTTGGAGCCGTTGGTGAGCCCCTTGAACTGCAGCGGGAACTCGTTGCCAAGGGTGTAACGGTTGCCCCCGGCTGAATTGATCTCGTTGACCGTCAGATCGAGATCGAACGTGAGACCAACGACCTGCTGGCCTGTGGGCACGAAAAATAGCTCGAATCGAGAGTCGCCGAAGCCGCCTGCCCTGATGACGAACTTTGGATCGATGCTGTTGCCGTTGGCCATCCCCATTCCACGTATACCGCTAGCGTCGTGGATTGCGTAGCGATTCCCGTGATCGTCGGTGGCCAGTCCGGAGCCTGGCGCAAAGCCGAGATTGAGCGGGGTGGTGGTGCTGTTGAAAAATCGCACGGTCACATCAATGATCTTGTAACCGCCCTGTGAGGTAGTGCGAAAATCGGTAATCGTGGCGACAAAGTCCGACGCGTCGTAGCAGAACGGTTGCGAAGCGCAGGGCGAAGTGGTCTGGGCCGCCGACGCGGGCTGGGCGGGCGGCGCCGCGGGTTGTAGCGCGCTGGGCGACTGGACTGCGTGCCTTGGCGGAGTCGATGGTGCAGAAATCGCCGCGGTAGACTTCCGTACGGGCTGAGGTGCGCTGGGTGCTACGGCGACCGGGCTCAACGCCGCCGGTCCGTGCGATATCGCTTTCAGCTTGGGCCCGAGAGCCCATGCCGCCGCGCCGATCAACACGATGATGAGCGCGGCAGCGCCGAGCTGCGTGGTCTTCCGAGCGATGACCCGGTGTTTCTGTTGGCTCGCGATTCGCTCGCGGACCTCAGTCGAGAATTGCAGCACCTCGGCCAGGTAGGCGCAGAGCTCTTCGACCTTGGCCTCGAATCCGCGAAATAGATCGATGAATTGGGCCGTCGTGATTTGATAGGCAAACGACCCACTGGGTACGATGTCTTCGATGCGCGCGGGAATGATCGTTTTCCTGAACTTGCTGGCAAGGGCCAGTTCCTTCGGAATCTCCGCTGATTCATTGGCGTGTTGGGAGAATAGAAGCAAGACTACGCCAGATGTCTCGAGCGCCGTGACGATGGCACGTTGGTAGTCCTCCCCCGGGTGGATGTCCCGCGACGATATCCAACAGGGAATACCGCGGCGCTCGATCTCGGCGACGAGCTTGTTGGCCACGTCCTGGTCCGCGCTGGCGTAGCTGATGAAGACGTTCTTCACCACGGCAGTTGGGGTCGGCCTCGCCGTCGTAGGGGCGCCCACCATTGATACCTCCATGAGGCGGATTCTTGGGGCGGCAAATTATAGCATCCTGCGTGGCGGCTCGCCCACCCGGTGTGCGCCGTCCTCCTGATCGACCGCTCACCGGCGCCGTTTATCGCGGCAAAGTCCGACAACTAAAGGCGTGAAATTCGGCGTCGATGCCCAACATTCCAGCAATAGCGGTCAGCATGCCGTACTTACGTGTACCTCGCGCCAGTTTGGTGAGAATGAGGACGGACCTGAAAGGTCTAATCCTGGTTGGGCGCGGTGCGCGATCGATGACGTACGCGGAATAGCGATTCGCTGACAGCTATGCGACCACGGTATCAGGCCCCGTCTGTCGCCTGTTTAGGTCCCCCGCCATCTCTGTTGTGTTTTCGGCGATGCGGAAAATCGCGGCCACCAGCTCCAACCAAACGCGCCAGATAACAACGGCTACGATGAATAATATGGGCCACAAAATAACGACTCCTGCGATACGCCCTAGGAAGCTCTCGGTGTATTCCCACACGGCAATCAAGGCACCTATCCCGAAAACGATACAGCCTAAGATGTAGAAGAATTTGATGAGCTTTAGCGCAAGGAAATCGCTGAACGAGGTGTCCAAAAGTATCTTAAGAAAGTCCGGCGTCTTGTGTTCGACCGATACGTTGGCCATGTTGGTCGTCCTCCCTTTCGAATTAAGAGTCATCATACACCGGAGGCGGCATGCCACGCCCGCCGCCGCGAGTACCTGCACCACGTCCGTCGCCCGAAACTGCCGCTGCGCCACGAGCCGGCCAACCTCCATTCATCTCTTTTGCATGAGAGGCAGGTCATTTTTCATCCTGTAACAGGGGCGCCGGTTACTGTACCTTGCAGAACCTGACCGAGGAGTCGGCCGGGACCCCTAGGCAGCCTGCGCGGTCCGTCTTGAGCGTGTCGATGGTCCCTTGGCCACCAGTCAGGACTCGCGCGCTGTCGGCGATGGTGACTTGGTCCCCGTTGACTTTATACGTGGTGTGTAGAGCCACCGTCCCCAAGAAGGTGACGTCGACCGTACCGTTCGACTGGAATTTCATACTTCCCATGCCTGCGACGGCGCTGGCCAAGGGCGAGGAGCTATTAACTTTCACCCCATAAGTTCCGCTGAGCGATTTCCCGCCGCATGCGGCCAAGGCAACGCACGCAAGCGTAACGCCGATGAGCCGTTTCATTCCGACCTCCTAGAGAGTCAGTGTGCCACGGTGTCGAGGGTGGCGACTAAATGATCGCCTGCGTGACCGCTTCGCACGTACCTACGGTAACCGTACTCCCCGGTGGGATAACCACGAGCGTCGCGGCATCGGAAGACGCGGACGCTCGCAATCGCAACGCTGTCGTTGCGCGTCCGGCGCCGGACGCGGGGGCGGTCTGCGTCGGGATGGTAGCAGCCTGGAACAGTAGGCTGACGGCAACAAGCAGGAGTCGCATGCGTAAGAGCCCTCGGTGCTGAAAGGGAGACGTCCTCACCCTCAACTACGTAGGCTCAATATGTCGTGTACGAGAGGAGCTCGCGTTGGCCATCCGTGCGCATGTGGACGCCGGTGACACAGAGTATCGACCGGTTACACGGGGGGTCGGCGGTCGGCGCCGCAGCCTCGTATGTTCTTCCGACCTCATCTATGGAGATTGGATGCGAAGCGCCCACGCTCGCCGCATGCCGTTCGCGATCGCCGCTATGCTCTCCCTTGCCGGCTGCATGCGCACGCAGTACTACGCCAGGCGATCCCGCGCGCGCTCGACAATCGGCGTGAGTTAGGGACGCTGCGGACGAGCGAATAAGGGCGTGGTCGTGAGGATTGACTTGGCCGGCCGGGGGGAGGTGCCGAGGCGCCAACCCGGTAGGGTTAAAGCGTTCTCCGAGGAGGGACAAAAATGGGAAAACGAGTGCTGTTCTTGGCGATCCTGGCTCTGGCGGGCCTTGTGGGGCTGACCGGCTGCGGATCACCATCGGGTCCGTCGAGTGGCCAAGCACGCAAGGTTTTGGAGACTGCGTACCCAGGCGCTAAGATCATCGACTTCAGGAAGCTGAACGGAGAGGCGAAGGTGATCGACGGGCAACCGAGTTACGTGTATCATCTCCTCGCAGCCTTTGAGCTTCCGGCCGGACTCGGGTGGCGACACGATATGGTCGGGTTGCAGGGAGGCTTCGTCTTAAATGGTCCTGGTCAGGCACACGCCTACGGGGCACAAGTTGATCCAATCCCAGCGGGCGCAACGGGCGTTGACAAGGGAACAATTACGTTCCGCGAGACCGAGCAGGGGTGGACAAATGATTCGCCCGTCGGAGAAGAAGGCTACTGTCCACCCAAGACACCACCACAAGTTTGTTATAAGAAACTTGGCTGGGATAAATTGAACTGACGGGAGGCAAGAGTTTTTTGCCACGGGTGGCGCATACATTGCTTTTCATGTATGCGCTCCGGCATCACGCGCAGCATCCCTGTCCACGCGTCCTAACCCTGGCCTGTCCTGGCTTCTTAACGGTCGCCGACTCAAAAGATTCGTCGCGGCGGATCGGCGCCATGGCGGACCGGCTGACGTGGCGGATCGCCTGCAGATATCGCTTACACCATCGCCTTGCACTGCGGGCACTCATACCGCCCGACGTCTTTGAACACGGCAGGTAAGGGCGTCAGGGGCATCAAGCGGCTGTCGACGGTGTAACACCGCGCGCAGAATGGACCGCCGACATCCGCCCCACGCTTCACCTGATAGTAGGCCCCTTCCCGAAGCTGGAGTTCTTCCCTAGCCTCGCTTGCCCGGCGCTGGTTATCGCCGAAGCGCAGGCTCCGCACCGTGGCGGGCGGGTCTCGGGGCGGCGCGACATAGCCGCGGACGCGGGCGGAGTGCTTGCACCCGACACAGACGAGAAAACCGTTCTTGCGGTCCGTCATCCTCATTTCGAGATGGTTCGGCCCGTCCAAGCAATTGGGGCAGAACGGCCCTTCCCTTCTCTCGTTGCCCTCGACGACCCAATACACATCGTCGGCAAAGTCCATCGCGCGGCGGCGCTGCGCCTTTTCCATCTCGCGCCGCGCCTCTGCGAGTTCGCGCGACAGCCGGTCCACCTCTAGTGCAAGCCGGGTGTTCTCCGTGACGTCGGCCTGGACCGTCTGCATGAGCCCGAGGATCTGCTGATACAGATCCAAGCGACCTGCTTCCTTCAGCGCCTTCGCAGTCGCCTTGAGCGTTGCAATCGCTGCCGCGACGTCGATGGACATGTGACGGAGACGGAAAGAGGGCTTCGCGGCCCAAGGCCGAGCCAAGCTCGCGGATCGCGACCCGTTTCTGCGGCTTGAAAATTAGTCCGGTCTAGAGCTGAGGTCTAATGGCGTTAACGACACGGTCAAAACTGCGCTCCAAAGCTTCGGCGGAGGTCTTGATGTCACCCTTAATCTCTGTCGCCGCGCCCGCGATCTTGCCCTCAAGCTCCCGGCGCGTGTTGTCGATCTTCCCGTCGATCTTCCCATCGATATCAGACAGTTTCTCGTCAAGTTTCCCAACTCGGCGGTCGATACTCTGGGAAGTTTCCTTGATGGCCTTCAATATCTCGTTCATCGCCTTCAAGTCTCCCTGAATGTTGCCTACGGCCTCGAACAACTTGTCGGCTCGTTCTTCGAGCTTGTCAAATCGTTTCTTGTGTTCCGCAAGAATCTTCTTGGTCTCGCCGACAATCAAGTCCTTGGTTTTGGTCAAGCCAGTCTTCAGCGCCTTGCCTATAGCAGCCATGGTTCCCGGTTCGGGCATACTAGACCTCCGCAATTTATTCCGGCAGCGAATTTACCCAGAGTGTGCGTGAGCGCCGTATAGGAAGATCCGGCGGGTGGCTGTTACTCGCTCGCGAGCAGTTTCCCCAGCTCGCGCCGATTGTCGAGCGCGCGCGGAATCTCCTACCCTGCCCTCCGCAGAAGTTCGCGCACACTGCGCACGAATGCCGCCGCTGTTAGGCCCGACAAAAACCGTAATCGGGAAGAGATCGAGGTCAAAGCCAAAGAAGCTTACGCGCTCGGTTACAAGGACGGCGCCGAGGATACGCTTAAGAAGGTCAAGCGCGACGACCGCACGCCGCACTCGCGCCACTGAAACCGGTCTGCCGGGCGTCCAGATCGGCCCCCGAGCTCGACCGGCGCGCAAGGGGCCGCCATCTTCCGCGTGGTGACTCTCCGCTGTCTCCTCTGATTCCTGCCCTGCCCTCCGCTGCGGAGTACCTCACGTCACCTAGAGCGCCACCAGGCCTTTCGATAGGTGCGCCAATATATGATCAACCCAAGTAGAACAAGGGCTCCTAGCATCATCGCCACGAGCGGATGACCGGCTAAAAATAGCGCTACAGCAAGAATCCCTATACCGACGAGTTTCGTTATGTACCAGCCCTTTGAGTCGGCGCGTGGATTATATCCATAGGTCGCTTGACAGCCGGTGCATACAACAGCGCCATCAGGTATATCGCGAGCACAAAATGGACATTTGCGCATGCTGATGATCCTCGAGTTTCTGAAGCAGCATCTCCGTTTTGACTTGCAACGCACCGGATTCGTAGCTCTTCACCGAACTCAGCGTCACGTCGCGACCCGGCCGGGCAGCAAGAGAAGCAACGCGCCCCAGGTGCGAGCGACCGAAAGGGGGGCGACAGGCTGGGTGGGAGCGCTCGCCGGCGCCCGCCGACGGTGTGGGGTGTGGCCTGACTCCTGGGGAGCGGAGCATGCCGAGATTCCCGTGGCCTAACGCCACGACGATAGCGTCCCGACACGTTGACCGCAAGGCGAACCCGGACTGCTTTCTTATGCCGTACGCTCGACCTCACCGAGGGCGTTTGCGCCGCCCTGGGCCACGCCTCGCGGCAATCGACAATCCGCGTGAGTTGAGAATGCTCCTGACGACCGAATAGCGGGTCGTGCGCGAGGTGTGGCCCGCAGGCGTGAGGTTACACGGTGTACCGTCGCGGTTACATGCTACGGTCCGTGGGGTACGCGTCGTGGGTAACCACTGGTAGTTCCGCTCCAGCCAGATCGGGATGCCGGACACACCTGACGCTACCGACTTGTTGTCAGCGAACCGCCAGCGGCCAGCAAATCGCCTGAGGACTCTGCGCCGCCAGAGATGTTACCCTGCCAGGCGTCCAGATCGGCCCCCGAGCTCGACCGGCGCGCGCGCGCCGCACCTCGGCGTCGGCGCGGCGGAATAGCCATCGATGTGTCGGGTCGAGCCAGATCGGAATCACGGCGCACAGTGGCGCCCTGGCGTCATCACGGTGTCATTGGCCGGTTGATCGGCCACGCTGCCGCACAAACTCGACGCCTACGCTGGATGTAACCCAGACTGATAGACGCCGCGCCACGAGCGGCACATGCTCGTACGTCGTCAGATAATTTTGGACATCTGGAAAATGGCAGGCTAGGATGAAAAGATGTCCTCTTTAAGCCGTCGATTTAAAATTGTCAAAACCAAAATCCGTTTGGCGGCTACGGCCATAACAGGGGAAACTCTGCCAATCAAGGTCTTGATGGAGCACGGGGTTCTGTTAGGGCTTCAAGGGAAATTGAGGCAAGCGGAAAGAAGTGTCCTCGGTTTTCTGAACAGGTGAGATAGTTGGACAAGCGGGCTCCCCGAGCGAAAGTTTGCTCACCTCTGGAGGAGTCCCCTGATGTCGAAACGCCCTCGCCGGAATCATGCCCCCACCTTCAAGGCCAAGGTGGCCCTCGCCGCGGTTCGGAATGAAGGCACGCTCGCGGAGCTCTCGAAACGCTTCGACGTGCACCCGGGCCAGATCACCGCGTGGAAGGACCAGCTCCTGGCCGCCGCGGCCGATGTCTTCGCCGAAGGGGGCCGCCGGAGCGAGCCGCCCGTCGATGTGAAGACGCTGCACGCGAAGATCGGGCAGCTCGCGCTGGAGAAT
>Ga0182024_10009723_pt1 | contig 19802 bp, 23 predicted proteins | sample P32metaG_FD_120480 | JGI IMG/M metagenome (GOLD analysis project Ga0182024, IMG submission 120480) | Permafrost microbial communities from Stordalen Mire, Sweden - P3-2 metaG (Illumina Assembly) | ecosystem: Environmental > Terrestrial > Soil > Wetlands > Permafrost | place: Sweden: Stordalen... | reverse complement strand
GGCCGTGAACAATGCGGCTCGGCACGCTCACGCGCGAACCGTCGAAGTCGTGGTGAAACGCGAAACGGACCGGGTGCTCTTTTCGGTTCAGGATGATGGCGCTGGATTTGACGCGCGCGTGGTCCGCGGCCTGGGTCTGCTGGGCATGGAAGAACGCGTGCGGCGCCTGGGGGGTCGCCTCCGTCTCGAATCCGAGCCTGGCCGCGGAACGCGGGTTGCCGCCGAGCTGCCGCTGATCAATCTGGCCGCCAACAACCATCATGCCCATTCGTATACTGCTGGCTGACGATCACACCGTGATGCGCGACGGCTTGCGCGCTCTGCTCGAGCGCCAGCCCGACATCGAGGTGGTGGCCGAAGCCGCCGACGGCCGCGAGTGCGTGCGCCTGGCCGAAGAGCAGTCCCCGGACGTCGTGGTGATGGACATCGCCATGCCCAACATGAACGGCATCGAAGCTACGCGCCGCATCGTGACGGATCGGCCGCGCACAGCGGTCGTAATCCTGAGTATGCACCAGGATGAGAGTTACGTCCTGCGAGCCCTGAAGGCCGGGGCCAAGGGCTACCTGTTAAAGGATTCCTTGCGCGCGGATGTGATCGAAGCGATTCGCGCGGTGGCTCAGGGCCGTTCGTTTCTCACGCGCAAGATCGGCCGCATCCTGCAGGAAGACTATGTGCGCCAGCTCGAGAACCGCGGCCTGGACGATACCTACGACCTGTTGACCAGCCGCGAGCGGGAGATTCTGCAACTGATTGCGGAAGGCCGCACGAATAAGGAAGTCGCGACGTTCCTGAACTTGAGCGTTACCACAGTGGAAACGCACCGCATGCACATCCTGCAGAAGCTGGGTTTGCACAGTGTCCCCGAGTTGATCCTTTACGCCGTGCGCAAGGGGATTATCACCTGACAAGGTGCAAAAACCAGACACAGGCCAGGAGGCCTGTGCCACAAGTAGCACAGGCCTCCTGGCCTGTGTCTGGTTTTTGGTTGTTCAGCCTACGCGTGCGCCGCCCGTTCCCGGTAATAAGCCGTCAGGTCGAGCGGTGGCGGCGTTTGCCCCATGGCCCGCAGAAATCCGGAAACCTGCCCGCGGTGGTGCGTGCCATGGTTCACCACGTGCAAAATCAATTGCCATAGCGGCCGGCTGAACGCGTTGCCCTGCGTATCCTTGTACGCAACCGACGCTTGGGCGCTCTGGTCAGTTATCGCCAGAGCCCACTGCCTCCACCTTTCTTGCAGTGCGGGCCAATCGTTCTGCAGCACCGCCAGGCTGTAATCGGCGTCGCTGACAAACGGCTGGGTCGGCGCGCCGCTCACACGCGCCAGCCAGATGCGGTCGGCGGCGAAGACGTGCACCAGCGTGCCCAGCGCGCTGTGATCGGCTGTTTGGAAATCGCGCTTGAGCTCTTCGGGAGACAGCCGCGCCACCGCCTCGACCAATCGTCGGCTGGCCCATGCGCTATAAGCCAGGTGCATTCGCAGAGTATCCGCGGAAACAGACATCGTTTACATCACTCCAATCATTCGCCAATAAAACACACCGAGTACCGTCGCAATAATCGCGGCCAGTGCGTAAGCCGTAGCCGTCATAGTCAGTTGGCCGCGGTTCCACGCCTGTCTGGCCGCGATGCCGTCACCCATGGCGATCCAGAAGTTCATGTACGTCATCCAGAAGGGCGCCGAGCACAACAGCAGCGGAGCGGCCAGCACCAGCGGTGGAATCCCCGCTTTGGCTAGAGGAGCGGCCAGCGGCGTGAACACCAGCGGAAGCGCGATGAACGCCGTCGGATCGAGCCACCGCAAGGCCAGCATCACCAGCGCGAGCACCACCAGCAGCAGAATGGGGGTGGCGATCAACTGCTGGACGTGGGGCAGCATCAGCCCCGCCAGCCAGTCCGTAATCTTGTTGTCGGGGATCACGTTCTGCAGCCCGAAAATGCCGCCGAGAAACAACATCAGAGTCCAAGAGATGCCCGTCGCAATGTCGGCATCGCGGATGATGCCGGCCAGCGCAAAGACCGCCAGCCCCACCATGCCAATTACAAAGGATGGGTAGGGATGCAGCCGCGTCTGGTTGGGGGTGCTCTGCGTGGCCCACAAAAAGATGGATACCGCGATCACCAACGCCGTAATCAATTCCTGGCGCTGCAGCGGGCCCAGAGCTTTCAGCTTGCCCTGGACAAAATCGCGCGATGCGCTCAGTTTCGCCTCCGGCTTGAGCAGCAACTGGTTGATCAACAGAATGAGCCCGCACAGGATCATGGTCGGCAGCGCCATCACCTGGAAGTAGCTGCCCTGCGTCAGGGGCAGATGCTGGTCGCCGAACATCTTGATGACGACCGGTCCGTTGAGCGACCCCAGTTCGAACGCGAGTCCCGGCACCACCGCCATTTCGACAACCGTAATCATGATCAGCGCCGACCCACGGCTGCGGGGCTTCAGCTCGAGCGTCTGCACCAGCGCCCAAGCGATCGGCGCCATGATAGAGGTGCGCACCGTCATCGACGGAATGCCCATTGCCAGCACCAGGCCGATCGCGAAAAATGCCGCCAGAATGCCCGCATAGCTTCCCGGAAACAGCGACAGAATCCAGTAAGAGATGCGCTCTGCGAGGCCCGTCTTGCGCATGGCGAAACCGTAGTAGAGGACGGCCAGCAGCGTCCAAAACGCCGGATCGGCGTAACCGCTCAACGCCCTGGGCGGCGGCACATGCGCGATGGCGATGAGCAGCGCCATCATCAATATGGACGAAATGCCGTTATTCATCACCTCGGCCGCCCATAGCACAACCGCGAATACCACGATGGCCAGCACGAGCTGCGCGTTGTGCGTAAGGCCATGCGGCGTGGGCATGAATCCCACCACCAGACCCACCGCCACGGCGATGGCCAACCAGGCCCATTTGACAGGAGACTTTGCTGCGGCGACGGCAGGCGGGGCAGCGACTGAGGTGCTCATATAGTGACCCATCCTATCAAGACTTTCGTCCGCCGTGTCCGCAAGCTCGGCGGCTGGCTGATAATGGAAGGCGATGGCCAGCCAGGCGGTTTGCCCAAAGTGCGGAGGCACGGGTTTCACGATTGTCGAGCGCGCCAATGTCTCGGCGGCCGAACCCTGCGACTGCCGCTTTCGGGAACGCGCCGAGCACGCCAGGGACAGATCGCAGATCCCTTCGCTTTACGACGACGCCTCATTCGACAACTTCGTGGTGCCAGGCGGCGAAAATCCTATCGCCCGCCGAGAACTGACCAGCGTTCTGTTAGCCGTCAAGGCCTTCGTCCGTGATTTTACGACCGTCAAACCGCCCGGGCTTCTGCTGATCGGCGAGACCGGCACGGGTAAGACTCACATCGCGGTCGCTGCACTCCGGGAGATCATGAAGAGGTACGGACGCGACGGCCTTTTCTGCAATTACCAGACCTTGCTAAACAGTATCAAGGCTGGTTACGATTCCGCTTCCAATTCGTCGAACCGCGAGGCGTACCAAACCACCCTGGATGCCGACGTGCTACTACTTGACGATCTCGGCGCGCATCGTGTCAGCGATTGGGTGGAAGACACCATTAACTCCATCGTGACGTACCGTTGCGATAACCAGAAACCTCTCATCGCCACTACGAACATGCCTGATCCGGATGCGCGAGGCGCACCCGTCGAAGGGACCGAGGCGCGGGCGGAACGAAGCAGGCCTGAATTGCGTCGCACATTAGCAGAGCAGATTGGAGCACGGGCTCGCTCGCGTCTATTTGAAATGTGCACCGTTATCCGCATGCCGCTGGTGGAAGATTATCGGGTTCGAAAGGCGCGGACGTTCTGATGCGCGCGGTAGTCCTGCTGCTGGTAGTGGTGTCGGCGGCAGCGGCTGCTCCTCCCGTTCCGGAATACGTCCAAGCCGTCGAGTTCCCGTACTACCTCTATCCGCGCTCGCTCTGGGAACGCGAGCTGGTGTGGCTGAAAACCATCGGTATAGATACGGTCGAGTTTTCGATCCCCTGGAATTGGCACCAGATCGAGCCCGACGACTTCGATTTCACCGGCCGCACCAGCCCCCGGCGCGACCTGGCGGGCTTCATCAAAATCCTGCGAAAGCTGGGGCTGCGCGGCTGGGTGAAGCCGCTGCCGCCGGTACCCGGATGGCTGAACAACGGATTTCCTGCCGGCGCTGCGGATACACGGGCCACACAAAGAGCCTGGCTGAAACAGCTCGACGACTTGCTGGCGCCGCAAACTGAGAAGCACGGCGGCCCCATCGCCTTTGTGGAGGGTCATGAATTGACCGTCGAAGCAGCGCCCCCTCCCTCGCCCGTGGCCACCATCTCCGCCACCGACTCGTCGGCGCTGGTGCGGAGCCGCGAAACCCTGGCGTCCGGCCGCGGCGCTCTGCTGTGGGTGAATGTGGAAGCCGCGCTTTATCCTGCTGGGTGGGAGCCGGGCACCGCCGCGCTGTTCCGCCCGGGCGCGGTGGATTGGAACGGCCAGGAACGCACCTCTACCACCGGCCTTCGGCGCGACGCCGCGCTGCTGCGCAACTGGTCACGGTTCGTGGAATCACTCCAGCCGGTCTCCGTTCCGAAATTGCCGGGCCGCAAGTTGCCCGAGGGGTTACGTGTAGCGGAGCTCGTCTCGGCGCCCGCCTCGGCTGTGTCCGTGCTCAATCGCGGCAAGGCGGCCTTCCATAACGATCTGCTGGTGCGCGATCCCGTAACCCGGCATCCGTTGATGATCCCGGGAATGTCGGTGCCGGCCGGCGAGTCGCTGTGGCTGCCCTTGAACGTTTCGCTCGGTTCTGACGGTTTGTGCCGCGAATGCTCTAATTTTTCGAGCGCCGAGCGCGTGGTTTACGCCACCGCCGAGCTCCTCACGGTGGAATTCGAAAACGGGATTCTGGCCATGGAGTTCGCTGCGCCCGAACCGGGCGAAGTCATCCTGCAACTCGCGCGCGAGCCCGTTGGTCCTTACCTGGCCGCCGGCAAGCCCACCAAGTTCGATTGGGACGAAAAGACCTTACGCGCACGACTTTCCATTCCCGCCAGTAAAGCCGCCGGGAATCGTGTGCGCGTGGGACTGGCAGTTGAAGAGCCCGAAACTTCGGCGTTCTTTAACGACGCGCGCCGCCTCACGATCGGTCAGAAAAATGTGGTTTCGACGGTGTATTCCTCGCCTGAGGTCGCCAGCCGCTCACGGCTCCGCGTTCCGGAGGGCTTTACCGCCGTGCCGACTCCCAAGTCGCCAAACGAAATCGACTACACGATCGAGGTTCCCGCCGACGCCTTGCATGGTGATTTTGCGGCGCTGGCGTTGGAGGCCGATGGCGTGCCGCTCGGCCGCGCGCGCCTGCAGCTCTTCCGCCCGGCTTCCATCCGGCTGACCCAGGCGTTGTCGCTGCACTTCGGTGCGCAGTCGCGTCTGGCCGTCGAGCCGCCAACGGCTCCCGTCGAGACCAAAGGCGGGACCAATCTCGAAATCGTGATCCGCAACAATTCGCCGCAGATTCAGACCTACCAGTTGGAAGCCAAGGGGGAAGGCCTGGAGTTTCTGCCGGCCAAAACCGAGATCAGCATCGGAGCATTGGACGAGCGACCGGTTTCCCTGCGGGCATTCGGAATCGACGGCGCCACCGGCTTGTGGGGTTGGCGCCTGCATGTCACCGGAGGGGCGGAAGTGGAGATGCCGATGGGCGTGGTTCTTCTGCCCCGCGCCGGAACCGTGGCGTGGACCGCGGACCTGGACGGCGATGGCTCGCCCGAGTGGGTCCTCGAATCCCCGAAAGTCCGGGCCGTCTTCTCGTCGCGCGATGGCGGGCGGTGGATGGAACTCACCTGGAAGGACACCGACATGAACTTCCTGCCGGCGGAGGGGGCGTTCGCCCAAACGGGACCGGTGGAGGTTCACGCGCGCGGCGACAGCCTGGAATTTGTGGGTAGCGGTTGGACGCGGACCGTGCGGCTCACCGACTCGTCGCTCTCCATTCAGCAGACTTCTCCTTTGCCGGCGGACTCGCTGACACCGCAAACCAGCGGCAATTTGACCTTCACCATCGAGCGAAGTTCGCCGATGCATGTGGTCTATGGAATCCAGCAGAAGTGAGAGCGCAGAAAAGTTGTTTCCACGGCAAATCGCGACACTTCTTCTACTCACTACGGCGCCGGCTTCAGCCGCATTTTGCTCCAGGGACGCATCGCCAGCCGAGCCCCGTCACGATTTTCAATTCTTCGCCGGCTACTCGCCCGTCTCAGCGACGCTGATCGGAACCACAACCGATCGCCGCTTCGTCATAGCGGGATTCGGCTACAGCTACCGTTGTTGGGCTTGGCCCGGCGTTTCGATCTCGTATTCCGGTGAACTCCTGCCAGCGGCCGTTCTATTGCAGCCAGGACAATTTCTGCCGCCATTTGTGCCAGCTCATGCGGTGTATGGATTCGCCGTAACGCCCGTCGGGTTCACAATCGACTTTGGGCGCCACCAGAGAATCTATCCGTTCCTGGAAACCAACGAAGGCATTATTGCCTCCAGCGAGCCCATCCCCATCAACGTGACCGGTGCAACAGGCCTGAATTTTCTGATCGATGTGGGCGGCGGAATCCGCATGAGAATGGGCCAGCGGCGCCGCGATCAGCCTGGGCTACAAGTTTCTGCATATCTCCAACGGTTACACCAGCGCCGTGAACCCAGGGGTGGACAACAACATCTTCTACGCCGGATTCTCTATCCTGAAATAGCCGGGCGACCCAGACGATGGCGAAGAAATCAAGGAAATAATGGAACTTCCTCATTAAATCTGGGAACATATGACTTAAACCTAATCGAGCAAATCCGTAACCGCCATACGGCGTCCGCCATCTAATACTTTCTACATGCTCCTGCGCCATCGTCTGATAATCCCTTATTTTGTTTTGGCTACCGTCGCCTTAGCGCAGGATGGCCCCTTGGAAAGCGTCCCGCAGGAAACCCCGCACGAAGACAAGCGGATTTTTGGTGTTATCCCGAACAACCGGACTACCGAGGGTTCCGTGCCCTTCATGCCGATCACGGCAGGCCGTAAAATGACCATCGCCTTCAAGGATTCCTTTGACTGGCCGGTGTACCCGACCGCCGGTTTGTTTGCCGCGCTGTACCAGATCGAAAACCAGAATCCCTCGTTTGGCCAAGGCATGGAAGGATACGCCAAGCGCCTCGCGACCGCGTATGGAGACCAGATGATCGGCAACATGATGACCGAAGGTATCGTGCCCAGCCTGCTGCATGAGGACCCACGATATTTCCGGGTGGGTGAGGGGTCCAAGAAGTCGCGGCTGGGCAAGGCATTGTTGCAGATTGTCGTGACGCACACGGACACCGGAGGCCGTACCTTCAATTTCTCGGAATGGGGAGGCAATGCGGCCGCCACGGCCATTTCGAATGCCTACTATCCGGACACCCGCAACGTCTCCGATAACGTGGAGAAGTGGTTGGTGGCAGTTGGGACGGACGCCTTCTCCAACGTACTCAAAGAATTCTGGCCGGATGTGAAAAGCTACTTTCGGCGGCGGCACCAATCCGCGCCCTGACTGAGGGCTTCCGCTCATAGCGACCTGCCCTTGGTAACATCTGTTTCTTTTCTTCTATACTTGACCAGCAGGGACGAATCATGCGAAGAACATTTGCCGCATTTCTGATTTGCGCCGGAAGTGTAGCAGCGCAGGGCACCTGCGATCGCGCATGCTTGACAGGCATACTGGATCAGTACTTAAGCGCGATGGCCGCCAACGACTCGAAGAAGGCTCCGTTCGCGGCGAACGTCAGGTACACCGAGAACACAGCGCGGCTGCCGCTTAACGAGGGCCTGTGGTTCACAGCCGCCGGCCTGACCGACTACAAGATCGTCCTGGTGGACACGCCAGGCAACGCCGCGGCATTCATCGGCGTGGTCACCGAACATATGCCGCCAGGACAAGAGCCTCGCAAGACGATTCTGGCGCTGCGCATCAAGGTCGCCAACCGCCAGATTACCGAAGCGGAAGCTGTAGTCGTCCGCAATGTGAATGAAAGGAACATGGCGAATCTTCGGACGCCGCGGCCTGGGGTACTCGAAGCGCTAAATATCTCGCAGCGTCGCCCGCGCCCGGATCTGGTCAAGATCAGCAACCTGTATTTCGACGCGATCGAGCAATCGAACGGAAGCGTGGCGCCGTTTGACGACGACTGCAATCGCCTGGAAAACGGGATGCGAACAGCGGGTCCGACCCTGCCAGGCACCGGGCCAGTTCAGTCCAAAGGCGGTGGCGGTTCACAGCGCTGCGCCGACGGCATGAACTCGGGTGTCTTTCAGGTAATCACGGCGATACAACCGCGCCGCGTCCTGGTGGTCGATGAAGAGAAGGGTCTCACATTTGGCATTTACATGTTCCAGCACAAGGGACTCACCCAGATCACTATGAATGACGGATCCACTCGCCCCGCGCCCTATTTCGTGGGTCAGCCGGTGACCATGCCAATGGCGGAGATGTTCAAGATCGTCAACGGCAAGATTCGGGAAGTGGAAGCGATCGGCGTCCAGGTCCCTTACGGCCTCGGCCCCGGTTGGGAATAGTGAGGTGACGGCGTGCGAATCACCACCAAAGGACAGGTCACCATCCCGCAGGAGATTCGTAATCGGCTCGGCCTTCTGCCGCATACGAAAGTCGAGTTCGAACTGGCCGGAGATCACGCGCGCATTCGCAAAGCCCGCCACGCCGGAGAAAGCGCCCGAGGGCGCCTGGCCCTGGCGGCCCTCCACGGCACCGCTGACACCCGCATGAGCACGGACGAGATTTTGGCGCTTACCCGGGGTAAAACTCGCGCTACGACGCGACGCATGTGACACAAGCCATCACCGGCTTCGAAGCCGGCCTGATGGCCTGCCGCGGCGTGCTCGTGGACAGCGACGTCCTGCTCGACGTCGCCACTAACGATCGAGACTGGGGAGCCTGGTCCGCGCGCGCGCTCGCCGAAGTTACGGAACCAAAACACCACACCGATCATCAATCCATCGTCTATGCTGAAGTATCAATCGAATATACCACCATCGAAGCTCTGGGCGCCGCCATTCCCGCAACTGTGTATCGGCGCGAACCGCTTCCTTGGGAGGCTGGCTTCCTAGCCGGGAAGAGTTTCCTGTTATACCGCCGCCGCGGGGGTTTGCGGACTTCGCCCTTGCCAGATTTCTACATTGGTGCGCACGCCGCCATTGGGCGTCTGCAATCCCTCGAATTCGACTTTCTCGGTGGCAATGCTATACGCAGTTGACGGAGCCGGAACCCGTATCCTGCCCGTAAAGCAAACACGGGCACTCTGTCCCGGCTGCAAGCAACCGGTAATTGCCCGTTGCGGCGATGTGAACGCCGATCATTGGGCGCACGTAACAGGCTGTGAGTGCGACCCGTGGCACGAGCCTGAAACACGCTGGCACGTCAATTGGAAGATGCAGTTTGAAGAGCACTGCCGAGAAATCGTGCTGCCGCCTCACAGAGCGGATGTCTGCGCCACACGGGTTCACACGGACGGTGAAGCCCGAATGGTGATCGAACTACAGCATAGCCCAATCGAACCCGCCGAAATTGAAGAACGAGAGAATTTTTACTTCGACAAGTGCAACCATATGTGTTGGGTGATCGACGCTCGTGAGATCATAGGCAATTTCGAGTTTGGAAGCAGCGACAAATTCGACGGCGGCGCCAGTATCAGAACCAACTTCAGGTGGAAGTGGTTTCGGAAGAGTTGGGGAACAGTTCTGGTGCACCTCGGTATCTCGATTTTGGGGATGAACTCTGGTTGATTGAAGACATTAACGGCGATGGACGAGGCATCTGTCGGTCGTACAGCCATCACGAGTTCTTAAGCGAATTTGGAGAAGCCCGTGGCTATAACCTGCCCGTGAAATGGAGACCAACATCAACAGGCGGATTCGTTTATCGGTTTGGTCGAGGAAACGTTCTGTTGTTTCGAAACAGGATGGGACGGTAACAATTTCGGATCATTTGGGATGGAAGTGAGCACAAGGTGAGCCCCAAGACCTATAGCAATCCCGGCGGGGCGCAGGAAGCCTGTGAGCCGCATTTGACGACTTTGATGCGAGATCGGAGTCATTAAGTGACTGCAAATACTCTTCTACCCCGTCCCCCATGGATTCAAGATCGTTACGCCGAGATTGGCAAAATCCTTGACGTTTCGAGTGACGAGGGTCAGGTCATGTTCCAGAGCGGTGGCAGCAATCAATCCGTCCATCACGGGCACCTGAATTCTTTTGTCGTGCGCGCGCGCGCCGACAGCACCGCCCAGCGGTCTCCGATTGCCTTCGTCACCGGCAACACATTCGCCTCATCGAACGAGGGAAGCAGTTCGTTTTCCAGCCAGTGCTCCAATTGATCCCGCCGTTTTCCTGCCGGGAGCAACTCTATGCCACGGCGCAATTCCGCCAAGGTGAGTATGCTGACATAGAGCGAGCCAGGGGCAGCCGCCCGCAGCCATGTTTTGACTTTCGGGTTCGGTTCGCCCTTGCGCGAGAATTCCGACAGGACGTTCGTATCAACCAGGAACCCGCTTACAAATCAAGCGGCCTGGGATAGTCTTTCTGCCGCTCCAACTGCAATTCGGAACCGGCAAAAGGGGGCGAACAGAGAACATCGACCAGATTCTTGCGGGGCTTCCGCGAAGGCTCGGGCGGCAGCGAGATCAAGGCGCGGTGGATCACTTCCTCAGCGCTCCGAAACGCTCCGGTTCTTAGTTGCTCCTCAATCAGCCGCTCATCTTCCGGCGTCAATCGAATGGTCATTGGCAACACCTTACTCTCGTTCTGTCTGCCCGTCAAATCCATGATCTCACCTTGCCGCCATCATAAAAAACGCCCCGCCGGAGGCAACAGCTGGAACCTCGGCTCAGCTTGTTTTGTTTTTCACAGGGTAAACTATTGGTGCGGATGAGAGGACTTGAACCTCCACTCCCTTGCGAGAACTAGAACCTGAATCTATCCGGGGGTTCCCCTCGACTCCCCTCTAGTCCTGTTTTCAGGCACTTACATCTGGCCGCTACCCCGATAATCCCCTGATTTCCCCCCATTTACAGCACCGAGCGCTACCCTTAGCGCTACCCTAAATCCAGCCCAGAACCGAATTTGTCTCCCCCTTCGCGTTGCATCAAAACCCCCGTTGCAATGCCGTATCTGATGAGCCGCAAGCAGCCGCCGATCCACTCGGGAAGGTTCTTACCAACGCAGTCGGCCACTCTTAAAGTTCCGTATGCTGAGTAGTCCCGGCGTCACTGTTTGGCTGGCTGAGCGATAAGCCCCTTCCCGGAAGTGAATACACCACTCGGCCCACGGTATCGCCTTCAGTCGTTTTGGGAGGATGTCTTCTTCGCGGATACATGCCGTACGTCCCATTGCTAAGACGCTCGATTGCCGAACGGACCGCCGTACCAGCGCCGACTCCCCGTCGAGATTCTGCATCGCCATCTCCCGCGGCTGGTTGGGTCCCGCTGAACAGCTTCCATGGCTTATCCAGAGGTGGCGTTCTTCCCGGTCGTGCTAAATAAGCCCTGATTGGACATTCCGATGGATTGCGGTCTAGGCGATCTTGATCCTCATAGGTGAACAGGACCGGCTTGGGAACGGGAATACTTGGGACAGACCGGCGTTTAGGCTGGATGGACGGTTGTGCTATGCCGGCCGATGAATCGGAACAAAACGGATCTCAACTCGCTGATGCAGCGCGCCCGCGATCCGCCGTAGCATCGCCAGGGAGTGGCCTTCGTAGTCCGCGTCCTCGAGGCGGCAAATGACGGATGCTGTGGTACCGATGAGCCTGGCAAGCTGGGTTTGGGTGAGGTTCGCCGCCGTCCTCAGCTCGTGGATCGTACGAGCGATCTCCTCGTTGGCACGCGCTTCTTCCAGCTTCTTCAGCCGAGCCGGCTTGCCTTCGTAGAACCGGCGGTGAAGTATCTCCACTGCGTCGATGGCGGGTTTGATTCTCTTACCCAACGTCAAACCTCCTCGTAAGTGTGCCTCCGCGGATTCGCCTCGAACCGCTTCTTGCGCTCTACGGCGCGATCAATCTCCTTCGGCGGCACCACCCGCTCTTTCACCAGGCCGTGCAAGACCACCGCCGCGACCGTCCCGTGGAAGAAGTAGAGAATACGGTGATGAACCCCTCGAAGGCTAACGCGCAGTTCGTAAATCCCGTCGCGCAGGAAGTCCGCTTCAGGCCGCCTTAGTTCGTGGCCCAGCTCACCCAACCGCTCCAGCCGGAGATAGCATTTGTCCTGCACTTTCGCTGGCAATTCGTTGAACCACTCCACGAACGGGCATGAACCGTCTTCCTCCCTGTAGAGGACGACTCGGGTCTTTGGCACCTTCTTCCAGTCTATTCGCAATGTTGCGAAATTGCAAAACGCGACGGTGGTCGGCTCCGGTGAGGCTCACGGGTCCTCAAAGTAACGAGAATAGAGGTTGGATGGCGCATGAGCCCAGCTACCTTCTGGGCGACGAGTACCCCTCCAGCGCCTACTGTGAGATCGAACGCTATGTTCGGGACCGTCTGATCCGGCATCTGCAACGACGCAGCCAGCGACTACCGTCCTCCGCAAGGAGGCCAATGGCTACAGCACTTGGCGCGGTTGGGGCTGATCCGTCTGTCGGGTAGTGCGCATGCTTGAGGCGAGAGCTTTCAGGAGAGCCGGACGTGGAAAATCTGCATCTCCGGTTCGACGAGGGGAGAGCGGGTCGCGCAATTGGCGTCGCCCTCTCTCCTACTCTACCAGTCGGCCGCATGGTTGGCACGAGCAAGAAAACCCTTGACACGGGCCGGCCTTCTCATGGAAGTGGCGCGTAATACAGACGAAGCGACACGGTTAGCGGTCACAAGCCGACTTATCGTTCCCGATCCGCTCGGCAACTAACCGTCCGGCTGGATCTTTGAACGCGACGCCGATCCAGACCAGGCCGTCGCCAACCCTGCATACCGCCCCCCCGATCTACGACAGCGCAGGTATTAGCGCATTGAGGTCAGGCAAATCGATTGTCAGGAGTTCCATAAGATTGACAAGCACAGACCCGGCGCCTTGCACGACGATTTCGGAGGGATTGATATCCGTCAATCCCAGAAAGGCGCCTCCTCCTCCCGAGACGAGGCCGCGCGAATACAGATCGAAGATCTCATCCAGCAGAGGTATGGTGGTTAAGGGAATATTCACAGTTTGCGCGCCCTGCGCAGGCCGGTAGCTCGTTTGACGGAGATGCCCGCCCTGGATTGAGTTCTTGAGCATGAATAGCGCCAACAGGCAAAGCTGTCGGTACGAAAGGGTCTCCGCCGATTTAAGCAGAAAATTGGAGTAACCACGATCAATCCCTGATACGAACGCGAGATTTGCCAGTAGGTTCCCATAGAACTTCAGTTTCTTTTCTTCATGCTCCCGTTGTGCGGCGATTACGACGCCCTCAGCAATTTCATCTGCCGCCGCCCGCTGGTGGCCGTCGCTCGCGAAAAAGCCGTCGTCTCGCGGCTTTTGACCACTATCGAGTTTCTCCTGGATTTTGGCGGCCGCAAATGTTAACGTGGCCCCAATACGTTTGGTCTCGCGAGTGCTCATGGTCCGCTGAATAACATCGCTGGCAAGCGCGACCAGATGTTTGACTATGGGTGATGCTGCCGCCCCGGCGAGTGCACCGGCGGGTCCAGCGAGTAGGAACCCGAGCGCTGATCCGGCGAGATTGCCTGTTATGTCCGCGCCGGCTACCATAAGTCGTCGGTACGGTGTGCCCTCCGGGTCGGCCGTTCCAGATTTGGTCTCGCCCATCACTTCAGTATGCGCTCCAGAAGCCGTCCGTTTCTAGGAAATGTCCTCCCAAGACGCCCGCACGAAGCGCCGCGACCCGTCTCTGAACTCCAGCCACACCTGATGCTGGCCGACTTGCCGTTCCCAATCTGGGCAGCCAGAAGCCCATCGAGGGGAACGGTATCTTTTTGAGCTTTGGACATCAACGCAAAGCACGCGCTCGACGCGGTGGATTTTGATGTAACCACGATTTGCTAGGGTTCGGGCTCCACGATCTCAACCGCACCTGCCCGCACCCTTCGTGGAAGTTCCAGAATAAGACGGCGGACGTATTTCTCGGTGTCGGCAACCGTAGTCACGGTCTTTACCGGGATCGTTAGTTGTACCGGTTCAGGCAAATTTGCGGCGGATAAGCGACAGGAGACCGCGCCAGAGATCGCCTTTCCCTGCGGCAGAACAATCGCAAGCTCGAAAGCCTCGGCTTCGTTCTGATGCCGGAACTCATCACACATCAGGCTGAGGAGCTTCGTAGGTGTCAAGCTTTTCACGTCCCAGTAGAAAGCATAACGGTCCCTCTCCGGGGGCACCTGGCGGAACGGTGGTGGCATGACATCGATCGCATTATAGTGACGGTCGAGAAAGTCAACTGGAGATGCTGCCGATCTCGCCTCCTCAAGATGGCCGAGTGGCGGACTAGGCGGCATCGGCAACCTCAGGGCCACCGGTCCCTTTGGTTCGCTGTCCTTTTGCAGAGCGTGGATGGAGACCTCCCCGTGTGCACGAAATTCCAAGATGGTGTTGTTGCCAGGAACCGTGCCGTTGTTGGCGACTCGAAACCAGATCTTGAAGGACTGACTCCGCTGGTTGAGCCGCCAAGCCGCTTCCATTAGCGTCTGTCTGATTCGCACAAGCCAAGCGGGATAGTCGCCCTCCCGATACTTTCTGATCTCGTCGGCAGTCGGCTTAGTGTACTTCAAGTATCCGCCGTGTGCTACAGCAACCGTTTGACGAAGCGTCAACTCCGTGCCAGAAAGGCCAAAGTCATCTGGCATCGGACATCGGCCACCAATCTCGGCCATCATTTGCTCGATGATGGAATCCGACAAAGGATCGAATATTGAGACCTGTTCTTCGATAGCATCGATCTCGAGCTCCTGCACCAAAGCGGCGATCTTGATTTGCGGATGTGCCCGCTCCAAGGCGTCCAGTCGGCGTCTAAACTCCTGAATCGTCTTGTCGCGTTCGTCTGGCTCAGGATCAAGAAGCCATTTATCAGGCACGGCAATGAATCGCACGTTGTGGTAACGCGCAGAGAGCATCGGGCCAGTGTCGCTGGTCAACAGGAAAACATCATCGGACGGATTGGCCGTACTGAAGTCGAGCACTTCGCCGACAATCTGGTCATCAGAGCGCGTGAGATCAAGAGTTGTGGGCGTCGGCTTTGAGGAACTATTGATCGGCGGAAACCCGATCAACACGCGGGGAGCAACCTCTCTGACAGCGATCGTAGCGTTGGGCGAATGAACGACGCGCCGCAGGAAGGACGACGCTTTGCGCGCCCGCTTGGATCGCCTACTATTGCCGTCCTGCTTCAGTCGGTCAAGTTCTGTCTGAACCGTTCGCGGGACCATCACAAACAATTCTGGCTTGTTGAAGATTTCTGCCCACGGCAGTGCTTCCGGCTCTTTCAGTTGGATGAAGAAGTTCGTGTCTACGAAATAGACCGTTGCCATAGTCAAAACTCAGGGTAGCAATTTGCCGCCTCTTTGGAACCTTCCGACCTGATTCGGCGCAGTTGGGAGCGTGGTTCCATGGCATTGAACAGATCCTAGACTTTGATCTAGTATTGACAATTCCCCCCCAGGATTACTCCCAAGGCACAGCCGATCCCCGTCTGTTTCGCCGATGTGGCGCATCATCTTCAGAGGCGCGATGCCGGTCGTTCACGCCCTCCGCCAGTCCATCTGCTTCATAACGGAGGCTGTGTGCCCGTGCGCCTTGGAATTCCAGAGCCTGCGGAATAAGAATGAAGAGAGGGCGCGGTGAGATGGAAACGTCAGATTGCGAGGTTTGCGGCGGGGCGCGTTGGGTATGTGAAGACCATCCCGACAAACCATGGGACGGCGCGAGCGACCGGGAGGATGCCTGCCACTGCGGCGGCGCCGGAATGCCGTGCTCGGTGTGCAATCGGACGGTAGGCCAGGCGCCGCCGGAGATGCCGCCGGGATACCGGACGATGATCGACACCGATGGCCCGAAGCACTGAATCATTGCTGAAGGACATGAAGACATGGCCCGACCGGCTCGGTCATTCCGGCCTACGGTCCTTCGCCGACGCCGATGGACATCTATGGCTCGAGCAGAATCCGGCCAAAGCATCGAAATGGGCAAAGCTGGCACGGAAAGGCCATGACATCGCCTGGGAGTTCGCGAAGCCGGGCGGAGGCTATACGGGGCGCATGCTAATTGACGGTGAGATTTACACGGCGCGAGAGGCGACGAAGACCTTTCTGAAGGTCCAAAAACCTGCTCAGGAGCGGTAGAAGTGGGGCCGCCCGGTCGCCACATGAAGCCGAAAGCAGCCGCTGTACCGACCGCGATTCGAGCGCGACCATCGCGTGCTCGCCACTATCCTCCGCTGTGCTATTGCCGTCTCCACGTCGATGTGCCACGGGCGGTGCCCCCTCCGTATTGAACACCTGGATGATCCTCTGGCACTCCGTTAGCGACGTATATATTTTCCTTCGGGTCGATCGCAACATCGGAATCGAAAGCGGCAGGTTGAAATGGCCGGGCTGCGCCGCGCGCGCCGCGCGTACCACACGCTTCAGGAACTTTCCATTGCCATCCAATTTCGTCACTCGATCGTTGCCGAAACCGTCAGGGATATAGATGTTACCGACGCGGTCCGACGCCACGTCCGCCGGCGCGTTGAAGTTGTCGCCTGAACCGCCTCTGTATTTCGGCCGGCGTCTCGGCCCGCCGCTGCCCTCAGTTTCGAGAAGCGTGCCGTTCCCGATGCGATGCCGACTTGCCAGTCCTGAAGATTTTTCTCAATACGCACGATATCAATGCTGGTCAGCTCTCAGATCCTTCAGAAACTTGCCGAAGTCCCTTTGGTACGCGTCGTAATCCTTCTAGGTACCCGCCAGCAGTGTTCTCGATCGTGATCTTCACGCGATCAGTCCATCAGTAGCCCCTTGTCTGGCCCTTTACAATATTGAAAAGACGTAATATACCGTGAAAAAACGCAATTCATCCTCTGGAGGCGCTGCACTCCATCTCGGCTCGGGATATCAGGTACGGGTCGCCGGCTGGCTCGCGGCCGAAACGCTCTCTGGTGGACAAGGACGACCATTCGCCCCAGGGGGCATAGTTGCGTTACTCCGCGGGGAGACCCAGGAGTCGGTTGATGATCTCCTCGTTGGAACCACCGAAAATCGGTACGGCTTTATCCAGGCTAAGCGCGCGATTGACTTCTCTGAAAAGGTGGACAGTGATTTCGGCTCGGTAATTGACCAGATGGTTCGGCAGGTCGTAGACAAACCCGCGGATGGTGTCCGCCGACCCTGGACACGGGAGCTCACGCCGGCGACTGATCGGCTTCTGCTGGTAACAAGCTCCCGTTCGAGCGAAAAGATCAAAGTCCACCTCAAAGACGTATTGATCCGCGTCAGGTCGCTTGCGAAAGGGCAGCCGTTGAGCGATGCAGCCGTCAATGATGCAGAGCGAACCGTTCTCGATGCGACGATTGCGACTGCGATGAGCTATTGGAATCGTGCAACCGGCGCAGAGGCAACGGAGCAGGACATCCAGAACTTTCTCTCCCTTATGTCGATTCAGGTGCTCGACGTGGAAGCCGGCGAGATCGGCGAAAGGGAAGCAATTCGGACCCTGGGTACTCAGGTCATTGTGGATCGCCAGCAGGAAGGAGCCGCCTGGTCTTCTGTTTTGCAAGCCTGCAGGACCATGATGGAAAGCCGATCCGGACTGAATGCGGATGAACTCCGGCAGCACCTGAAAGAAGACGGGATCGAGCTAAAATCCCCCGAGCCCTCGCAGGGAGAGTTGCAGCGCAGGCAAGTCATCAGCGAGCAAATCGACAAGCTCATCGATGAAGCGCGCGATGCCGTGAGGCAGCAGGAATTCGGGAAAGGAGAGCTGCTCTTACAGCGCATTGAACGCGATCACGGATCGCACCTCAACACCATCCAGCGTTTCAGGATCCTTACGAACTATGGATACGCCGAGATTGGTCTGGGTCGGCCCAACGTAGGCGCAAGGCGTTTCCTGGAGGCACTCGACCTGGAGCCCGATGACGAAAAGGCGAAGACCAATGAAGTGCTTGCATACTATGTCACCGGTGACTTTCCGACTGCCTTTGCGAAGGCCGACAAGATTCGGAAAGTATATCCATCGTCGGTCCATCTCGCGTCTCGATGGATTCTGTCGTCGCCCGCCGAGAGGACAGCCAAAGGACTTGAGCAGGAGCTTTCTTCGATTCTCCGTAACGATGGCCAGATTTGCGTCTCACTCGCGTACAAGTCTTTAAGCCACCAGGATCTGGACTCAGCAACAGACTACGCGGAGAGAGCAAAGGCTGCCGACCCGCTGCGGGGTCGCCCACATCTCATCTTGGCGGGCATCTGTATGGGAAGACTCGTCAGACTGGATGCGGGCCACGGAAGGCCGTCGGACACACGGCCGTCACTCACTGAGTCTGCGGAGAAGCATGTTCGCGAAGCAATCAGGTTGTCTGAAATCGATAAGGATGTTCAGACGCAGCAGGAGGCTCGGGTCCTGCTGGTAGACATTCTGGTCCTGCTCGAAAAGAAACAGGAAGCTTACGATGAGTCTGATCGCGCAGTTCAGCTGAATCCGAATAACGCACAAGCGCTAATGGCGCGGGCCCAGGCGCAGGCAGCGATGAATCTGAATGGAGAAAGCATCTCTAGCCTGGAGCGCGCTTTTACCATTGAACCAAGGGCAGATATTGCGTTCATGTACGGAAAGGCGCTGCTTTCCCGATCGGCTGGTGCTGATCTGAAGACATCGATCAAGGTACTCACCGGAATCGATTTGCATACAGTGCTTCCGATGGCCCGCCATGCATTCGCGATCCAAACAATACGGGCGATCATAAAGGACGAGGACTGGGAGAAGGCACAGGCCTATCTCTACTCAAACGAACCCCTGCTCGCACCCGAGACGATGACTCTCCTTCGTGGATTGTTGGCGCATTCTCGGGGCATCTCAGATGAAGCAGAGCGATACGCTTTGGCCGCACAGTCGTCGTTGACGCCCGCCACCGACATTGAGGTGAAGATCCATCTTGGTCATCTCTTCATGATGATCGGTAAGCCTGCGGATGCGCTGCCTTTGTATCAGGAAGCGTTCAATGCGCAGGTGTCCTTCTTCGAACCAGGGCGTCTTCTCGATTGTGCGGCGCAGGCCCATGAAGACGGAGTCGTGATACAGACCTTCCGGACCCTTCTCGACCGCGGCGTGAACGATTGGAACACCGTGAGCTTCGGGGTGCAGTACGTACAGAAGTACCTGCCGTCCGAGGCTGCTGACATTCTCAAAGATTTTCTAAAGGTGAATACGGACCACAAGTTCGCCAAACTTTATCGTTCGGTGCTGGGTGTCATGCATGACCGCCCCGAATGGGCAACTGGCGCGATCGAGGAGCTGCCAACCGTAGATGAGTTGCCGCCCGAACATATCATGCAGGTTGTGCACGTGCTGAGATTTGGAGGCAATCCCGATGCTGCGGTGGATTACGCGTACCGCTATCTTCGCCTGCACATGAAGTCACCAGAAGCACACCGGGCCGTCGTTCTGTCCATGTCTGTATTTGAGCCCGTTCCCACGATTCGGCCGACGTTAGAAAGTGTCCTTTCGGTGCGCGTGCGTGTCGAGTCAGCAGGCAGATGGGGGACGCGAGTTGGGGGATCTATTTCATCAAGGAATAGGTTCGTCGGCTCACTTACTGCCAGTGGCAGCCTTGGTCCGG
>Ga0182024_10009722_pt1 | contig 19802 bp, 16 predicted proteins | sample P32metaG_FD_120480 | JGI IMG/M metagenome (GOLD analysis project Ga0182024, IMG submission 120480) | Permafrost microbial communities from Stordalen Mire, Sweden - P3-2 metaG (Illumina Assembly) | ecosystem: Environmental > Terrestrial > Soil > Wetlands > Permafrost | place: Sweden: Stordalen... | reverse complement strand
CGAACCGCGTCCGAGGGCACCCGCATCGCTACAGTTGGCGCCGTGGACGGCCCGGCAGAGGCGGGTGACAGCCGGCGGCCAGTCCGGGTGCGCTCGCAACCATTGTTCTTGATCTGGGTAGTCACTTTTGCGCTGCTCAGCGCGCTCGAGTGGTTCTGGGTGGTGGCCACGCCCCTCGGCTCCGGGTTCGATGAGGCGTCCCATGTGATAAAGGCTGCTGCGGTCGTCCGCGGCGAGTGGTTGGGCCAACCGCTCCCCCACATGTCTCACGCCTATACGTGGATGATCGTGCCCGAGACATTCTCGCAACTCACCTACCGCTCCGACTGCTACAAGCTCTCCCCCATGACCCCGGCCAGCTGTGAGAAGGCCATCGTCGAGTCGTCGGCTCCGGTGAGGGCCTTGACCCATGTGGGCCGCTACCCACCCCTCTATTACCTTTTTGTCGGCATTCCCAGCCTCTTCGGCCACAGCAAGAATGCCCTCTACATGATGCGCTTCTTCAGCGCAATGGTGAGCGCGGCCCTTCTCGCCTTGGCGGTGACGTTGGCCTTCGGGTACGGGGGAGGACGGCTGCTCCTCGCCGGCATCGCGGTCTCGCTATCCCCGGCCCTCTTCTACCTCGGGAGCATCGTCGAGCCGAGCAGTCTCGAGGTGAGCTCTGCCGTCTGCCTCTGGACGGCCTTGCTGCTCCTCGTGCGGCGACGACCAGGGCCCATTCCCCGCCCTCTCGTCGCCGCGGCCACTCTCAGCGCCGCCGCCCTCGATCTGACCCGGGGCCTGTCGCCCATGTGGCTCGTAGCCATCCTGTTCGTGACGCTCGTCGTGCTCACGCCGCCGACGCGTCTGCGGGAGATGTGGCACGACTCCGCCGTCCGCGCCGGCGCCGTTGTCGTCGCGGTCGCCACCGGCCTGGCGATCGCCTGGACGGTCGGGACCGATTCGCTCGCCTTCGTCAGGAACCTCCCCAATCCCTTCGTGCACGACAGCTACCCCGTCATCATGAGAGCGATCTTCGCCCGCACGTGGAGCTACGTGGTCGAGATGCTCGGCGGCTTCAACCCGAGGAACACGCATGCCTCCCTGGGGCTGCTCATAGTCGTCGGCTGTTGCCTTGTGGCGCTGGTCCTCGTGGCGCTGGTCCGGGGGTCAGGGCGCGAGCGACTGGCCATGGGGCTGCTCGTCGTGGCCACCGTGCTTGCACCGGTCCTCCTGGCTTCGCTGCACGCCAGGACAGACGGCGTCATCTGGCAGGGTCGCTACGTGCTGCCGCTCACCGCCGGCCTGCCGCTCATCGCCGGCCTGGCCGGGGCAGCGCCGCGGGGGGCTCGATCGATCAGCCGCAGTTCCCGCCTGATCGCGCCGGTCACCGTGATCGCGATGCTGTCGGTGCAGCTAGTGGCGCTTTACGGGCTGCTCCGGCGCTTCGCCGTCGGTGACGGCGGCCCGCTTGACCTCACGCTGAAGGCACCGGGCGCCTGGGCTCCCCCGATCCCGTCTGTAGCCGTCATCGCCGGGGCGGCGGTGGCCACGGTCGTGGCGGTGGTGTGGTGGCTTTGGCTTGTCGAGCGCGTCGAACCTGGGGCCGACAACTCCGGCGCCGCTGCGTCCGCGGGAGGGCGGGTCAGCCGGGAGGCCTTTGAGCCGCCGGCGGTCGTGAGAGCCTGAACGCTCAGGAGAGGCCGGGGAAGAAGAGGCTGATCTCGCGCTCGGCGGCCTCGGGCCCGTCCGAGCCGTGGACCAGGTTCTCGGTCAGTACCGTGCCGAGATCCCCCCGGATCGTCCCGGGCGCCGCCTCGGCCGGATTGGTCGGCCCCATGAGGACGCGGACCATCTTCCAGGTGTCCTCCGGGCCCTCGACGACGATCAGCAGCGATGGCCCGCCGGTGATGAACTCGATGAGGCCGTCGTAGAACGACTTGCCCTCGTGCTCGGCATAGTGTCGGGCTGCTGTTCCGGAGTCGATCATCCTGAGCTCGCAGGCGACGAGGCGGAGCCCTTTGCGCTCGACCCTGCTGAGGATCTCACCGGCCAGGCCTCTGGCGACGGCGTCCGGCTTGCAGATGACGAGGGTCCGCTTCACGGATGGGGGACCATAACCGGCGACGTCGACTCTTCCGGCGCTTCAGCGCAGCGCCGTGCGGGCCTCGCCCACGACGTAGAGCGATCCGGTGACGAGGATCACGTCGTCCGGGTCGGCCAGCTCGAGGGCACGCGCCACCGCCTCGGCGACGCTTCCCCTCTCCTCGGCCTCGAGCCCGAGGCTCTGGGCGACCTCTCTCACCTCCGAGCCCGGCACGGCCCGCGGGGAGGGGGCGGTGCAGGCAAGTACCGGACCGCGCCGTGCCGGATCGAGCGTGGCGAGGCCAAGACCCTTCAGCAGGGCCGCCGGCCCACCGTGACCCCGCAGGCATCCCATGACCACGATCACTCGCGGGCAGGCGGCGAAGTCGTCGGCGAGAGCAGCCCCGGCGGCGGCCGCCCCGGCCGGGTTGTGGGCGCCGTCGAGAACGACGAGAGGCCGGCGGCGGACGACCTCGAGCCTGCCAGGAACCTCGAGGTCCGCGAACGCATCGGTGATGACCGCCTCCTCGATGGGGGCACCGAGAAATGCCTGCGCCGCCGCCAGCGCCGCGGCTGCATTGTCGGCCTGGTGGGCTCCGTGCAGGGGGATGTAGACCTCGTCGTAGCGCCTCGCCGGCGTGTAGAGATCGACGACGCGACCGCCGTAGGCGAGCCGGTTGGCGTCGGCGCCGAAGTCGGCACCACGCCGCCAGAGCGCCGCCGCGCCGACCTTCACCGCCTCGTCCTCGATGACGCGGGCGACCTCCGGGTCATCCTCCCCGAGGATGACGACGCTGCCCGGCTTCACGATGCCGGCCTTCTCGGCGGCGATCTTTTCCCGGGTGCCCCCGAGCAGTTGGACGTGGTCGAGCTCCACGTTGGTGACGACAGACACGGCGGCATCGATGACGTTCGTCGCATCCCACCGCCCGCCGAGGCCGACCTCGACGACAGCGGCCTCGACGGCTTCGTCGGCGAACCAGCGGAAGGCGGCTGCCGTGACGAGCTCGAACCACGTCGCCCTCATCCCGACGAACACCTCGAGCTCGGCCAGGGCGGCCAGCTGAGCCGCCAGGGCGTCGTCAGTGATCTCCAGGTCGCGGACCACCATCCGCTCGTTGATCCGCTCGAGATGAGGGCTTGTGTAGACGCCGGTCTGGATCCCGCTCGCCCCGAGCAGGGCGCCCGCCATCCGGGCTGTCGACCCCTTGCCGTTCGTCCCGGTGACGTGGATCGACGGGAAGGAGCGCTGCGGGTCGCCCATCGCCTCGACGAGCTTCCCGATGCGCTCCAGGGTCGGCAGGCCGAGGCGGCCGGCGGTGCCGGACTCGATCGCCTCGAGGTTGATGTGGCGGTCGAGCCAGGCCAACGCCTCGCCGATGCTGGCGTCGTAGCCGTCAGCGGGCGGCGAGAACGGACCGGACTCGTGACGAGAGCTCAGCGGACCCCGGCAGTGTGAGGATCAGGATGCGGCGCGGCGGGGAGAGCGCTCTGGCGTCTTCGTCGCCCCGCGGGGGACGAGGCTCGGCGCAACCCGCTCGAGGACCACGGACCGGTCGACCACGCAGCGGCCGATGTCCTCCCGGCTCGGCAGGTCGTACATGACGTCGAGCAGCACCTCCTCGAGGATGGCCCGCAGGCCCCGCGCACCCGTACCCCGGAGCAGTGCCTGGTCCGAGATCGCCTCGAGGGCATCCTCGGAGATCTCGAGCTCCACGTTGTCGAGCTCGAAGACCCGGTGATACTGCTTGATGAGGGCGTTCTTCGGCTCCATCAGGATCCGGACGAGAGATTCCCGGTCGAGGCCCGAGACAGCGCCGATGACAGGGAGCCGGCCGACGAACTCCGGAATGAGACCGAACTTGAGGAGATCCTCCGGCAGCACGGATATGAGGAGCTCCCCCTCGTTCCAGTGCTTGCCCCGGCGGACCTCTGCCCGGAAGCCGATCCCCGCCCGGCCGATCCGGCTCTCGATGATCTTGTCCAGACCTGCAAATGCCCCGCCGCAGATGAACAGGATGTTCGTCGTGTCGATCTGGATGAATTCCTGGTGGGGATGCTTGCGGCCCCCCTGGGGAGGGACCGAGGCGGTCGTGCCCTCGAGGATCTTGAGAAGCGCCTGCTGGACGCCTTCCCCGGACACGTCGCGGGTGATCGACGGGTTCTCGGATTTACGGGCGATCTTGTCGATCTCGTCGATGTAGATGATCCCCGTCTCGGCCTTCTTCACGTCGTAGTCGGCGGCCTGGATCAGCTTGAGGAGGATGTTCTCGACGTCCTCGCCGACATAGCCGGCCTCGGTGAGAGCGGTGGCATCCGCGATGGCGAAGGGCACGTTGAGCATCCGGGCCAGTGTCTGGGCGAGGAGGGTCTTCCCACAGCCTGTCGGGCCGAGCAGGAGGATGTTCGACTTGGCGATCTCGACCTCGCCCTCGCGGTAGGCGCCCGCCTGCACCCTCTTGTAGTGGTTGTAGACGGCCACGGAAAGGATCTTCTTCGCCTGCTCTTGGCCGACCACGTAGTCGTTCAGGAACTCGAAGATCTCCTTCGGCTTGGGCAGGTCCTCGAAGCGAACCTCGGTCGGCTCAGCGAGCTCCTCCTCGATGATGTCGTTGCAGAGCTCGATGCACTCGTCACAGATGTAGACGCCGGGACCGGCGATCAGCTTCTTGACCTGCTTCTGGGACTTCCCACAGAAGCTGCATTTGACGAGCTCCCCGCCGTCACCGAATTTCGCCACCGTTGCCCTCCCCCGTCAGGCCGCGCCGACGGCAGCAATCGTGCTGCCGACGGCCTCCCGATTCCTGATCACCTCGTCGATGACACCGTACCGCCGGGCCTCCTCGGCGCTCATGATGAAGTCCCGATCAGTGTCCTGATGGATCTTCGCCATTTCCTGGCCGGTGTCGTCGGCGAGCATTTCGTTCAGGAGATCGCGCATGCGGAGGATCTCCTTGGCCTGCAGCTCGATGTCGGTCGCCTGTCCGGCCGCCCCCCCGTACGGCTGGTGGAGCAGGATGCGGGCATGCGGCAGGGCGAAACGCTTCCCCTTCGTTCCCGCCGCCAGCAGGACTGCCGCCGCCGAGGCGGCCTGGCCGAAGCAGAACGTCGACTTGTCCGGCCGGACGTACTTCATGGTGTCGTAGATGGCGAACAGCGCGGTGATGTCGCCGCCGGGGGAGTTGATGTAGATGTTGATGTCCTTCTCGGAGTCCTCCGACTCGAGAAACAGCATCTGGGCGCAGACGAGATTGGCGATCGTGTCGTCGATCGGCGTCCCGACGAAAATGATCCGCTCCCTCAGCAGGCGGGAGTACAGGTCGTAGGCCCGCTCACCGCGGCTCGACTGCTCGACGACGGTCGGGACGAGATAGTTGTATGCGGTCAAGCCTGCGTCTCCTCACCATTGGGCGCCTCGCCGCCGCCGGCTGCGCCGTCATGTGCTCCTGCGTCGTCCACGATGCCCGCGCTCGCCTGCCCGCCCTCTTGCGATCCCTGGGCGCCATCCGATCCGTCGTCAGCGGCTGAGTCGTCCTCGGCCGTCTCCTGCTCGAGCAACAACGCTCGGTCCATAGGTTTCCCCTGATCATCGACGACATCGACATGCTCGGTGAGCCACGACACAGCCTTCGAGTTCCTGATCTCCGAGCGTAGCCGTTCGATGCCCGGACCCCCGGCGATCTGCCTGGCCACCTCGCGCACCGGCCTGCCCGCCTCCTCGGCCAACCGGGCCATCTCGACGGCCAAATCCTCGTCCGACACCGTCAGATCCTCTGCCTCGGCCAGCGCCCGTAGTGCCAGGTCCGCTCGGGCCTGATCGGCGGCCTTGGAACGGAACTCCTCGACCAGCTCCTCTGCTGTCCTGCCTGTCGCCTCCAGGTACTGCTCGAGGGCGATGCGGCTCTCGGCCAGCTGCTGCAGGAACCGGTCCCGGACACGGATCGTCTCCTCGTCGACGAGGGCGGCCGGCACGTCCTCGGCGACGAGCGCGGCGAGGGCCTCGATCGCCTGCTCTCGCAGGGCGATCCGCGCCTGCAACCGCTTGAGGCCCGTCATGCGGCCCCGGATGTCGTCGCGGAGCTCGGCCAGCGTCTCGAACTCCGACGCGTCGGAGGCCCACTCGTCGTCGGCGGCGGGAAGGAGCTTCTCCCGCACCTGCTTGACGAGGATCTTGAGCTTCGCAGCCCCGCCTGGCGCCTCCGCACCGTCGATCTCGAGGATGTCGCCTGCCTTGGCCCCCCGCAGCGCCTCGTCCGCTCCCTCGGCGAGCATGCCTGTGCCGACCTCGTAGACGAAGTCGGACGTGGCGAGGTCCTCCACCGGCTGGCCGCCACGGGTCGCCTGCACATCGACGGTGACCACGTCACCGTCGCCGGCCGGCCGCTCGACCTCGCGCAGCTCGGCGAATTGCTGGCGCATCCGGTCGATCTGGGCCCCGACTTCCTCGTCGGACGCCTCCGGGGACGGCACCGTCACGACCAGGCCCTCGTAGCCGGCGATCGAGACCTTCGGGCGGACCTCGACGACGGCGTCGAAGGCGAGCGGGCCCTCGTCCTCGCCCGCGGTGATGTCGATCTCCGGGGCGGCGATGGTGTCGAGGTCGGCCTCCTCGACGGCCTGGGCGTAGTAGTCGGGCAAGGCGTGCCGGATGACCTCCTCCCGGATGGCCTTGCCGCCGAGACGGGCCTCCAGCAACCGCCGGGGGACCTTCCCGGGGCGGAACCCGGGCATGTTCACCTCACGCTGCAGTCGTCGCACTGTCTCGTCGACAGCCGACGCGAGCTCCTCCTCGTCGATCTCGACGGAGAGCTTGACCTTGTTGCCTTCGAGAACTTCGGAGGAGGAACGCATAGGGCCAGGGGATTCTACCGGTCGCCCGCGATCGGGCCCGACAAGCTCTGAGCCCGCCGGTCGAGATCGCGGCGGTTATCGGCGGCGTCGTGCGCGTCCAGGCGGCCGATCGTCGTGGTCAGGTGGTCGTAGCGCGCCCGGATGTCCGACCGGTCCCTCGGTTCCACCACGGCCCGGTCGGCGGCAGCGAGGATCATGTCTGCCTGGAGGGCGAGCACCGCCCTCTGCGAGCCGGCGACGGTGCGTTCCACCACATGGGTGATGGCGTCCAGCAAGCGGATCACGACGGCGGGCATCGCACCGCCGGCCTGCCGGATCTTGTCGAAGGCCCTGTTCACCATGCGCTCGTAGCTGGGCGCCAGCTGGATGAGACGGATCTGCTCCCTGCGGTCCCGGTAGATGCCCTCGGCCAGCTCGCGCCCTGAGATTTGGGAAAGGGCGGCCGACAGCCAGTCGATGCATGTCAGGGCGGTGAAGGTGTCGTTCACCGCCGGAGATAGCGCACGGATGGCGATCTCGACCAGCTGGTCGATGGCGAACACGGGATCCTGCAGGAGCGTCCGGTGGGGGCCGGTGACATGTGAGCTTGCGAGTGCTTCCTCGATCTTCGGGGCCGCCTGCGGGGGGAAGACGGTCCCGAGCGGGCGCCCGGCGACGACGAAGTGGCCCGGCCGGTGGGCGAGACGTATGACGGCGTCTGCGTCCTCGGCAATGTGGACCAGCCGGCCGAAGGCCACGAACTGCAGGTAACCGCTCTCGAGAGCAGGGATGGCCGCTCCTTTCGCGTCGAGCAGCCCGGTGAGCGTCGCCAAACCCTCGGCGTCCCCCGAACCGCCGTCGGGGCCGGCCCCGGCAGGCTGGGGGAACTCGGCGTCGACGGCCGAGCGCAGATCGCGGGCGATGCCGGCTATCACCTCTGGCAGCTGGATCGACTTGGCTATGTGATGGATGAAGTAGATGAGGATCCCGACGTCGACGAACAGGAGCGCCTCGGCCATGGTGATCGACAGGTCCGGCACGAAGCCCCCGCGCCTGCCGCCAGTCGTTATCGATCCCAGTGCCAGCACGGAATAGACGAACGTCGCCACCCAGACGCCGAGCGTCAGCTGGTTGCCAACGTCTCGGACGAAATTGCGCATCATCCTCGGCCCGAACTGCTGCGAGGCCAGCGTGAGGGCCAGGATGGTGATGGAAAACACCACGCCCACCACCGTGATCACGGCCGCCGCGATGGCAATCAGGACCTGCCGAGCCGCGTCGGCCCCGAGCGCCCGGATCCAGAAGGGGTAGCTCAGGTGGCCGTGATAGGCGGCGACGTCAAAGCCGTAGGTGATGGCGAACAAGAGAACGCTCGCCGCGACGAGGAGGGTCGGAACGAGCCACAGGGTCGTGCGCAGCTCTTCCCGCTGCCATGTGGCCCGACGCAGCCGCTGCGGCGCCCTCTCGCGGAGGTGGCCTTGCCCGGACGCTTGCGTCCTCAGGCTGGAACCGGTCTCTGCCATCACCACCTCGTCAGGTCGGGCGGCTGGCGCGCCAGCCTCTTATAGTTGCCGACCAGACTTCCCGGCGCTCCGCGGCGATCCTACTCCCGCCGAAGGTGGTCTCCCCATTCCCGGGTACGCCACCGCGCCGGGAGGCGAAACGCCCCCAGCGATAGCGGAGAGCTCGAGAGCACAGTGGACGGCATCGAAGTCACCGTATGGGATGGCTCGAGCGCCGCGTCGTATACTCACTCGCAGCCCGGGGAGGCCCACAGCTCGGCCGGCAAGCGCTCGAGGGCGCTGCCGGCTCATGGGCGCGGCTCCGCTCTCGGCCGTCATGCTCTCCCCGGTGCCGGCCGGCCGGCGCTTCCCAAAGCCCGTGCCCGCCGAGTATCCTTGTCAGGCACGTGCCCGACAAGCCAAACCGCCCCGGAGGTCCGTGAGAGACGATGCCAACAGTCAATGTCCGCGAGCTGGGCAGAAACACGGCCGGCGTGCTCGACACCGTGGCCACTACTGGCCGGCCCGTGCTCGTCGTGCGCAACGGGTACGTAGTGGCCGCCGTCGTGCCGATCGACTCCGATGCGCTCGAGGATTACGTGCTTGCCACCGCGCCCGAGTACGTGGCCAGCTCGGCAACAGTGGATCGCGAGATCGCGGCCGGGACGTTCACGGGCCATCGCCTCGAGGACGTGGAAGTGGAGATGGCGGAAACGGCGGCCGAAGCCGAGCGCCGCGGGGTGCCGTACAGCATCGTGGTGGCCGAGCGGGAAGCGGCCGAAGCTCCGCAGGAGTGAGCGCCTCCGTCACGCTCTCCCCCACTGCCAAGCGTGACCTGCGCAGGATCGGCCCTGGGCGTGACGCCGAACGTATTGGGGCAGCCCTGCGGGCGCTCGGAGCCGGCCAGGAGGATCTCGACATAAAGGCGCTTACGAGCCTGCCCGGATGGTTGCAGCTCCGTGTGGGGGATTGGCGCGTGATCTACCGAGCCCACGAGGGCGGATGGATCGTGGCTCGAATCGTCAACCGCCGAGACCTGATGGCGGCCGTGCGGACACTCCCCTAGCAACGGTGGTCAGAAGACCTCGGTGCTGTGTCGAGGTACTTGAGGTTCCCCGCTCAGGGCGTAGTGGCCTGAGCGTCAGCGCACTCACATTAACCCCGCCTGGAAGCACCCAGCGTTGGAACCCTTTGTCTCACGAGTGGCGCTCGGCCAGCGTCACGACGCCCGCGGAACTGTTCTCGTAGCCGCCGACTGCGGTGCAGGCGGTACCGGACGAACAGGACACCCCCTGCAGCAGGCTGCCCTGGGCGCCGGACGGGTTCGGGGTGGACTGGATCGTCCAGTTGGTGCCGTTCCAATGCTCGGCCAGCGTCACGTCGACCGCGGCACTGTTCACGTAGGTCCCGACTGCGGTGCAGGCGGTACCGGACGAACAGGACACCCCCAGCAGATGGCTGTGCTGGGCGCCGGACGGGTTCGGGGTGGACTGGATCGTCCAGTTGGTGCCGTTCCAATGCTCGGCCAGCTTCACGTAGTCGCCGATTGCGGCACTGTTGTCGTAGGCCCCGACCGCGGTGCAGGCGGTACCGGACGAACAGGACACCCCCACCAGCACGCTGAACTGGGCGCCGGACGGGTTCGGGGTGGACTGGACCGTCCACTTGGTGCCGTTCCAGCGCTCGGCCAGCGTCACGGCGACCGCGGCACTGTTCACGTAGTCGCCGACTGCGGTGCAGGCGGTACCGGACGAACAGGACACCCCCAGCAGATCGCTGGACTGGGCGCCGGACGGGTTCGGGGTGGACTGGATCGTCCACTTGGTGTAGCTCCCATGCTCGGCCAGCGTCACGTCGACCCTGGCACTGTTCACGTAGTCGCCGACTGCGGTGCAGGCGGTACCGGACGAACAGGACACCCCCTCCAGCTCGCTGTACCGGGCGCCGGACGGGTTCGGGGTGGACTGGACCGTCCACTTGGTGCCGTTCCAATGCTCGGCCAGCGTCACGAAGACCGCGGAACTGTTCTCGTAGGACCCGACTGCGGTGCAGGCGGTACCGGACGAACAGGACACCCCCAGCAGCTGGCTGTACTGGGCGCCGGACGGGTTTGGGGTGGACTGGACCGTCCACTTGGTGCCGTTCCAATGCTCGGCCAGCGTCACGGAGACCGCGGCACTGTTCACGTAGGACCCGACTGCGGTGCAGGCGGTACCGGACGAACAGGACACCCCCAGCAGCCCGCTGGACTGGGACGGGTTCGGGGTGGACTGGACGGCCCAGGACGGGTCTGTCACCGCAGCGGCGACACCTGTGCTCATCATTCCCACCGACATCACCACCGCCACGACGGCCACGCTCCGACCCACGGCTCGGCCGGGCAACCAACGGCACGACCAACCGGTTCGCGCAGGACACTTGTCCCGTGCACGCGACCCTGCTGAGCGCGTCACCTGAACCGTCTCTCCGTCATCTCACTCCCCCGTCGTCCGGCACCGACGAAAGGATGCCCTGTTGGGTCGCCTCAGCACAACTCACGAGCCTGCGGTGGCACGCTCCCGGTCGATGGCGTGACACATGGCGACTCGCTCTCTCACTTTCCACAAGAGCGGCAGGGCGTCCAGGCCGGTGCTGACGCGGGCGATTTGTAGGAGGGCTGCGGCCGGGTCGGGATCTTCTGCCGTGGCGTCAAGAGTGATTGACGTATTGCCGACTCGTCAAGAGCAATTGACGGCGCAGGCGGGCAGAGGGGCGGGCCTGCCCACGGGCAGGTAAAACACGGGCGCCCACGGGCCGGCCTCGGCGTTCGTAGGGGCCTTCGATGCAGCTAGGGGGCTCACGAGGCGCCGGGCGTGTTGTGCAACAACCGCACCGCGTTGCGGCAGGCAAGAGCGGGTCAGGCGACTCCGGCGTGCTGCTCGACGATGGCCTCACTCACGCCGGCGGCGTCGGCGAGCTGCTCGGTGGCGATCGCCCAAGCCTGCTCCCGATGCTCGGCGCCGGTGTCGCGGCCGAGGATCAAGTCGACGTAACCGTCGTCGGCCATGATCCGGCCATCGGCGTCGCGCCATCTAGGTGGCGACGCCACGTGCGCGGCGCGGCGAGCGAGTTCGGCGGCCAGGCGCTCGTCAGCGTGCTCAGGGCGGGCGAGTTCGAGAGCGGGCACGGCGCGCACGGCCTTCAGGGCAGCGTTGTAGTCGTCCGGGTGGGCGTCCAGGTGCCGCTCGATGCTTGCGAGGGCCTTGCCTCGAATGCGGAGGGCGGCGCCGGCGGCATCAGCGGCGAAGGCGTGTCGGTGGCGGTCGAGGGCAACTTGAAAGCCGGGGTGATGGTTCGACCAGCGCGTTACGGTTTCACGGGCAACACCGGCGGCCTCGGCGGCCTCGGCATGAGTCGAGCCGGTGGCGATGGCCTCGACGGCGACGGCCTGGGCCGGCGTGAGCTCGACGAGAGCGGCCCGAAGGCGGGCGGCCTGGTCGTCGGGGGCGGTGGTCATAGGGCGTGGCTCCATTCCAGTGAGGATCAGTGAGGATCAGTGAGGCGGGCGGCGGTCATCGGGCGGCGCCGGCGGTGAGCACGAACGCGGCGTCGCCAAAGTCTTCGCCGGCGTCTGCGTCACGAGCGCAAAGATGCAGGTCGAACAACCGCACGCCCGCGTCATGTTCCGCAACGTTCGCGGAACGCCTCGCCGCAACCGACGCCGAGATGATCCGCTCACGCTGCGAAAGACGAAAGCCGCGGAACTCCTCCCGGTGAACCAGGTACTGCTCACGCTCGGCCTGGTGACGTTCAGCCACCGCGGCGGCCTTGCCGGCAAGGCCGAGATTCTCCGCAGCAGCAGCCATCGCCGTGCCAAGGTCCGCACTGAGCTCCCAACCAGTAGCAGTGCGACTCACGAGAGCAAACATCGCCAGCCGAGGGAGCAACCGTGATCGAAGATTGCCTCGGTTGAGATTCAGCCGGCCAGCAAGCTCGACGTCACTGAGAGGGCCACCAACCAGGGCCTCGAGAACACGAGGAGCATTCAACCCAAGCCCTCGCCACCGACACGCATCAAGCCTCGCTCGTGCGGTGCAAGGGGCGCGCAAGGTGAGCACACTGAGCTCGGTACGAGCAAGGGGCGTACCGCCCGTGTGCTCGCTATGCGCGTCGAGCAGGCGCCAGCGGGTTGCGTGGGCGGCCTCCACCGAACATCGATTTTCCGGCAGCGTCGCGTCGGCGTCGAGCACGGTTCGGCCACGGCCTCGCTCGGCCACCTGTAGCCAGCCAGCAGCCCGTAGTCGGGGCATGGCCCGAGTGACTGTGGAAACCGAGCAAGGGGCGGCCTCGGCGAGCTCCCGGTAGCTCATCGTCGGCGTGAGCGAACCTCGGTCGTGCCCACGGGAGACGAGAGCCTTCAACTTGGGGTCATCGACACGCAGAAGCACCCCTTTCGGGTGCTCCGGGTGCCGACGCCGGAGCGAGCTTCTACCTGATGGCCTGGCCAGTTTCAGTTGTCGAAAAGCGTTGTCCTACAGACGCGCCTCTCGATGCAAGGATCTGGTCCGCCTCACGTTTTCAAGAGCGGGAGGCATGGTGAGCGCCAAGCGACGAAGGACGCCGGCCGCCTCTGGCAGCTTCCTCATGTGATTCATGGGCTGCAGCCGCTCCGACCGTTCCATGTCGGCGCTAGCTGGACGCCAGCGGATGGGGAAACCGAGTTCCAGAGCGCGGTCGGCGAGCTGGTAGACGCGCAGCAGATCAACGACGAACACGCCATGACAACGCACGTCGCTACATCTGCACTCCCAAGTCGCGAGGGTTCTGCCATCTGGCGCCGGCACTTGTGACGTGCGCCACGGACGAATCTCGACCACGCCCGTGGGCCTGTCGATTCGATCCTCGATCGCCAACTCTCGGTAGACGATCTGCAACCCGCCTTGGCCTCCCTTCACAATCCGAGCGAGCACGCGGGCGCAGAGAGGACAGCCAACCTCCGCCAGCGAGTCGGCCACTCTCAAAAGCGATCCCCAGGTGAACGTGTCTGATATGCGGCCCGTGCACGCTCGTCGGCCGCGCTGGCTCCGTAGCGGGACAACATCTCGCGAGTCCGCCACCCCACCAGTCGCATCAGGTCGGTCTCGTTGCCGCCGTCGGCCAACCACCGGTGGGCAAACGAGTGACGGAACAGGTGGGCGTGGACGTGCCCAATGCCGGCCTGCTTGGCTCTCCGCTCGATCACAGACCGGACGCCGGCACCGTGAAGAGGACCGCGAGAACCAAGCCAGAGGGCGTCCGAGGTCGCTGCGTACCGGCTCCGCCGGCGGAGGTGCATATAGCGATCGAGAGCGGCGGCCGTCTTGGTGCCGAACGGGCAGGCGCGTGGTCGGCGTCCTTTGCCAAGGACGATGGCGACCCGGACGTCGAGGTCGACATCGTCCACCGTCAGGTTCGTCAGCTCCGATAGACGCAGCCCGGAGTCCAGGAACAGTCGTAGGATGGCAGTGTCCCGCCGTTCCTCCCAGCTCCTCCCGTCTGCGGCTGCCAAGAGGCGGCGCAACTGGTCATCGCTGAGCACTGGGATCGGCACGTCCGGCACCCTCGGCGGCTTCATGCGGGCCATCGGGCTGGCCGTAATCTCCCCGAAGTCCACGAGGAACTTAAACAGGGCAGTGAGCGCTCTGTACCGATTATTGGCCGTCGCGGCTGCCTTCGTCGCGACGAGTTTCTCGATGAACGATTCGACGTGTTCACGGCGAAGCCTCGTCGCTTCGGTGGGCATCCCGTGTTCTCGCAGAAAGTCGACAAGCTGACGGGCGGCCTCCCCGTAGGTCGCAATTGTCTTCGGCGCCTTGTTCTCGGCGCGTAGCGATCGTTCGAAACTCGGAATGAGGGTTTCGAGGTCACCTACAGTTTGTGCGGTGGTCGACAGCATGGGGGTTACTTTCCTGATTCGAGCGACGGCAACTCGCCGACGACAGGGTATGGGTTATCCGCTGAAAGAGCGTTGTCCAAGCAGTATTCTGGGACGGTGCACTGCGAAGTGCCAGCTTAGAGGGTAAATTTTCCGGGGAGTAGCGCAGCTTGGCAGCGCGCCTGCTTTGGGAGCAGGAGGCCGCGGGTTCAAATCCCGCCTCCCCGACGCACGCACGCACGCACCACGTACGCCGCCTCCCCGACGCACGCACATTCACTCACTTACTCGACTCGCTCGATTTCGAAGGATCCCCCCCATGCACCTCTCCTATCCCGAGGCCCATCCAGGGCCGGAGGCCGACTGCTACCACGGCGAGGTCATCCCTGATCCGTACCGCTGGCTGGAGGACACCGACGCGTCGGACACACTGGCCTGGATCGCGGCGGAGAACGCCCTCACCGAGTTATGGCTCGCCGCCGTACCGTCCCGCACCGAGATCTCGGATCGGCTCGCACAGCTGTGGGACTACCCCCGGTACGGCGTGCCCGTCGAGAGAGGAGGAAGGCTCTTCCAGTTCCGCAACTCCGGGCTGCAGCCTCAGCCCGTCCTCTACGTGATGGAGTCGCCCGAGGACGACGGCACGGTACTCCTCGATCCCAACTCCCTCTCCCCGGACGGCACCGTCGCCGTGACGAGTGCCGAGCCGAGCCGCGACGGAGCCCTCCTCGTCTATTCGACGTCCTCGGCCGGCTCGGACTGGGTCACATGGCACGTCAGGAGCGTCGGCGACGGCCGTGACCTTCCCGACCTCGTCGAATGGTCCAAGTTCACGGAGGCGGTGTGGAGGAGGGACGGGACGGGCTTCTTCTACGGTGCCCCCATCCCACCCGAGGCTGGCCTGGAGTACGAGGGCGAGACTCGCCATGTCCGCGTGCTCTTCCACCGGCTCGGCACCGATCAGTCGGCTGACGAGGTCGCCTTCTCCGCACCCGATGAGCCCGACTGGCTACCGCATGCGAGCATCACCGACGACGGGCGTTTCCTGGTCATTGCCATCAACCGGGGCACCGCACCCGAGTCGCAGCTGCGCGTGATGGACCTCGGGCACCCCGGCGAAGGCCTGCGGCCGCTCGTCGACGACTTCTCGGTCGAGGCGTCAGTAGTGGCCAACGCCGGGGAGCGTTTCTGGCTGCTGACGAACGACGGCTGCGAGCGCCGGCGAATCGTCTCCGCCGACCTCGGCACACCGGCGCGCTCCAACTGGCAGGAGGTGATAGCCGAGACCGGGGAGACACTGGTCGACGCCCGGCAGTGCGGGCCGTTCCTCGTCTGCAGCTACCTGCGGGACGCCCGCTCGGTACTTCGTGTTCACGAGCTCGAGGGCGACTTCGTACGGGAGATACCCTTGCCTCCGTTTGCCTCGCTGGTAGACATCGCCGACGGCTCGGTGTCGGGGCATCCGGACGCCGACCGCGTCTACTTCGGAGCGGTCTCCTACACAGAATCCGGCTCGCTCTGGTCACACGACGTCCGCACCGGCGAGACACGGCTCCTGCGCTCCTCGACGGCCCAGTTCCACTCCGACGAGTACCTGACCGAACGGGTCGTCGCCACATCGGCGGACGGGACCGAGGTGCCGATCCTCCTCTCCCGCCACCGCGACTTGAAGCCCTCGGGCGACACGCCCGTGCTGCTCTACGGCTACGGCGGTTTCAACATCCCGTTGACACCGAGGTTCTCGGCCATGACCGCGCTTTGGATGGAGCGGGGCGGGGTCTACGCCGCCGCCAACCTGCGGGGCGGCGGCGAGTACGGCCGCGGCTGGCACGACGACGGACGGCTGCAGAACAAACAGCACGTCTTCGACGACTTCTCCGCCTGCGCCCGCTACTTCGCCGACTCCGGGTGGTCACGGCCGGAGCGCATCGCCATCAACGGCGGCTCGAACGGCGGCCTCCTCGTGGGTGCCTGCCTCACCCAGCACCCCGATCTGTTCGGGGCGGCCGTCCCGGAGGTCGGCGTGCTCGACATGTTGCGCTTCCACAAGTTCACCATCGGGTGGGCGTGGAAGAGCGATTTCGGCGACCCCGACGATCCCGAGCAGTACCGCTGGCTCCGCGCCTACTCACCTCTTCACCACGTCCGGTCCGGAACGAGCTACCCGGCCACCCTGATAGTCACCGGCGACCACGACGACCGGGTGATACCCGGCCACTCGTTCAAGTTCGCCGCCGCCATGCAGGCTGCCCAAGACGGCGATGCCCCCATCCTCATCCGCATCGAGACGGCCGCCGGCCACGGAGCCGGCAAGCCCACGGCCAAGCAGATCGCCGAAGGCAGCGACATCCTCACGTTCCTCGAGGCGGCGTTGGGTATAGCAGACCGGCAACCGTTGCCCGACTGATGCCGGGCGGCCCCGGCTACTCAGCCGGTTCGCTTTCAGCCGGGAACGAGCTCCTCGTCGCGCGCACCGTCGACCACCTGGCCCGAATCGTACGGTGGCACATCGGTCGTCTCCCCGACTCTTCTCGCCTGCAGCGTTGCCGGCGTGGGCCAGTGAACGTCGTTGAGCAGTCCCGCCACCTCGAGGATACGGATCACCCGCGCCGTCGAGTCGAGCTGATGTCGCTCGACGCCGTGGCGGGCGAAGCGCGGATTCGAATGATGCAGGTTGTGCCAGTTGTCGCCCATCGCCAGCACGGCGAGGGGGGCGAAGTTGGTGGCCCGATCGTCGACGCGGGTCTTGAAGGGTCTCTGCCCCCATATGTGGCAGGCGGAGTTCACGGCGAAGGTCGAGTGCTGGAGAAGGAAGACGCGGACGAGGCCCCCCCACACGAAGCCACCCACAGCGCCGGCATAGGTGCCGGTCACCGCCCATCCAATCGCTGTCGGCAAAGCCAGCGAGACGACGCAAAAGAAGGGAAACATGGCGCTGATGCGGACGAGATCGCGATCAGCGGCGAGATCGGGCGCCCAGCGGGCGATCTCGGTCGGCTGCTGGCGGAAGAGCCATCCCATGTGGGCGTGAAACGCCCCTCGGATCCGGTCGGATGTCGAGTTGCCGTGGAGGTGGGGAGAATGCGGATCGCCCGGGCGGTCGGTGTAGGCGTGATGCCGGCGGTGGATGGCCACCCAGCCATTGAGGGCACCCTCGAAACCCATCGAGCCCGCTACGGCAAGGGCAATCTTGGCCGCCCGTGTCGGCTTGCAGGCACGGTGGGCGAGCATGCGGTGATAGCCGACGCTGATCCCATGGCCGGTGATGGCGTAGAAGCCGACACCGAGGCCGAGATCAAGAATGGTCACGCCGTGCCCGAACAGGCTGATCGCTGCGATGGCCACACCCGCCAGCGGTCCGAACAGCAGGAGGGCCGTGACGATTGTCCCCACGGCGGTGAGGCGCGCCTCTGCGGGGACGGCGGCCCTTCCCCCATCGACGGTCACGGGGCGGACCTTCAGGTCGTTCATACCAGACTCCTAGCCGGCGGCGGATCTGCGCCACCGGGGTCTGGAGCAACGCTCTTCGGGTGGGCGTCCGATCGACAACTCGAAGGTCCGCCTCAAGAGTACTCGCCCCCGGGCGGCGCGGGTCTCCGGCGCGCCATATCTCGGCGTGGCGACCCGGAGCGCCTGTCGCCGGCGAGCTCCCGCAGGTCGGCAACAGGTTTGCTAATCAAGGGGAATGGAGTTCCAGGAAGTCCTCAGGCGCCGCCGGATGGTGCGGCACTTCACGACCGAACCAGTCGCGCCCGCGGTGGCTGAGAGGATCATCGAAGCCGCTCTGCGCGCCCCGTCGGCCGGCTTCAGCCAGGGATACGCCCTGCTCGTCGCCGACGCCCGCGACGACCTCGACCGGCTCTGGGCCACCCACACGCCGACTGCGGGAGGATGGTCACCCGAGGTCCGCGCCGGGGTGACAAACGCACCTCTCGTGATTGCGGTGCTCGCTTCGAAGGACGTCTATCTCAGTCGCTACGCAGAAGACGACAAGGGTTGGACGGACCGTGACGAAGCCCGGTGGCCGGTGCCGTACTGGTACGTGGATGCCGGCTGTGTCGCTCTCCTGCTGCTCCTCGCCGCCATCGACGAAGGGTTGGGGGCGCTGCTGTTCGGCATCGTGCCCGACGACATCCCCGCCTTCCGGGCGACGTTCGGCATCCCGGAGTCCTACGACGTCGTCGGTTGCGTGGCGATCGGCCACGTGGATCCCGCCGCTCCGCGGCGTGACCTCAGCGCTCGCCGGCGGCCGCAATCGCAGCTCGTCCATCGCGGGAACTGGGGACGTCGCCGGAGCGACTGAATTGCGCCTGTCGGCTGCGAGCTCGCGGGCCGGCTGCACGTCGCCGCCTCGCCCACGTCGAAGCGGGCAGCAGGCGAGCAAGCATCCCCTTCCCACCACCGGGGGCGCTGTGTTGGCGTCGCCTATGCGGGCGCTGTCCCGCGGCCGCCGCCGTGCAGCCACCTGAGCAAGTCCGGCGGTGCCAATTCGGCCACCCGTGCCTGATAATGGGAGAGCTCCTCGGGTGTCAGGACCTCGACGCCCGCACCCGAAGTGCCCCGCCGGAAGAAGGCCGCCGGATCCTTCAGGATTCCCGCCATTGCCGGGGCGACCCTGTCGGGCCGGTCCCGCATCTGCTCGAACGTGGCCGCCCGGACAAGTTCGTTCCAGATCTCGTCTGCCACGGTGATCCCCAACCGGCAGGCGAGGCGGCGCATCTCGCCCCCAAGGTCAGCAGACAGATCGTCGTAGTGGACAAGGACCACCTGGGGCTCTTGGCGGCGCTCCCAGGCGCCGGAGTAATGCCACATCACGCCGTGGAGGGAGTCCAGCGCTTCGTGCGGAGCGACGTCGTCGTCGATCCACGACAGGAGCCACTCCCGCAGCGGCGGACGAGGCGCTGGCGGTTCCGCCGGCGCCGGCCGGCCGGTGAGCTTGTTCATGCGTGCCCGGTCGAGATTGAGGCTCTGGAAGTAGAGCGAGACCGCCATGTCGAGTGGGTGCCGGGCGACGACGATGTAAGTGACGCGGCTGTCGAAGGGGACGCCGTCGAGCGGCGTGTGAGTCTTGATGAACCGGCGGTGCTCTTGGCGCTCGAGCAGGGCATAGACTTCCGCCCGAGGAGTGCCGAGCCAGTCCAGCCAGGGCGACAGTTCCGCCACGGGCGCCGGGGGATCGACCGTCTGGAAGATGAGCAGGGCGCAGATCATCTGCATCCACGTCGTGCCGCTCTTGGACCGGGTGCTGATCACTATGTCCCCCGGCCGGAACGGGAACCCGAACCAGCGGGCGCTGTCTTCGTCCGGGGATTGGTAGCGAACGGGCGGCGGCATTGGTAGTCAGGGGCGCGGTGTCTGCGTCGCAGGCCCGGTTCCCCATCCCCCTTTCGATCCGTGCGTGCGGTTCTCCCGCACACGGCTTACCGACGATCTTCTAGACATGGTTACGCCGCCTTCGGGTAGCAAATGGTGCCCATCAGTTGGTGCAGGCCCTGGTCGTGGAACCAGGCTGG
>Ga0182024_10009721_pt1 | contig 19803 bp, 13 predicted proteins | sample P32metaG_FD_120480 | JGI IMG/M metagenome (GOLD analysis project Ga0182024, IMG submission 120480) | Permafrost microbial communities from Stordalen Mire, Sweden - P3-2 metaG (Illumina Assembly) | ecosystem: Environmental > Terrestrial > Soil > Wetlands > Permafrost | place: Sweden: Stordalen... | reverse complement strand
TCGTCAATAGGCTTCAGAATCGAGAGTTTCCTCCCCACCCTGCTATTCAAGCTACGGGGCCTGGACTCTTACCCCGGTGGGACTTTCACCCACTGTTCATGCCAGCCTTCGCTGGACGCACACATTGCGGTACCTATTGGTTATGTCGTGAGTGATTCGACGATCCGCTCTGGGAAGATGCGTTGTGGGCGCTTTACAGCTTCAGGCAGAGATTGTCTCGCTGCTGACACCGTTCTCCGATCACCAGCTCTCTGAACGCCTTGACGACCTCGGAATGCTCGCCATCGGTGCGGCGCTCACCCTTTGCCACCAGGGCAAGAACCAGGTTCTGGTCGGGGAGGTCGCCGCTGAAGTCAATCGCATCCAGAAGGAGCGCGGCGAGCGGTTAGTGTATTCCCCCGAAAAAGTCGGTCACAGGTTGCGGAAGTCCGGCCTCATTACCCGGCGATTAGGCGCGGCTGGCAATGGACTCCTCCTCGACTTGGCCACTCGGACTCTCCTCCACGACGTCGCCGGCGCTTACGGTTGTGTAGGTTTGACCAACAGCAACGAAAACCTCCACTGCCCGTTGTGCGCTGAAAATAAATGAGTTATGTAGGTTGTGTAGGTTATGCACAATCTTCAACCGGAGCTCACAAACCACACCCACTCCGGCCGAATCAACTACAAGTCATTCAGAATGTGCGACTTTCATCTTATGCGGTATCAACTTTCACCTTATGGGGTCAAACTTTCACCTTATGGGTGCACCCACACAAATGGCAACATGTGAATCGAAAATGTTTTAGCTGCACCCGCTCGTCGATCCGCAGCTCATGCAGCGGTAGCAGCTTCCATTGCGAACCATGATGGCTCCGCACGTTGAGCAACTCGGCGCATCGCCCATCTCGTACATATCGCGCATGGCGTCGGACGCATGATAGATGCCGCGGTCCTTGAGATTAGGGCTGTGTGTGGGCGCAGCCGCCGAAGCCTGCCATACATGCGCCTCGGGCGCAATGCCTCCGCCTGCGGCCTGGTCGCGGCCCTGAGTGTTTACCTGGTTGAGGCGCTTGGCCACTTCCTCTGCCAGCCTGGCCAGCTGGCTCTGCGGGACGGGCGACTCGTCGTCCGTCTCGGCGTCGGGAATCAAGCTGGGCGAGGCGGGCAGTTGCGGCGCCTGCGGACCAAACCCCGCAAACAGCGACAACTGCGTGCCGGAAAGGAAGCGCAGATTGAGCCAGCGGAAAATGTAATCCATCAGGCTCTTCGCATAGCCGATCTGCTCGTTGCCGGTCCAGCCCGAGGGCTCGAAGCGGGTGTGGGCAAACTTCTCGCACAGCACCTTCAACTGCACGCCATGCTGCAGCGCGAGCGAAACCGACGTGGCGAAAGCATCCATCAAGCCCGAAACAGTAGACCCCTCCTTGGCCATCTTGATGAAGATCTCGCCTGGCTGCCCAGTGGGATAGAGGCCAACAGTGATATAGCCCTCGTGGCCTGCAATGGAGAATTTGTGCGTGATCGATGCCCGCTCCTCAGGCAGCCGATGCCGCACGGCGCGCGGCGGCCCGTTGGGATCCTGCGCTGGGTCTTTGGCCTGCAACTGCGCCGCGCGCATCATGGGCGAAGCGGCTATCACCGGCACTGCGGCGGCCTTGGCGATCTCTTCAAGCGCGTTCTGGAAAGCCGTGGCCGCGGCAATCACCTGCTTGGCAGTCACCTCGAGCTTTTCGCCGATCTTGGCTTCGAGGGTCTTCAAATCCGCCTCCGCAGCCAGTTGCCCCGCACCCATGTTGGCCATCACGCGCGTTCCCGCCGCATCCAGCGCCGATGGCTCCTTCTTGGCATCCATGCTGGTGTTCAGCGGCTGCGTCCCCTTGGAACCGTCGCGATAAATTGCGACGGCCTTGATCCCCTGCCGCCAGCTCTCGGCATAGGCCTCGGCTACATCTTCCACGCTGGCCTCATGCGGCAGGTTCACGGTCTTCGAGATTGCGCCGGAGAGGAACGGCTGTGTCGCAGCCATCATCTTGATGTGGCCCATGTATTGAATCGACCGAGTCCCCTTGGACGGCTTGAAGCTGCAATCGAATACAGCCAGGTGCTCCGGCTTGATGCCCGGCGCGCCTTCGATCGTGCCCGTGGCATCGATATAGCTCACAATGGCGTTCACTTCGTCGGAGTCATAGCCTAGCTTGAACAGCGCCGCCGGTACCGTATTGTTGACGATCTTGATCATGCCGCCGCCTACCAGCTTTTTGTACTTCACCAGCGCCAGGTCGGGCTCAATTCCTGTAGTGTCGCAATCCATCATGAAGCCGATGGTCCCCGTAGGCGCAAGCACCGTGGTCTGCGAGTTGCGATAGCCATGGCGTTCGCCGAAGATCAGCGCCGTGTCCCAGCTCTCGCGGCTGGCGTCAATCAGCGCATCGAGTTGCGGCACATGGAATGGCGCCCCGGCCGCCGCGGCGGCCCGCGATGTGCCGATGTTGTTTACCTCCGCGCGATGCATGCGGATCACATCAAGGAACGGTTCGCGGTTGACGTAGAAGCCGGGGCATGCGCCGCCCTGGCGTTCCACTGAAGCAGTCAGCGGCGTGGCCGAGGCCAGAGGCGGGCAGTTAGCCGCAATCACCGCCGATTGCAGATATGCCTGGCCGCACATAATGGCCGTGAGAGCCGCTGCAAGGTCGCGGCCGGCCTCTGAATCATAGGGCAGGCCGAAGGCCATCAGCAGCGCGCCCAGATTGGCATAGCCCAGGCCGAGCGGCCGGTAGTCATGCGAGTTACGCGAGATAGCTTCAGTCGGATAACCCGAGTTATCCACCAGTATCTCCATGGCCGTAATAACTACCGAAATCGAGTGCCGGTAAGCAGCAATATCGAACACACCCACCGCGTTCACATACTTCATCAGGTTGAAGCTGGCCAGGTTGCAAGCCGAGTTATCAAGGAACATGTACTCCGAGCACGGATTCGACGCATTGATGCGCGCCGTGTTCTTGCTGGTGTGCCACTTATTGATCGTCGTGTCGAACTGCATCCCAGGGTCGCCGCACAGCCAGGTGGCCTCGGCAATCTTCTTCATGATCTCGCGCGCCTTCAAAGTCTCCACCGGCTTGTGGCCCTTGACCGAGTAAGTGGTAAATTCGCCGTCGCTTTCATACGCGCGCATGAACTCGTCGCTCACGCGCACCGAGTTATTCGCATTCTGGAAGAAGATGGACGAATAGGCCTCGGAATCCGGGCCCGAACCGTCATAGCCGGCTTTGATCAGCGTAAAAGCCTTGGCTTCTTCCTTGGCCTTGCAATCGATGAAGGCCATAATGTCCGGGTGGTCCACGTTCAGGATCACCATCTTTGCCGCGCGCCGCGTCTTGCCGCCGGACTTGATCACCCCGGCAAAGGCGTCGAAGCCGCGCATGAAGCTCAGCGGCCCTGAAGCCTCGCCGCCGCCCGAAAGGGTTTCTTTCGATCCGCGAATCGTAGACAGATTCGTCCCCGTGCCCGAACCCCACTTGAACAGCATCCCCTCCGTCTTGGCCAAAGTCAGAATGGATTCCAGCGAATCGTCCACCGCATTGATGAAGCATGCCGAGCACTGCGGATTCCTGTACCCGGTCGCAGAATACTTGGAGCCGCCAGTCACCGGATCCCAGTGCCAGTTCTGCCCATCGGAGTTGGGCTCCAGACGGTCGCATCCCACGTTGAACCACACCGGCGAATTGAACGCCACCTTCTGCGTCAGCAGCATGTGCGCCAACTCGTCGTGGAAGATAGCCGCATCCACCGCGCTGGCAAAATACTCGCCCGCAATTCCCCAGTCGCGGATCGTCTCCGCCACACGGCCGACAAGCTGTCGCACGCCGGTCTCGCGCTCCGGCGTACCCATCTGCCCATGCAGGTACTTCGACGCCACAATGTTCGTAGCCGTCATTGACCAGTCCACCGGCACCTCAACGTCCCGCTGCTCGAAAATCGAGTTGCCCTTGGTGTCGGTGATCGACGCTGTCCGCTTGTCCCATTGCACATCGTCATAGGGTGAAGCACCCTCGGTGGAAAAACGCCGTGTGAACGTCAACCCCTTCTGCGTGGATGGAGTCTGTTGGGCATTGCTGGCGGTCTGCTGGTAGGCCTCGCTCATGGAATCCTCTCAATCGGCAAAAAGTGAAAAACTTGACCCCAGCCGACGCAGTGCGGCCTGGGTGAGGTCTTCATGGCGCTAGGGCAAAACCTGGAAAACTGGGGGATCTGAAATGACCGCGAATCTGCTTCTCGTTGCGGCCTGCCGGTCCGTCTTTCACTCCCGGTCACGTTACAATCAGTTTAGAGCCGCAGATCCAAAAATACCGCTCCCTGTGGTACAAGTCAACAACAAACCACAATATCTTGTATTTCCGTCACATTCCCGGCATCCAATCGCTAAACACCGGCGTTTGCCTGTGGAAAGTTGAAAACAGCCTTGCGCAGCGCGTACTTCAGGGGCTGAACTTCCGCCGCGAATCTTCTGCAAGCCGCAGTCTGGCCATGTTTACGGCCCTATCTAAAGCCTATTCCTCGCAGGGACTCGATTCAAGGCGCAAAAACGGTGCAGTTGGCCCCCTCTCCTGTGCGAGTTGTGGACAACTGGGGTGGTACTCGCCGCTCACCCCTGGTCAGGAGCTGCGCGGAGCCTGTTAGCCTGATTCCGTGCCCCAACCTGAGTACAGTTCGCTCGACTGGAAACCGGTCTCCGCTCCCGTCTCAACTACGCTGCGCGGCCGGTACGTAACCCTGGAGCCGCTAAACGCCGAGCGCCACACCACAGCCCTTTGGGAAGCCGTGCGCGGCCATGACGATCTGTGGACCTGGCTCGCCGAAGGCCCCTTCGCCACCGAGGCCGATCTGCGCCAATCCATCGAGCAGAAGCAGGCCGCAACCAGCGCCGTCTTTCTCGCCATCATCCCCGTCGAGATCGCCGAAAAAGATCCGGGGAACCCCGCTTCAACCAACACTCACGATCGCTTTGTATCAGGGCACACACGCGATGGCTTTGTAATAGGGCACGACTTCAGTCGTGCCGAAACTGGCGCGGAATCAACGCGGGCTTCAGCCCCTGAGGGACGCGCTACCGGATACTTGCCCCAAATCCCACCATCTTCCTCCGCCGCCAAGGCCGCCGGCTGGGCCAGCTACATGCGCATCGAGCCGGCCCACGGCGTCGTCGAAGTCGGCAACATCATGCTGTCGCCCGCCTTGCGGCGCACCACCGCCGCCACCGAAGCCATGTACCTGATGGCCCGCCACGTCTTCGAAGACCTGGGCTACCGCCGCTATGAGTGGAAGTGCAACGCCCAGAACGAATCCAGCCGCCGCGCCGCCCAGCGCCTGGGCTTCACGTACGAAGGCCTCTTCCGCCAGCACATGGTCATCAAAGACCAGAACCGCGACACCGCCTGGTTCGCCATGCTCGACCACGAGTGGCCCGCGCACAAAGCCGCGTTCGAGGCCTGGCTCGATCCCGCAAATTTCGACGGCTATGGAATTCAACGGCAACGACTTCAGCCCGCGACGAATTAATTGTGACAACTGAGCTCTGCGATCAGTATGCGATTGCCAGCCCGATCTTTACTCCATTCGCCCGCTGGTATGTGGGTGCCGCAAAGCCCTCCGTGTACGCTATGTTGAACTTGATATGCGGGCTTGCACCGGGCGAGTAGCTGAATGTGAGCACGTTCACAGCCTTCCATCCTTTTACTGTCTCCAAATAAGGTATTCCCGCATTGTCATTCACGGCCGTGTGCTCTGTTGTAAACAGGTACCGGCCAGTTATATAGGATTCCAGACTGAAGTTCCTGTACTGGTAAATGCCGTCGATCTGAGGAACAAACCTGGCGATGGAGTAGGTTGGCAAAGTACCTATGGTCGCCTTGGTTTTAGGATTTGTAACTGTCGTGGCTGTCAAGGCTCCGCCAGCCTCAAGCCCGGTGTGAAATTCAAGTGTCCAACCGACGCTCTCGTATCCACCTTTGCCAAACTTTCCCTGGGGTGGCATTTTGAATGGCACCTTGCTCACTGCTTTCTCCGCGGTCCGAACAGATTGCGGGCGATTGAGCGCGCGAAAGTCCCAAATTACATCCCCGACACCAAGCAAGTTGCGATGAGTGAATGCACGATTCGTTTCCAAAGTGAGCGACGCGGGAACCTGAAACCTGAGTTCTCCCGCCACAACGGGCGGCAGCCACATCAAAGACGGAATCTCGAAATCAATCACATCCTTGGCTGCTACTCCGCCGATCTTGTTGTTGCCTATGTTGGCAGTGACCTTGACGGGAGTTATAGGCACGCCGCCCAACCAGCGTTGCCAGGAGGGGGGAGAGAACAATCCATCAAGCACCCAAGCCGGAGCGGCTCCGGTTCCTGCTGTGATCGTACCGTTTGCCCAAAGCCAGGCATCCGCCTCCTTTTGAGGCGCGGGCTGAACGCTGGCGCCTGCGGCCGTTTGCTCAATCGTCAGATCATCTCCGAAGATGTTGACGATCCTCCCCCGAATGACGCCGGTGAGGCTGGCTAGAGCGCCTGGCTGGCTGGATCCTTTCTTAGGGGTCTTAGATTGCCTCAAATTTAGTTTTCCAACCCCGTCTGCGTCCGGCATCTGCTCCAACTTGCTTTCGCTTATCTGGCAGAGCGAGGTTTCGTCAAGGGGAAAGCTGCTTCCACTGAAATAGACTTCCGCATTCGAGTTGTTGGGATGGATGACATCCCCGGACTTACAGAATTTCGCGTTATTGCTGAGAATTCCGGTCGATCCTCTCAGGCTGAACGCGACGGTGGACTCCAGCGTCGTGAGGCCGGCGGCAGTCTTCTTGAGAGAAACTTTGGGGCTTGTGTCCAAAAGAAACGAAGCCGCATTGCTTATCTTGGACGTGTCCTTTTCGTCATTAAGGGCTAAGGTAACGACATATTGTTTCTTCGATTCGAATTTCATCCCGCCACCAATCGTTACAAATGTCCACCCAGACACGAGCACGAGCGGTTTAAAAGAGGCGGACACGCCAGCTTCCGCACCCGAATCCTTCACAGAAATTTCCATCACGGAAGCGGGCGCGACCTCAACAATCATCTGTGCCGGGCTTACGACGACAGCTCGATATGTAGCTGCACCAGCCCCGCCCGCCTGGGCCAATGCGAGCGGGGCGGCGAGGTTGGCCACGAGCATGTGAAACATGAGCAAACGCAGAATTCTCCTCATTTAGATTCCTTCCATCAAACAGATTTCCAATTCCGGTTACCAGCCAAGGTCTCCGACCAAGTCGTTAACAGTCTTCTTTTGAAATGCCGAGATATAGGCGGTGGTAATGTTTTGACCGGGAAGGGCGTAAGGACGCAGGTCGTTCGCAAGAGTTTGCGCGCCGACCGCCCAGACTCCGGCGCTTGGATCCTTCGATTGCAGCCAAAGATCCCCGAGGATTTCAGCGCCGGTGGGACCGCTGGGAAGATTCGCCCAACTCTGAATAATGTCCCTGCTGTTATTCGGGGCCGTGCTCGGTGCAGTTGAGAGTGTCAGCGCGCTGAACAGCGGCTTAGCCTGCGTCTGGATATGCAGGGTTTGCCAATTCTTGGGAATGTTTCTCCATTCGACGAAACCCTGCTGCTTATCCCATTCGCAACCAGTGGCCTCGTCGTCGGGATGTGGAAGCATCACCTGCACCGGCGGATTGATTGTCGTACAAGTCCCAGCATAGGAGTATCCACAGACCGAGGCCGCGTGGAGATCCTCCTTCAAGTCAAATGGATGCGTAATGCCGGCGGCCGACGGAGTGAGGCTGACCTTGTCGATCAACTTGCCGTAAAGGGTGACTGTTGGAAATGGGTCGGACGCATCCGCAAGGGACACTCTGTGTTTTGCAGTCGGGTTAAATTTTTTGGGGTCTGCCATGGAAATTCCTTTCGTTGGGATTGAAGTGGTGAGGAACTGCGGTCAATGGGGTAAGCGAAAAGCAGCCTGAAAAGGGGACACGTTGACTCAATTGAATCCAGTAAATTCGCGCGAGGTATTTCGCGAAAGAAGGAGTGGACCGAGAATACTCGACATTTAATCTTTCTCCAACGAGAGAATGCTTTTTATTTAGGAACGGATAATGTTACCAAAAGCTTGGTGGACTAAAGTAACGTGAGGATTAACAAATTCGCCAACACAAACTTCCACGCACCTTCGACGCGATCCGGCCCTCCGCGGGCGTCCATTTTTTGAAATCGGAATGGGAGAGCCCGTCCAACCTCGACCAATCGGAAAATTGCCAGGCTCGGAGAGTCCTCGCGAGATTACAAAACAGCCCTGCCCTCACGAACGAAACCGCGCACAACAGCGTCACCAGCGGGTGCCACCCTATCGCGCATAGAAAACGCCACCCATCCTCGGGTGGCGTTTTCTTCGATTTACAAGCCAGCAATCAGTTGCTAACCTTCGACTCAATCCTCATTCCATAGAATGATTTATGCACGAAGAACACCGACACCAGGAAGAATGCGACTGCCAGCACGTGTGTGAGCATCGGGTTATTCGAAGTGAGAGTTACCGCAAGCTCCACTGCAAGCAATCCAAACAATGTCGTGAACTTGATTATCGGGTTCATCGCCACCGACGAGGTGTCTTTGAATGGATCGCCAACGGTGTCTCCGATCACGGTCGCGTCATGCAAAGGTGTCCCTTTCTGTTTCATTTCGACCTCTACAATCTTCTTCGCATTGTCCCACGCGCCGCCGGCATTGGCCATAAAGATCGCCTGGTACAGGCCGAAGATCGCGAGCGAGAACAGGTAGCCGATAAACAGGAACGGCTCCATGAACGCGAACGCAAGCGTAGCAAAGAAAACCGCCAGAAAGATGTTGAACATCCCCTTCTGCGCGTACTTGGTGCAGATTTCAACCACCTTCTTGCTGTCGCTCACCGACGCCTTCTCCGCGCCTTCCAGATGGATGTTCGCCTTGATGAACTCGACCGCGCGGTAAGCGCCTGTGGTCACCGCCTGCGTTGACGCGCCTGTGAACCAGTAGATCACTGCCCCGCCGCAGATCAACCCCAGCATGAACGGCGCGTGCAGCAGAGAGAGGTTCTGCACGTCATGGGTCAGTCCGCCCGTCAGGGCCATGATGATCGAGAAAGTCATCGTAGTTGCGCCCACAACGGCCGTGCCAATCAGCACCGGCTTTGCCGAAGCCTTGAACGTGTTGCCGGCTCCATCGTTCTCTTCAAGCAGGTGTTTTGCGCGTTCGAACTTCACGTCGAAGCCGTAGTCCTTCTTCAACTCCGCCTCGATTCCGGGAACATTTTCAATCAGCGACAATTCGTAGACGGATTGAGCATTGTCGGTAACCGGCCCGTATGAATCCACGGCAATCGTTACCGGACCCATCCCCAGGAAGCCGAACGCGACCAGGCCAAACGCGAACACCGCCGGAGCCAGCATCTGGTCAGCCATCGACGCGCCCATGCTGAAGAAATAAGCCATCGCCATGAGTGCGACCATGCTGAATCCTATCCAGTAGGCCGAAAAATTGCCGGCCACGAATCCCGACAAAATCCCCAGCGATGCTCCGCCTTCCTGTGCCGATTTCACAACCTCCCTCACATGGCCCGAGCTGGTTGAAGTGAATACCTTTACCAATTCTGGAATAATAGCGCCCGCCAATGTTCCGCACGAGATGATTGAAGCCAGCTTCCACCACAGCGTTCCGTCACCGAGAGTGGGAATCATCTCGTATGTGACGATGTAGGTCAGGATGATGGAAATAATGGAAGTGATCCATACCAGCGAGGTCAACGGCGTTTCAAAGTTCATCTCGTCGGAGTTCGCGTACTTCGCATGAGCAATTGCGCCATTCAGGAAGTACGCACCCGCGCTGGAGAGAAGCATGCCCACGCGCATCACGAAGATCCAAACAAGTAGCTCAGCCTGCGTCGTGGGGCTCTTGACCGCCAGCAAAATGAATGTGATCAAGGCTACGCCGGTCACGCCGTAGGTTTCAAAGCCGTCGGCGCTCGGGCCCACAGAGTCGCCCGCGTTGTCACCCGTGCAGTCTGCAATCACGCCCGGGTTGCGCGCATCGTCTTCCTTGATCTTGAAAACAATCTTCATCAGGTCGGCGCCAATGTCGGCGATCTTGGTGAAGATGCCGCCGGCAATACGCAGGGCCGCGGCGCCCAGGCTTTCGCCAATCGCGAATCCAATGAAGCATGGGCCCGCATAATCGCGCGGGATGAACAAAAGAATAAAAAGCATGATCAGCAGCTCGACCGAGATCAGCAACATGCCGATGCTCATGCCGGCCTTCAGCGGAATCGCAAAAAGCTTATACGGTTTGCCTGTCAATCCCGCGAATGCCGTCCGTGAGTTCGCGAATGTGTTTACGCGAATTCCGAACCACGCCACCCCGTAACTGCCCGCGATCCCGACGAGTGAAAACAACAAAATGATCGGCAAAGTAACCGCGATCGATTTTCCCGGCACCGGCGCCAGATAGCCGAAATACAGCGAAATAATCACCGCGATGAAAACCCAGAGCAGAAGAATGAACTTGCCCTGCGTCACCAGGTACGTCTTGCACGTCTCGTAGATCAGCTCGGAGATTTCGCGCATCGTGCGATGAACTGGCAGGTTCTTCAGCTGCACATAAATCGTCAGACCAAACAGCAGGCCGCCGGCGCAAAATAGCAATCCGATCGTCAGAAGGGCATGTCCATTCATGCCGAAAAAATTCACCGTCGTCAAATCCGGCAGCACCAGGTTGGCCTCCCCTCCGCCGCCTGCGTGTTCCGTCTGCCCAAATGCGAATGGGTGAAGCAGCAGGCCCATTCCAAGGACGGCCGCAACGGTCTTGTATTGACGCTTGAGGAACGCCCGAGCGCCCCCGTTGATGGCGGCGGCGATTTGTTGCATGTCTGCGGTTCCGGTGTCCGCGCCGATAACCTGGCGCTTGAACAAAAAGGCCACAAAGAGCGAAAGCACGCTCACAGCGAGAAAGAAATACACCCAATACTGAACAGTCACAGTTCCTCCCGAGCTTCAGTTTGACGATCTATCGCGGACCACCCCAGCAAACGCAACCTCTGGAATCACTGGGACGGGCCACGGGGAAGCCTATCATCCGTATTGGCCGCTGTCGAGTGACCGCAGTCACGGGGTACGGGAGGGGCGGATTTTTCACCACGGGAAGGCCTGCTTGAGCCCCGGTTTGGCGAGCAGGAATCGGGGTCGAATTCGACTCTTTTCGCCTCTGCACCTCTGCAATCGGCTCCTATTCCAGCGGAATATCGAACTTGTCCTCGGGGAATCGAATCCGCAGGTTCTCGTCCGCGGGATCGTACACCTGCCCGCCGGGCCATGGGTGCAGCTTGAAGAGCACCAGAACGTTCCGCTTGCTGTCGTCGAAGGCGCGAAAGCTGGCTATCTGTTCCAACGAATAGCGGCTGTGGATATCCTCGAGCGTCCCAGGGTCAAGCGTGTTCCAGGTCGCGAACCAGCCCGGCTGATACCATGCCAATTTGGCGGCCAGGTCGGGAATGGCTGGGCTCGGCGCGACGAACAAATCGTTGATAGCCGGCAGGTGCGTAACCAGCGCGATCTGGTCGCCGCTCACCGAGACCAGAAGCCGCTTTCCGTTAGGGTGCTCGTCGATATAGCGAGTCAGCCGTTCGGCCGCATCCACAAACGTGTACTCCGGATGTGCGGCGTAATCCAAAGTCTGAGCGCCATTGATGCCCACCGCCAGACCGGCAAAAATGAGGACCGCCCAACCCAGCCAGAGAGCCGGAATGCGGCTTCTCGGCTCATGTTGCGGCGGTTCGGCGCCGGCATCCGCTTCCCCCAACAGCGCTCCCGCCCCTTGCACCACCACAAAAAAGCAGAAGACAGCCACCACCGCAAAGTACCGCGGCTGGGGATGGTCCTGGACGGCCATGAAGAGTATGTATCCGGCAACCGCCAGCGCTGAAGCTCCAAAGACCGGGTCAAGCAAAAGCTTGCGCCCCCGAAAGCTGCGCCAAGCCAGCGCCATGCCAACCACCACCACCCCGGCAAGCGGAATCAGGATCTGGTCAACCCACAGCCCGCCGTGGAACGACCACCATAGGCTCACAAACGGCCAGTAGAGTTCCTTCGGCTTGGGGTATGTGTTCACCAGGAACAGGTACTGATAATCCGTCCACAATCCGGCGTGGATAACGAGCCCCATCCACAATCCAAAGCTCACCGCAAAGGCCCCGCTGGCTGCAAGGCAGCACCGAAGCAGCAGCCTGCGATTCTGCCAGGGCGGCATCGCCGTGGCCCATCCCAGCGCGGGCAGCAGAAACAGCGCCGTAGACTTGGTGAGCATCATCAGCGTGAACACCAGGCCAATTCCCGCTGCAGCCAGCATCGGACGGCGGGAGCCCCGCAGCCTGACTCCCAGGTTCAATGCTCCCAGCGTAAATGTAGTCAGCATCGGTTCCAGAATGGCCAGCCTGCTGAAGCAATAGATATACGGACTGGTCACCATCAGCGTCAAGGCAACAAGCGCCATCCAGCGCGGCCCGCTTGTCCGCAGCAGCAGGTAGCTCAGCATCAGGTTGGCAAAGAAGAACGCGATTGCCAGCCCGCGCGCCGCCTCCACCGTCACTCCCGTAAAGAAAAAGAGCACCCACTCCAGAAATGGCCACACCGGAACCCCCACCGCGGGATTGAAGTCTCCGGCCAGATACCAGCTTCCAAACAGATGCGCGCGAATGGCGGCGTTGCTGTACCAGCCTTCATCGGTGTATTTGGCCCAATCCATCCACCACGGCGAATGGTTTGGAAAATCGGCTCTCAGGTTCAGAGCGTGCAGCACCGCGAACGCGCCAATCAGCAGCAGCCAGACTGCGTACCACAATCGTTTGGAAGACAGCATCGACGCCGTATCTCCGGATGAATGCAGGGATTTCTAGAAGATTGCCGCAGGTGGAATGTTCCGAGTATACATTTTGCGTTTCGCAGGAACGACGCAGATCGCAACGGCGGGTATTCGGCATCTTTCCCAACCACTCAACCTGGGTTGGGGGTCAGTCCATTTCCCTACCAACTCAGCCTGAGTGCCCCAGGTCTCGATTCTGAGACCTGGGATCCCACAAGCCTTCCCGGCGCGCAGCCGTCCAGAACGATTCAATCTCCACCGTCCCGATTTCGCCCGTCGCGTAATGCCGGAAGCTCGACCATTGCCATTGCTCAGGCTTCTCGACGAGGCCGCGTTTGACCGGGTTGCGGTGCATGTAGCGCAGCTTTTCCACCCGCTTCAACTCGTTATGCACGTTGAAGTCGTAATAGCGCGGCTGCCAGAAAGGGCGCTCTGTACGCTGGACGGAAACGGATAACTTCAAGGCTTGGATCGCTGTCGCTAGGATGGCCATTTTGGGCTCACTCACCAACAGATGAACGTGCTCCGGCATGACGACATATCCGCAGACAACAAAATCGTATCGGACGCGCATAACTTCTAATGACCGCTCGAACAAGGTGCGCGCCGCCTTAGAACCGAGGTGCGGAAGCCTTCCGTGACAGCTAAAAAGTCAAGAAGTGAAACCCGCCCGTTTGTTGATACCGAATCAGCCCCTTCGTCATCCAAACATCGTAAATCCCATGTCTCAAAATCGAGACCTGGGTCACTCCACCGCGCCGCCATGTATGATGTTCCTGCCCTCGGCACGGAGACCCCGCCACTTGCAAATCAGTCGTTTTATTTGCGCGCTAACGCTCATGGCGGCCGCCGCGGCTGCTGCTCTTTGCCAGGACCAAATCCCGGAAGCAGCCTGGCGTATCCCCATCGGAACACCGCCCCCGAACCCCGGCGCGCAGAGAACCGAGCTGCACAACGGCAACATCGATGATGGTTACTGGCAGGGCGCACCGGTGGGCGGCTTCGGCGCTGGAACATTCTCGCGCAGCGAGCGCGGCCATTTCGAGCGCTGGCACGTCAAAGCCGGTACCCACAAATATCAAGACGTCCCGACCAACCAATTCGCCGTCTTTGCCCAACCGGAAGGCGAGGCGCCAGTATCCCTGGCGCTGGCCGTCGGCAAGCCGCAGAACGGAGCCCTGAGCAGTTGGAACTGGAGCTATCCCGCCGGCGACGGCGAATACGCCGCCATCTACCCCAAAAGCTGGTTCGCCTACGGCACCAGGGCGCTGCCGGTCAAACTCACCGTCGAGCAGTTCTCGCCCATCCTCCCCAATAACTACAAGGAAACCAGCTACCCGGTCGCCGTGTACCGCTGGACTGCCGAGAATCTCTCATCGAAGCCATTGACCGTCTCGATTCTGTTTTCCTGGACCAACATGGTCGGCTGGTTCCGCGATTCGTCGCGCACCTTTGACGGCGCTCTCAATCAGCAGAATATCAACCGCTTTGTGACCGAGAAAGTCGGCGATGCGCCTCGAAGCGGTCAGATGTCCGGCATCGTCTTCGACCGCCTCCGCACTGGTTCCGTGCAAGAAGAATGGGACGGCCAGTTCGCCATTGCCACGCTCCCCGGCGACGCCGCAGAGGTGACGTATCTGGCCACGTATGCCACCGCGTGGGATGGGTCCGAAGTGTGGAAGCCTTTTTCCAAAGACGGCCGCTTGCCCAACCAGGCCTTGCCGGTAGCCTCGAGCGGCGAAGCGCAGGCCGGCGCATTCGCAGTGCGCTTCACGCTCGCCCCGCATGAAAAGCGCCTGATTCCCATGGCGCTCAGTTGGGATCTGCCGGTTGTCCAGTTCGGCGGCGGCCGAAAGTGGGAACGCCATTACACGCAGTTCTTCGGCACAGAGGGCAACCACGCCTGGGAGATTGCCCGCACCGCCCTCCTGCACCACGAAGAATGGAGCCAGGCCATCGATGCGTGGCAAAAGCCAATCGTCAACGACGAGCACAAGCCCGTCTGGTATCGCGCTGAACTCTTCAACGAGCTCTATTACCTGGCCGACGGCGGAACGCTCTGGGGAAAGGAACGCCCTGCTCCCGGTGAAGCCGCGCATGCCAGCACCGATGCCGCCTTCGTCGTCTCCCCTGACCGCTTCACCTATATGGAGTGCTTCGATTATCCCTTCTACGGCAGCCTTGACGTTCGCTTCTACGGATCGTTCCCGCTGCTGCGCTTCTGGCCGGAGATCGAGAAAGAGGAGATGCGCGAGTACTCCCAAACCATCCCCGAATCCAATCCGCAGCACTACGTCTGGGTATGGAAATCCCTCCACGAAAACCAAATCATCGAGTACACGCGCAAAGTCCCCGGCGCCGCGCCTCACGATCTCGGTTCCCCGAATGAAGACCCGGTCGTCAATCCCAACCAATACAACTATCAGGACGTTTCCAACTGGCGCGACCTCAATTCGAAATACGTTCTGATGGTCTGGCGCGACTACGCACTCACCGGCTCGAGCGATGACGCATTCCTGCGCGAGAGCTGGCCCTCCGTGAAGCAGGCCATGGAACACCTCAAACAGTACGACACCGACGGCGACGGCCTGATTGAAAACGGCGGTTTCCCTGACCAGACCTACGACGACTGGACCGCCACCGGCGAGAGCGCCTACACCGGCAGCCTCTATCTGGCCGCGTTGAAAGCCACCGCGCGCATGGCCGACAAGCTTGCCGAGCCAGAGACGGCCAAAGAGTACGACGCTCTTGAAGCAAGAGCCGCCTCGGCCTACGTGAAAAAACTTTGGAACGGCGACTATTTCCGTTACGCCGTCAAAGGCCTGGACACTGAAGCCGTAATGGCCGAGCAATTGGCCGGTCAGTGGTACGCCGGCCTCACCGGCCTGGGCGATCTGGTTCCCAAAAAGATGCGCGTCTCCGCGTTGCACAAAGTCTACGACACCAACGTGCGCAAGTTCGCCAAGGGAGAGATGGGCGCAGTCAACGGCATAGCAGCCGACGGAAAACTGCTGCACAGCAATGACCAGGTTGAAGAGGTATGGACCGGCGCAACCTTCGCCGTCGCCAGCCACATGATCGCCGAGGGCCTGACCAACGAAGGCTTCGCGACCGCCAAGGGCGTCAACAACGTAGTCTGGCGAGACCGTGGATATTTCTTCCGCACGCCCGAGGCCTACGACATCCACGGCCTCTTCCGCGCTAGCATGTACATGCGCCCAGGGTCAATCTGGTCAATGGAGTATGCGCTGGACAAGAAGTAGGCACTCACTTTTTCTCCCCACAAAGCTGGGTGCCCCAGTGCCTGTCCCGAGCCTGTCGAAGGATCTCGATTCTGAGACCTGGGATACCTCATAACTTCATCGGTTGCTCTCCCATCCTCACAGAGTCGCTCCCAAGTTTTCAGCGGAACAACCCCTGAATCTCGCTTGGGAGTAAGATAGTTCTCAAGGGAGCAGCCATGGCAGCCACTACAACCTTTGTTCCTGTTGAAGAATACCTGCGCAGTTCCTTCGATCCTGACGCGGAGTACGTCGACGGCCAGATTGAGGAGCGCGCTGTGGGAGAAAACGATCACTCTGCGTGGCAGGGGGCAATTTGCGCCTGGTTTCAACAGCAGACCAAAGAAGGCCAGATTCGCGTGCGCCCCGAACTCAGAGTGCCGGTTGCTCCGGCCACCTTTCTCGTTCCTGATGTAACCCTCCTCGACCGCAATCAACCCATCGAGAAGATCGCCACTCATCCACCGGTCGCGGTGTTTGAAATTCTCTCCCCCACCGACACATTCAAACGAGTGACGGCGAAGTGCGCTCGATATCATCGCATGGGCATCAAGACAATTCTGGTCATCGACCCCGATGGCCCGAAGTACCGGTATGCAGCTGGCAGTTTGGAAAAGCTCGAAGTCCGCGCCTTCGATCTTCCCGGAAGTAACGCCCGCTTCGACCTGGATGAAATCGAGAAGCTGCTCGACTAGGCCTGGCCCGCCATCCGCGAGCGGTCCAGCTTATTGAAAATATCCACCAGGCTCAAGCAGACCGGACTTCCCTCGATGGCGAATTCCAAAGTCTCTCGCCATCCCTCGCGTGTAGACGCCTGACCGCTGCGGGTCGCTGGATCAATCAGCCAGATGTTTTCGATGCCCATCTTTCTGTCGTCTTTTGCCTTTTCCCAGGTCCTCGAATAAGTGTCGTCGGGGGACAGAATCTCAATCACGCATAGCGGCGGAGTAGAGAGAACGTCCTCGTTCAAGGCCCAGGGCCGAACCAGCGTGACGTCGGGAATCCGCACTCGACCAGCCGCAACCCTGACTCGCTGCCCAGTCGTAACGAGGACATCCCAATCTGGCTCGTGCGCAACAAACCACGTGGCCAAAAGCGCCTGCACCCGTGCGTGATCCGTCTTGCCAACGTTTCGCTCCTGTAACTCCCCGTCAACATACTCCCGGTCCGGGTGGTAGGTGGTCTGCAGGTACTCGCTGAGCGCGATCTGTGTTGTGGTTGCCATCGTCTCCTACCCAATGCCGAGCGGTGCCCGACACCATTACCTTAGTCCAAATTCGCCGAAGGAACAATCCCGCTTGGGTGCCCCATCCATTTCGCCGCCCTTCGGCGAAATGGGTGGGAATCAACGAACCCCAGCCGCTTATTCGTAAGCCAGCGCGTCAATCGGATCTTTCCGCGCCGCCATCCACGCCGGATAAAGCGCTCCGCACATCGCTCCCCCAAATGCAATCCCCGAAGCCTTGGCGATCCAGAGGCCGGTAATCTCGAAATTCGTCGTGGGAAAGAAGTGGGCCATCATGAATTTCACGCCGAATGTGCCCGCAATGCCCAGAACCACTCCGACAATCGCGATTGCCGCAGTCTCGCGCAGCACAAGGCCCACAATCGTCCACTTCGACGCGCCCATTGACTTAAGAATGCCAATCTCCCGCGTCCGCTCCAGCACCGCCGTATACATCGATTGGAAGATGGCTAGAAACCCGACAACCACCGCGATGAAGGTGACCACTTCGAGAGCGATATTGAAGCCCGGGAGTTTGTCGGGCGTCATCTCGTCAAGCCAGGAATCGACCGTCTCGACCGGATAGTCTTCAAGACCACGAGTCGCATGAATCTCCTGAATCACGGTATTGTCGTTCGAAGGATCGTCGCACTTGATGTAAAAGATCGAAGCCTTGCCCTCAGCGTCGGTAATTTGTCCCATCGTCTCGATGGGTATCAACTTGCGCCCGCCTTTGCCACGCTCCACGATGCCCGAGATCCGGAACGGGTGCCCCAGGATCGCAATCGTATCGCCCACATTGTAACCCTTCCCGGAGCTCGCAAACAGATCGTCCACAATCACGTCAAAGGGCCCCTGGAAGGGACCGCCAGACAGGAATTCGAAGGGCTTCAATGCGGCGAAGCTTGGGTAATCAATTCCGTACAGTATCTCGATTTTGCCGGCGGTCGAAATTTTTTGATTCACCGCCGAGGCTAGCTGTACATGCGGCAATTTCCGGAGAACATCAACGAATTTGGCTGGCATGGGAGCGCCACTCAATCCCACCATGAAGCTGGAATTCGGAGGCCGCACCATCAAATCGGCGCCGATGCCGTTCGTTCGCTGCTTGGTGTCGTTCAGCATCCCCATGAAGATGGCCGCGATCGACAGAATCATGATCACTTCGATGGCCACCGCCAGCACGCTGATGATGGAGCGCACCGGACGGTGAATCAGGTTGGCAAAAATGAGCTTGTTCATTCCGTGAGGCTGGCTCCGACGGTGAAGATCTTGAAATCCCGTGCCTTCAGGGTATCAGCCCCCGTGCCTTTCCTCCTCTGATGCGGCAACGCCAAAGCCCCAGGGTCATTCGAAAAGCCTGCCGGCCAAGACCTTAGCAGCGGCTTCAGAGGTGCTCTAGCGGAACCAGAGTAGACGTATCCCGAAAGCACGCCCCCAAGGTGGCTTTTTTCTCTCCGGGGTCCCCGGCGACGGGTCTTTGTCGCTGGGGTGGAAGTAAAAGCCGCCCTTGAGACATTCTCGAAGGCTACAGTTACTCTGGTTTCGCTCTCAGTCGGCGGCATCATTCATCGTTTTCCAACGATTTCCGATTTGGACCGGGCGTATCGGAATGCAGAAAGTAAAGAGAGAATAGTCGACTTTCCTTTGACTCCCATAACACATTGGGGTTATTGTTGGAGGTGAAACTTTAGGGTACATTACTCAATAAGTGGATCAAAATGGGCACCTTCGGTGAAGACCTGCGCATGGAGCGGCTATCCCGCGGCATAGCGCTGGAAGACATTACGGCGGTCACCAAAATCAGCCAGCACCACCTCGTGGCGCTGGAGCAGGAGAGGTTTCGCCTTCTTCCCGGTGGCATTCTATCAAAGGGCATTGTGCGCGGTTACGCCTCCGCCCTGGGCCTTGACCAGCATGACTGGACAGAGCGATTCCTCAAAGCTTATCGCGCCTCGGGCCAGGTAATCGACGATGATCGCGGCTGGACGGCCTTTGCGTCCAATGTTGGACGAGCCCGGATGATGCGCCGCGAAGCCATGGAACTCCGGCTCCGCTGGGCCGGCGCAACCCTGCTCTTGCTCCTCGTTGCCGCGGCAGCTTTCTTCACTGTGCGCTACCTCGGCGTGCGCGAAGGCCGTTGGAACTCGCTGCTGCCTGGCCATCAAGCCGCCGCCTTCCATAGCATCGTCTCTTCAGGCGAGAAACTTGCTTCCAGAGTCCTTTCCTGGCTCGGGTAATCCAGAGAGCCTCTAAATGAACCTCCGTTCTGAAAGGGCTCACCTTTAGAGCATTTCTCCTATTGCTGTAGAGCAGAGAATGGGAGCCTGAACCAGGCTCTTGCATCTTCGGCAGTGAGCATTGGCAGTAGTTCGGCAATGGCCTGGTCGAGAGCCTCTTTAGTGC
>Ga0182024_10009720_pt1 | contig 19804 bp, 18 predicted proteins | sample P32metaG_FD_120480 | JGI IMG/M metagenome (GOLD analysis project Ga0182024, IMG submission 120480) | Permafrost microbial communities from Stordalen Mire, Sweden - P3-2 metaG (Illumina Assembly) | ecosystem: Environmental > Terrestrial > Soil > Wetlands > Permafrost | place: Sweden: Stordalen... | reverse complement strand
CATTTCGCCGCGCCGGAACAAGGTGTATTTCGTTTTCATAACTGGCTTTCTCTGTTTCGAGATACCAGTCCTGTTTCAACGGCGATTGTGAACGCGCGTTGTGGCGAAGTTTCAGCAAGTTCTAGCCAGTTTCGGCGAATTGTTTTATCATCCGCCCCATGTCTGACACTTTTGCTGACAGTGGCCGTCCATCCGGCGGGCAAACCCTAATAAACAAAGGGTTTAATTAAACCCGCCACAGATGGACACAGATAAACACAGATTGGACGAGCGAGCGGCGCAAACCAAAGCCATTCCGATGCTTGCGGAGTGGCGAGCTTCTCGGCAAAGCAATTTTTCATTTGTGTGCATCTGTGTGCATCTGTGGCTCCATTCCCCATGCGTCCGCTGATCCAGGAATTCGCCACCGCGCACACGCCGGAATCGCTCGTCGAAAATCTGCGCGGCGAACCGGGCGTGGTTTTGTTGCGCACGTTGCAGTTTGATTTGCCGGCGGCGCGTTATTCCTTCGTCGCCGCCAATCCTTTTCTGACCTTTCGCTCCTTCGGCTCGCGCTGCGAAATTGATTCCGGCTTTCAACCATCAACTTTCAACCATCAACTGCAATTCGGCAATCCCTGGCATCTGCTTGACGCGCTGATGGCGCGCTATGAATTGCTGGATGAAATTAATTCGCCTTTTCCGCTCGGCGGCGCGTTTGGCTACTGGGGCTACGACCTAAAGAATTTCACCGAGCCCAAGCTCCCGCGCCGCGCCGTGAACGACCTGGAGCTGCCCGACTGCCACGTCGGCTTCTACGACAGCCTGGTCGTCTTCGACCATCGGCTCGGCAAAGTGTGCGTCGTTTCCACCGGCCTGGATGCCGACGGCTCGCGCAGCGAGGCAAGGGCGCAGACGCAGTTGGACTTTTGGAAACACCAGATCCAAAGCACGGAATTTTCACGCCAAGACACCAAGACGCCAAGCCCGGAAAAACTTTGCGCCTTTGCGCCTTTGCGTGAGATTTCATCGAATCTCCAGCGCGGCGAATTTATTTCAAAAGTTCAACGCGCCCAGCAATACATCCGCGCGGGCGATATTTATCAGGTCAATCTTTCGCAACGGCTCACGACACAAAGCCAGTTGTCCGGCTGGGAATTATTTGAAAAATTGAGTGCCGTTTCACCTGCGCCATTTTCGGCTTTCCTTGATTGCGATGGTGGGAGCCGGCACAGCCGGTTTCAAATTGCATCGTCCTCGCCGGAACAGTTCCTGCGCCTGAGCGGTTCGCAAATTGTCACGCGCCCGATCAAGGGCACGCGCCCGCGCGACGCTGACCCGACCCGCGACGCGCAGCTCGCCTACGAACTTCAGACCAGCGCCAAGGAACTCGCCGAGTTGGTGATGATCACCGACCTGTTGCGAAACGACCTCGGCAAAGTTTGTGAATTTAGCTCGGTGCAAGTGCCGGAGTTGGCCAAGCTGGAAAAATTCGCCCAGGTGCAGCATCTGGTTGCCACCGTCGAAGGCCGACTGCGAAAAGACGTGACGCATTTTGCCGCCTTCGCGTCGTGTTTTCCCGGCGGCAGCATCACCGGCGCGCCGAAATTTCGCGCGATGGAAATCATCGACGAACTGGAACCGCTGGCACGCGGGCCGTATTGCGGCGCGATTGGCTATCTCGGTTTCAACCGTGAGAGCCAGTTGAGCATCGCCATCCGCACGGCGGTTTGCGCGGCGGGAAAAATTCATTTCAACGTCGGTGCCGGCATCGTGGCCGATTCCAGCCCGGCGGCGGAATACGAGGAAACACTCGCGAAGGCGGCCGGTTTTCTCGCCGCGTTGAATCTTGCCCGGGATGTTTTGCGCATGACCGCGGATTGAGCCGATGTTTTTACTCGCGGAAATCCCGCCGTTCGCTTAATTAGTCCGGCATCAGGAACAGGGCCATTCATGGTTGTTTTTCTCAACGGAAAATTTATGCCGGAAGCCGAGGCGGTCGTGCCCTTGAACGACCGCGGCTTTCTTCTGGGTGACGGCCTGTTTGAAACGCTGCGCGTGGCGAACGGCCGGCCGTTCCGGCTGGCGCAGCATCTGGATCGCCTTGCTCGCGGCGCGGATTTTTTAAAAATCAAGCTGCCGTTCACGCCGAAGGAGATTCAAGAATTTGCCGGGCGGCTCATCGAGCAAAATGACCTGGCCGAGGCAGTTTTGCGCGTGACGCTGACGCGCGGAGCGGGAACGCGCGGGTATTCACCGAGGCATGCCGGCGCGCCGACGTTCGCGCTGACACTGCACCCGTTGCCGCTGCAAAATGCGGACGAGCCGCTGCAATGGAGCCTGGTCACGTCGTCGTTCCGCATTCCGGCGGGCGATGCGCTGGCGGCGTTCAAGACGACGAGCAAAATCCTGAATGTGCTCGCGCGCGCGGAGGCGGAGGAAAAAAGCGCGGACGAAGCGCTGCTGTTGAACACGAACGGCGAGGTGGCGGAGACGGCGGGCGGAAATCTTTTTTGGATCTATCAGAACGGTGTCTGCACCGTGCCGACGGGGCGCGGCGTGCTGCCGGGCATCACGCGGGCGGTCGTGCTGGAAATCTGCCAGTCGCTCGGCTTCACGACCAGCAAGCGGATCATCAAGCCCGAACATCTGCGCAATGCGACGGGCATTTTCGTCACGCAAAGCGCGCTGGGGATCGTGCCGGTCGCCGCGTTTGACGGGCTGCCGGTCGCGCCTTCGCCGCTGGTGGACCAGATTGCCAGCGCCTACAACAACCTGCTGGGGCGCGATTGAAAACTAATCTTTAAAATTAGCGCAGTTCAAATCGTCGCCGGCCCCTTGCTATTGCCGGCCCCGACGGCGTATGGTTAGTCAACCAAACGAAAGTAAATTTATGAACGCCAGCCTTGATCGTTGCCTTTCCTTCATCAGCAGCCAGACCGCGCCGGCGATAAAAACGGCGGCGGACTTCGGCGTGCGGCGGGCCGTCACCATTTCGCGCCAGGCCGGCTGCGGCGCGGTGGAGGTGGCCGAAGCGCTCGCCGGCTATCTGCAAAAAAATCTGCCACGCCCCGGCGTAACCTGGACGGTGTTCGACCGGAACCTGATGCACAAGGTTCTGGAAGACCACAACCTGCCGGCGACGCTCGCAAACATCCTGGCCGAGGACCGCGTTTCGGAACTGGAAGACATGATGGCCGAGACGTTCAACATCCGGCCGACGACGCGCACCATTGTCCAGCAGACCACCGAGACGATGTTGCAACTGGCCGACTGCGGCAATGTCATTCTCATTGGTCGCGGCGGCAATGTCATCACGGCCAAGCTGCCGCACGTGCTGCATGTCCGCCTCGTCGCGCCGCTGGAGGATCGCATCGCGCGGATTTGCGCCGCCGACCAGAAAACGCCCGCCGCCGCACGGAAATTCTGCCTGGAAGAGGAAGCCGCCCGCGCCCGTTACTTGAAGACTTATTTCAAAGCCGACATCAACGACCCGCTGCAATATCATCTCATCATCAACACCAGCCGCGTCGGCTGTGAGCCGGGTGCGCGGCTGATTGGCGACGCGTTGCTGCGGCTCGCCTAGGAATTCCGCTTGGCGGCGCGGCGGTGCCGGTTAGATTGTGGCCGTGCCGCTGCTGGAAAAATTGCCGCTCAAACGCCGCCGCCGGTATGGCGATTTTTTTGCCGGGCTGTTGCTGCTGGCAATCATCGCCGGCGTGGGCTGGCTCTGGTGGCATCAGAAACATCACGCGAAAATTTCAAAGGCCAAATTGTATTTGCCGGCACCAGCCGCGGTGCAGCCGTCCGTTCAGCCCAAGTTAAAACCAATCGTGATCGCGCCGCAGTCGCCGGCGGATTTTCCCCGGCCGGTGCGCAACGTGTTTGAGGCACAGGTCGCCTTGGCGCGACGCGCGATCTCGCCGGGTTCGATTGATGCGGCCATCGGTTCGCAGACGCGCGCGGCCATCGCGGCCTTTCAACGCTCGCAGAAAATATTTGAAACCGCCGCGCTCGACACGAACACGCGCCCGTTGCTCACGCTAGACGCGCCGCTGTTGATGAATTACATCGTCACGACGAACGACCTCGCGCGGCTGCAGCCGCTCGGAAAAACGTGGCTCGCCAAGTCGGAGCAGACGGCTTTGGACTACGAGACGATCTTGGAACTCGTCGCGGAGACAGCACATTCGCATCCGTTGCTGATTCAAAAACTGAACCCGGACGTGAATTGGACGAATATCATTGCCGGAACGGTTTTGAAAATTCCCGATGTAAATTATCCGGAGCCGGCGGACAAGGCGGCGTTTATTGTCATTCATTTGTCAGATAAATTTTTGGAGGCGTTTGATGCCGACACCAATTTGCTCGCGCATTTTCCATGCAGCATCGCGGCGAAGGTAGAGAAGCGTCCGGTCGGCGAGTTGCACGTCATCGTCATCGCGCCGCATCCGAACTACACCGTGGACCCGGAGCTGTTTCCCGAGTCCGCCGAATTGCAGGCCATCGGCCACAAGCTGATCCTGCCGCCCGGCCCGAACAATCCCGTCGGCGTCGCGTGGATCGGTCTGGACAAGCCGGGCTACGGCATGCACGGCACGCCGGTGCCGGAACAGGTCGGGCGCACGGAATCGCACGGCTGCTTCCGGCTGGCGAACTGGGACGCGGAGTATCTGCTGAAGCTGGTCTGGATCGGAATGCCGGTGGAGGTCGTGCCGTGAAATCAAAATGGTGGCCGTCCGCAAGGGTTTCCAATTTTTGCCGGAAATTATCATTGCCCGGCGGCGCGGTTCGGTAAAACTGTCAGTGAACTTAACGAAAGAATAATTATGATTCCAATCCTCATCGCCCTCGGAGTGCTCATTCTCCTAGTCATCATTGTCGCCGGCATGGTCATCGGCGTCTATAACAAGCTCGTGACTATGCGCAACCGCTACAAGAACGCCTACGCGCAAATTGACGTGCAGCTCAAGCGCCGCTACGACCTCATTCCCAATCTCGTCGAGACCGCCAAGGGCTACATGGCGTACGAGCGCGGCACGCTCGAAGCCGTCACCGCCGCGCGCAACATCGCCTACGCCGCGTCGAAGGCCGCCGCCGCGAATCCCGGCGACGCCACCGCCATGAAGAATCTGACCGCCGCCGAATCCGGCCTCGGCGGCACGTTGAGCCGCCTGATGATGGTGAGCGAGCAGTATCCCGACCTGAAGGCGAATCAGAACATGATGCAGCTCACCGAGGAATTGACCTCGACGGAAAACAAAATCTCCTTCGCGCGCCAGGCCTACAACGATTCCGTGATGATCTACAACACCGACCGCGAAGTGTTCCCGAGCAACCTTATCGCCAACACGTTCAACTTCGCGGCGGCGGAACTGTTCGTCGTGGACAAGCCGGAGCAGAAGGACGCGCCCAAGGTTTCGTTCTCGTGAAATTTACGATGTGCGATTGACGATTTACGCGCTGCGGCTAAATCGTCAATCGCAAATCCAAAATCGTAAATCAAGATGGACTTCTTCGCCCGCCAGGACCAGGCCCGCCGCAAAACGAAGTGGCTCGTCCTGTATTTCATCGTCGCCGTCGTGCTGCTCATCGTCGCGATTTACTTTGTCTCGTTGGTGGTCTTTGCCGGCGTGCAGGCGAAGCAACACCATTCCTACGACGACGCACCCATTCAGTTCGCCTTGTGGAACCCCACCATCTTTCTCGGGGCCACGTTCGGAGTGCTCGCGGTTATCTTTCTCGGCAGCGCCTACAAGACCAACGAGCTCGCCGCCGGCGGCAGCGCCGTCGCCACGCTGATGGGCGGCCGCCTGGTCAGCCAGACCACCACCGATTTAAACGAGCGCAAGCTCCTCAACGTCGTCGAGGAAATGTCCATCGCCGCCGGCGTGCCCATGCCGCAGGTGTATGTCCTCAACGACGAGCGCGGCATCAACGCCTTTGCCGCCGGCCACACCACCGGCGACGCCGCCATCGGCGTCACGCGCGGCTGCATCGAGATGCTTTCGCGCGACGAATTGCAGGGCGTCATTGGCCACGAGTTCAGCCACATCCTGAACGGCGACATGCGGCTGAACCTCCGGCTCATCGGCATCATCTTCGGGCTGCTGTGCCTCGCCACCATCGGACGAATTTTGCTTTACGCCCGCAGCAGCAACAGCCGCGACAAAAATCCGCTGCCCATTCTCGGCATTGCGCTGATCGCGCTCGGGGCCATTGGCGTATTTTTCGGCCGGCTGATCCAGGCCGCCGTGAGCCGTCAGCGCGAATTTCTCGCCGACGCCTCCTCCGTGCAGTTCACGCGCAATCCCGGCGGCCTTTCCGGCGCGCTCCAGAAAATCGGCCGTTACGGCTACGGTTCAAAACTGGAATCCGAGCACGCGCCCGACCTGTGCCACATGTTTTTCGGCAACGGCCTTGGCGACGCGTTGTTCGGCGCGATGGCCACGCACCCGCCGATTCCCGACCGCATCCATGCCATTGACCCCGCGTGGGACGGCACCTTTCCGCCGCTCAAGGAAGAGCAGGTTGAAACCGTCAAGCGCGCTGCCCTGTCCGAGTTGAAGCACCCGCGCCCGCCCATGCCCGCTATTCTCGGCGGCATCCTCGGCGGCACCGTCATCGCCGGTGGAATGGAACCGCCGCCCGTCATCCGCACGAACACCGTCCTGCCCAACCTCGGCAATCCCACCACGCTCCACCTGCGCTACGCCGAACAATTGCGCGACGCGTTGCCGGAAAATCTCAAGGCCGCCGCCCGCGACCCGCTCGCCGCCACCGCGCTCATTTACGCATTGCTGCTCGCCCCGGATGAAAAGCTGCGCGCCGAACAGCTCGCCGAAATTGCCAGCCGCGCCACCAGCCTCGTTGCCGGACAGAGCGCCGCGCTCTTCCCCGACGTCGCCGCCGTGGCGCAACACGCGCGGCTTCCGCTCGTGAACCTCGCCCTAGGCGCGCTGCGCAACCTGACTGCGGCGCAGTTCAAGACGTTTGCCGACACGCTGGAGTGGCTGGCCGGCAGCGACGGCGAAATCCAGTTGTTCGAATTCGTCCTGCAAAAGATCGTCCTCCGCCATCTGGCCTCAAAATTTGGCAGCGCCGCGCCCACCGCCGTGCAATTTTACACCCTCAAGCCCCTCGTGCCCGACTGCGCTGTGATTTTATCCGCGCTCGCCAATGTTGGCAGCATTGACGCCGGCGAAATCCATAAGGCCTTCGCCCTTGGCGTGCCGTATCTCCGGGCGCCGGCGGGCGTGCCGCTGGAATTATTGGGGAGCGACCAGTGCGGCGTGGAGCAATTGGACGCCGCGCTGAACCGCCTCGCCCTCGCCGTGCCCATCATCAAGAAGAATCTCATCGAGGCCGCCGTCCAGGTGGTCGGCGCTGACGGCGTGATCCTGGAAGCCGAGGCCGAACTGCTGCGCGCCATCGCCGACACGCTGGACTGCCCCATGCCCCCGCTGGGCGTCGAGGTTTAAGGGAACCGCCATGGCCTTGCGGTAGCAGACACCGATATTCTTTGACAGAAATTCGCCCGTCCGCTTTCATCCCCCCATGTTGATAATGGCCGTCATGGAAACAATCGTGCTCGCCCCCGGGCATAAACTGCGATCTACTGCCTGCTAACCCAGCGCTACCTACACATGGGAAATATCGAACATCGCGGCGCACGGCCGGTTGCAGTTAAGTTGGCTCTGATCTTACTGGCATTCGATTTTGCCGTGGTTTTCATGATGAATCTCATCTATGCCGAGTGGGGCAATGTATTCTCTGATGTCTCCTTCGCAGTTTTACTGATTTTCAACGGCCTTCCGCTTTGGTTCCTTTTTCATGGGAAGAATTGGGCGCGATGGTTTGTTGCCATTGTAACCGTTATCGAAGTCGGCTTGTCCTTTTGGTTGTGGTCTCGGCACCATCAAACGTTCTCAAACATGGCGACGGTTTGGTTTTGGCTGGATAGCTTGTTAAGCATCATCATTGTGATTGCCCTATTTCATGCTTCATCAAATCGCTGGTTTTGCGGACATCAAACTCCGCCAATAGCCGGATAGGCAGCGCAGGTTAGCCTCAAATCATTTAGGCTCGCTTTCAAACCGCCCGGAAGCTTGACCCCTTCCGGGCGGCTTGGTTTTAACGCCCTGCCTCTTTTCGGCCAGCCCAATGGCCTTGGAAACCACCAGGACTGTCCCAGCATGGAGCCGGAGCCACTCGAAATGCCTCCGGCGCACCTCTGAATCAGGCCGGAGTGCCTCTGAATGACGCCGGAGCCGCTCGAAACAACCCCGGAGCCGCTCCAAACCCATCCGGAGTGACTCGAAATGCTCCCGGAGTGACTCCGAACCAGGTCGGCGTGACTCACAAGCCAGATGGAGGGGCTTTTTATCGGCTATCTGCGGCTCGGAAATCGTCCGGGATGGCTCGGAAGACCGCCGGAGCAGCTCGGAACCCAGCCGGAGCGACTCGGAAGTGAGAAGGAGGGGGTTTTTATCGGCTAAATTGGCCTCCGCGAGCTTTCGGAGGGGAACCGGGCGTCATGGGGGCGTCGTCGGGAGATTTCGGAGCGGGTGCGGGCGTTGGCCGGGCGGTTCCGCCGTGGATTGCCTTTGCGCCGGGCGATGGGTCAGTTGCGCATTGTCCGATGAAAATTCCGCCGCCCCGGTCTCGCTTCGCTCCGGGTAACCGGCCAGGGTGTTTCCGGCTCCCGGCAAGCGAGGATTATTAACCGCGAACCACGCGAAATACGCGAACAGAGACTTTTCCCCAAAAAAGGTTCGCGTATTTGGTGTATTTCGCGGTTCCCCCGGCCTTTGGCGGGGAAGTATTGTCGTTGCAAGGCCGTTGCCTCCGGGTTGAACCCCATTGGCGGTCAGGCGCGGAGCTCGGCGGTCAACTGGACTTTCAATGTCTCCAACACTTTGGCGTGGGCGGCGTTCACGTCGGCGTCCGTCAGCGTCTTGTCGGCCGCGCGGTAGGTGAAGGCGTAGGCCAGGCTCTTTTGGCCGTCCGGCACGCCCTTGCCGCGGAACACGTCGAAGAGTTCCACGGTCTCCAGGTTCGCGGCCTTGGCCGATTTGACGGCCGCCAAGACGGTCTCGTGCGTGGTGGCTTCCGGCACGAGCATCGCCACGTCGCGGCGGCTGGATGGAAATTGCGGCAGCGGCTTGAAGGATTTCGCCGGATTGCGCCGCGCGATGAGCAGGTCCAAGTTGAATTCCGCCAGAAATACGGCGTCGCGCAAATCATACTTCTTCGCGAGCGTGGGCAGCAACTGGCCAAGCTCGCCCAGCGGCAGTTTGCCGCCCAGCGTAACGGCGGCGGACTCCAGAAACAGCGCCGTGCTGTCCGGGCGCTTGCCGAAGACGTGGCCGCGCAGGCCGAATTGCTCCAGCATTTCCTCGACGAGACCTTTTAGGTCGTAGGCGTCGAATTTTGCGTCGCGCCCGTCGCCCGCCCAGAACGGCAAGGCGCGCTGGCCGGTGATGGCGATGGCGACGCTGCGGTTCTCTTTCGTCTGGCCGTTCACGGAGGTGAATACTCGGCCGATCTCGAAGAGCGCTACGTCATGGTTTTTGCGGGTGAGATTGTGCCGGAGCGAATGGATGAGTCCGGGCAGCAACGACGGCCGCAGCACGTCCATGTCGCTGCTCAAGGGGTTCGCGAGCGCGACCGCTTCGCCATTTGAAATTTGAAATTCTGAATTTGAAATCAGTGTTTGTCCCTGCGCCTCATGCAAACCGAGGCCGGTGAGGATGCGGCGCACGTCGCCAATCTGGTCATAGACGGCGTCGAAGGCGTTGGTGCCGAGCGCGCCGCGCGGCGGGGTGGCGGGAATCTTCTCAATGCCGTAGAGCCGGCCCACTTCCTCGATCAGGTCCACTTCGCGCTTCAAGTCCACGCGCCACGACGGGATGGTGAACGTGCATTCGCCGGGTTCCTGTTTGACAAGGCCGAGGCCGAGCTTGGTAAGGAAGTTGATTTGTTCCGCGTGCGAGATGCCGATGCCGAGCAGGTCCTTGCACTTGGCAAAATGCAGGGTGATCTGCTTTTCCTCCCTGGCTTTGGGCTGCACATCCACGACGCCCTCGGCCAACTGGCCGCCGGCGGTTTCCAAAATTAGCTGGGCGGCGCGCTGGCTGGCCCAGTCGCAGATGCCCACGTCCGCGCCGCGCTCAAAGCGGTAGCTGGATTCGCTGCGGAGGCCGAGGAGCTTGCTCGTGCGGCGGATGTTCACGGGCGCGAAGTAGGCGCTCTCGATGAGAACGTCCACGGTCTGGTCGTTAATCTCGGTGTTCGCGCCGCCCATGCCGCCGGCGAGCGCGATGCCCTTGGACCCGTCCGCGATGAGGAGCATTTCGTTCGTGAGCGTGCGTTCCTGATTGTCGAGCGTCTTGAATTTCTCGCCCGCACCGGCGCGGCGGACGACGATGGTCGGCTTGCCGTCCGCGCCCTTGCCGATGAGGGTATAATCGAACGCGTGCAGCGGCTGGCCGCTTTCGAGCATGACGTAGTTCGTAACGTCCACGACGTTGCTGATGCTGCGGAGCCCGACTTTTTCCAGGGCGCTGCGCAGCCAGTCGGGACTCGGCCCGGCCTTGACGCCCTTGATGACGCGCGCGGTGTAGCGCGGACAAAATTCGGGGTCGTCGAGGCGAACGGAAACCAAGTCCGCCGTCTGGCCGCCGCCGGTCGTGAGCTTGAGCTCTGGAATTTTCAGCGCGTTGCCCGTGATGGCCGCGATTTCGCGTGCGATGCCGATGACGCTGTTGAGGTCGGGTCGGTTCGGTGTGACTTCGAGATCGTAAACGACGTCGCTGCCGCTGCGGCCAAGGTATTCGCCGAACGGCTGGCCGACCTTGGCGTCCTCGCGCAGGATGAGCAGGCCGTCTTCCTTCTGGTGGCCGATGGCTTCGGGGTCGAGGCCGAGTTCTTCATGCGAGCACAACATGCCATGGGACTCGACACCGCGAATCTTGCCGACCTTGATGGTGAACGGTTCCTTGTCGCCGGGCTTCATGGGTAGCGACGCGCCGGGCAGGATGAGGGGGACCTTGTCGCCGGCCTTGAAATTCTGCGCGCCACAGACGATCTGGCGTTCGCCGGTGCCGTCGTTGACGCGGCAAAGTGAGAGTTTGTCCGCGCCGGGGTGCTTGTCACGCGTGATCACCTGCGCGACGACAATGCCGTCGAAGGCGCCGGAGATCTTTTGCACGCCTTCGACTTCGAGACCGAGCATGGTGAGACGTTCGGTCAACTCTTCGGGCGACCAGTTGAAATCAACGTATTGTTTGAGCCAGTTCAGGGTGACTTTCATTGCAAAATAGTCCGCCCATGAAACACTAAAATCGCCGCGCTCGAAACCAAATTCTTTTTCGAGCCGCAGTGGTCCGGCGAAAAATCATTTCCTCCGCTTGTCACGCTCGACAGCCGGCGCGGGCATTGTTAGCGTGGCGGCATGCATTTTCTCGTCACCGGCGGCGCAGGCTTCATCGGCTCGCACGTTTGCGAACGCCTGCTGCGCGAGGGCCACCGCGTCTGGGCCTTTGACGACCTCAATTCGTTTTACGACCCCAAGATCAAGGAGCAGAACCTTCGCGAAATCGCGGAGGTCGGTGGCGACTTTAAATTTGTCCGTGGCGACGTCACGGATGTCCACGCGGTCAACGGGCTTTTTTCCGCCGCCAAATTCGACCAGATCATCCACCTCGCCGCCCGTGCCGGCGTCCGGCCGAGCCTTGAGCAGCCGGCGCTATACCAGCGGGTGAACGTCGAGGGCGCGGTCAATCTTCTGGAAGCTGCGCGCCGGAACGGCGTTAAGAAAATCACCATCGCGTCGTCGTCGTCCGTTTATGGCGTGAATGCCAAAGTGCCGTTCAGCGAGAGCGACCCGGTTTTTTCCGCCGTGTCGCCCTACGCGGCCAGCAAGTTTTCCTGCGAAGCGCTCGGCCATGTCTATCACCATCTTTACAAAATGGACGTAGCGATGCTGCGCTTTTTCACGGTCTATGGCCCGCGCCAGCGGCCCGACCTGGCGATTCATAAGTTCACGAAGCTCATTGATGCGGGCAAACCAATTCCGGTTTTTGGCGATGGTAGCACGGCGCGCGACCATACGTTCATCACGGACATCCTGGACGGAATTTTCGCCTGCACACGCAAGGAATTTGGCTATGAGATTTTCAACCTTGGCGAGTCGGAAACCATCCGGCTGGACAAATTGATCGAACTCATCGAATCCGCGCTCGGCAAGAAAGCGGTCATTGACCGCCAGCCGCTCCAGCCCGGCGACGTGCCGATCACGTTCGCGGACATCTCCAAGGCGCGGAGGATGCTTGGCTACAATCCGCAGGTGAAGGCGGAAAAGGGGATACCGTTATTTGTTGATTGGTTCCGCAAAAACCGGCACTAATAATCGCGTTCAGTAGGTTGCATGAATAACGCCAAGTTCACCCGGCCACAGTTCCGCGAAGCGCTCGCCGCCTGGCGGGAAATCCTGTCCGCGCGCGAACTGCCGGCGGAACCGGTCTGGATTTTTGCCGAGAACCTCTGCTTCGAACCTTCGCGCGCAATCCCGGGCAGCCTGCGCGTCGGCTTCCAAATCCGTTTCACGCCGCCGGCGGACGACGCGCTGGAAATCGCCTACGACCAGTTTGCGGAGACGGGCGCGCGGATGATTTTTTACCGGCTCGGCTCCTGTCCGCGCGGTTCCGTTTGCCTGCTGCTGTGCGACCCGTGGTTTGATGACCGTGATGAGCGCGACGGCTTTAGCCGGCGTGATGATTGGGGCATCTCATTCCATGCCGGCGCGGCCGGCGAGATTGAAGAAATCACGGATCTGACCCGCTGGGTGCGCCGGGTGAAACGCAATTATGCCTTCCGGGATTTTGATTTTGCGATGTCGCTTGCCACCATTGACGAGATAAAAATCTACGGCCGGCCGCTGCAACCCTACGAGCGCTTTGCCGATAGCCTGATGAACCGCCTGCGCCGGATGCTGGGCAATCCAGACTAGAGGTTCACTTTTTGGCCGACGCGTTGGTCGCCTTGGTTTTGAAGGCGGAACGCAGAAGCCAGTGCCGCTTCAATCCCTGCACAAAATCATCCGCATCCACGATGGCCTTGGAAATGTTGCCGAGCATGTTTGAGTTCGCCCCGACCTGGACATTGAGGTTGCTGGTGATGCCCGCGAGATTTTCCAGCGTCGCGCCAACTTGCAGCGTGAGTTCGTCCAAATTGGTGTTCACATTGACGAGCAGCGAATTTGCGTTGGTCAGCGTAGTCTCAAGCTGGAAGTGCGAATTCGTGCCGAGCGCCCACAACGTCAGCCCGCCCGGTTCGCGCAACTGGCCGCTGATGCTGGCGAAATTCGTGATTATCGGCTGCGCGGCTATGATGGTGCTGTTCAAATTGGAAGTGACGTTGGCCGCGTTGTCCAGCACGGCGGCGAGCTTGTTTGTCAGCGAAAGAATTCCCGGCAGCGCACTTTGCACCTGCGTGACCATCGCCTGCAACTGGTCGGAAACCGTCGGTGCCTCCACGGTGCGCAGCCAGGCAGTGTCGTCGCCCGGCTTGAAGATTTTGTAGCGGTGCACGCGTCCGTCCCACGACGCGACGATGCGGTTGCGGTTGACCTTGTTGTTGAAGACGTAAATGGAGTTGGATTCAAACGTGCATTGGGCGAGCAGCTGGTTGTTGGTTGGATCCAGCACGGCTTCCACCGCGTCGTAGGCGTGAAAAACCAGGTTGGTCTTCCCGATGAAAACATCCTGGCCCAGTTGCCAGTCGCCGGGCGACGCGGTCGCCGTTTCTTTCGCCTCATCGAGTCCCAAAATTGAAATCGGCTGCGTGACGACGATGGCGTAGCTTCCCAAACCGTTTGTGCCGCGCGTGACTTCGAGCTGGCGCTGGTTGAGAAAGCCGGCGCTGTTCACCTTCAAATACGAGCCGCCGGTCTGGAGATAGCGGAAATAATTGTCACGGATTTCAAAATCCACGAGGACGTTGTGCGGGTCGCCCGGCGGCATGGCGTGAATCTGCGTGATCTGGCCGACCGGAAAACCCATCATGAAAACCGGGTCGCCGACGTTTAACCCCGTCGAGCTTTGGACAAAAGTATGAAATGGTGCCTTGATGACGAACCAGCCTTTGCGCTCCGCCGTGTGATAAAGGTAATAGCCAAAGCCGAAGAGCAGCAGAGCGGTCGCGAGAAACACGAACCAGCCCACGGCGCGCTCCATCTTGTTCAGGCGCGTGCGCAGTTGCGGGGTCAAATCTTGCAGCGGCATAAATTTATCAGGTCACATTGTCGCGCTGGCCGGTTCGGCCAGCAATTCTTTTACAGCAGTGTGGCAGGCTGATTCGACTTCGCTCCACGAACCCAAAACGGAAAAATCACCTTCGTGCAGCACGGCAAATTTTCTCTGTCCATGCCGCCACGGGCGCAGATCATCCGTCGTCACCACCAGTGTCAGCGGGCGGGCATCGAACCAGCCGTGACCGCGCTGGAGTTGGTCGAGAAATTGCAGGAGCCATTGCCGGTGCCGCGCACCAAGGCCGCCGAGCGGACTGTCCAGCAGCAGCAGTTCCGGCTTCAAAATCAAGGCCCGCGCCAGCGCCGTGCGCTGCCGCCAGTTGGCCGCGAGACTGGCGGGCGTGGAGCTGGCGAACGGCGTCAGCTCCATGATTTCCAGCAAGGTTTCCACGATGGCTGACGCTTCGGCATCGGGCAGATTTTTCTGGTAGCGCAACGGCAGCGCCACATTTTCCGCGAGGGTCAACTGGCTGAACAATTTTCCGCCGGCGAAAACAAATCCCACGCGCAAGCGCTCGGCGAGCTGCGCTTCACCGAAGGCATCTGTATTGCAGCCAAACACGCGGCAGCTTCCGTGAGAGGGCAGCAACAGCCCGGCGGCGGTCATCAGCAAATCGCTTTTGCCGGATTGCTGCTGACCGGCGACCACCCAGAATTCGCCCGGCGCCACCGACCAGTTCACATTTTCTACGACCGTCAAAGACGAATCGCGCAGCGTGCTGATGCTGGCCTCGCGCATTTCAATGATGGCTGGACTGGGAGTGGTTTTGTTCATGTCACGAGGTAAAGCACGATAAAAACCGCATCAATCAACACACAAACAATGACGCCTTGCGTGACCGCGCGCACGGCCACGCGCGAGACGTCTTCGAGCCGCAGCGGTTGCGCGAGACCGTGATAGCATGTCACAATCGCGATGAAAAATCCGAACGCCGTCGTCTTCAAAGCCAGCAGCGCGAAGTCCAGCCAGTTCAGCGCCTCGGCGATCTGTTTGAAATAATCGCCCGGCGTCAGCGGCACGTCCTGCAAAAAAGCGAACAGGTAGCCGCTCACCAGCGAGCCGATGATCAGATAAATTGTCAGCGAAAAAATTCCCAGGGCCATGCCAATGACGCGCGGCACGATGAGATAATGCACCGGATCAATGCCCAGCGCCTCCAGCGCCTCGACTTCGCCCAGCGCGCGTGCCGTGCCGAGCTCGATGACGTTCGCGGTGCCGACGCGCGCCAGCACCAGCATGGCCGTAAGCAGCGGGCCAAGTTCGCGCACGATGACGATCACCATCGTCGAGCCGAGATAATTGGTTGCGCCGACCTGCGCCAGCGCGTAAACGGTCTGGCCGATGACGAGAAAACCCAGCGCGAGCGCGATGAAAAAGAACATCGGCATCAGCGCCACGCCGGCGCGGTTGATTTCGTGGCGGACGCGCGGCTGCATCACACCGCGCGCCACGCCATGTTTTTTTAGAATGACGCCCAGCGTGATGAGCGCGAAAGCGCCGAGTCCTTGAACGTTGAGCAGGGCGAGAAATAATTTTCGCCCCAGCCGGTCGGTGGAGGATTTGGGCACGGCGGCATGGCGCAACACCTGAATGTTCGTCAGTTGAAACGCCTTGGCCAGATTTCCGCGCATGGAGTGAAGCGTAGGACCCAACTGGCGCGCGGTCAAAAAAGATTTTTGCGGATCATTTATCCGGGCGATTTACTTCTCCGTGATGACGGTGTCGCTGTGCTCGTAGCCGGGCGCGCAGCAGCAAAGCAGGTGCAGAGTTTCATTGCCGGTGTTCCAAAGCTTGTGTTTTTGGCCGGGCGGAATGGCGATGGCGTCGCCGGCTTTTACGTCGCACACTTCGCCTTCGATGCGAATCCGGCCTGTGCCATGCGTGATGTAATAAATCTCCTCGGCGCGCGGATGAAAATGTTCCTGCGTTGCGCCGCCGACCGGCAAACGCGCTTCCGCGAGGCTTTGATTGCGGATGGCGGAATTGCGGTGGGCGAGGAGTTCGCGGATTTCCGAGCCGTCCTTGGTCGTGAACGGCGCGACTTCATCGAGATTTTTTACGTCCATAAATTTTCTCCGGTTAAAAACTTTCGGGCAGCTTGAAAATCTTTGCCCAGTCCATCTGGCCGAGCAGCACGCCGGCGATGATTAAAAACATTGCCGCGCAGAAAGTCGGTGTCAGCGGTTCGCCCAACGCGAAGTGCGCCCAGGTGGTGGTCGAGACCGGGATGAAGTTGTTGAACAGCATCACCTGGCTGGTGCGCCAGTGGCGCAGCGCGGAATTCCAAAGTGAATATGGGATCACGCTGCCAAACAAAATGCACAGCGCCTGCACGCCGAAATGCGACGCGTCCAAAATGAGTCCTTGTTTGGCAACCTCGAAAATTCCGACCGGCAGCAGCCAGGCGCCGGACATCCACATGGAATGCGCGGCGACTTCCACCCCGGTGATATTCTGGCTGAGGATGCGCACCTGCCAACTGTAATTGGCCCAGCACAAGCTGGACGCGAGGCCGAGCAGTTCGCCAAGCAGGCTGGATTTGCCGGTGTGCAGCGCCGGCCAGAACAGCACGAGCACGCCGGTCACGGCCAGCAGCGCCGCCGCGTAACGCCGCAGGCTCGCAAGATTCCAGCGTGGACGCTCTTCAGCGAGCAATGCCCAGATGGGCGATGCGCCGAGATACAGCGCGACATGCGACGCGGCGGTGAGATGCAAGGCCCAGCAAAACGCGACGATGTAAGCGGCGAGGCTCAGGCCGCCGCGCAGCCAGAGCTGACGATAAAGTTCGCGGGTCAGCGGTTGGAATTTGCCCAGCCAGCCGGTGAAACGGAGAATGGCGAGCAGGATGATCCCGGCACAAAGAAAGCGCATGCTTCCGGTGGCGACCGGCGGCCACGAGCCGACGAGCCATTTGGTTCCGGCGTTGTTGCCGCCCCATAAAAAGACGACCAGTAGGAGTCCGCCGGCGATGGAGGCGTTGTTTTTGTTTTCCGTCACGCGGCGAGTTAAGCGGGGCGGAGGGCGGTTGCCAATGAAAATTACACCGATGCGTCGCGACTTCTAATGGAGCCGAAATTCTCTCAGCACAAACTCAAACTCACGGACGCGTCACGCTTGGTCCGGCGGCCAGAAGCTGTCGTGTTTCCCGGCTTCCTCCAACATTTCCTCCAGCAACGAACTGATATGCGTTGCCCGGAACGCCACTTCTTCCATCACCGCTTCGGGACTTTCCATGGCGACCAGGCCGCCGCTTTCCGCGACCAGCAGGTGCGCATGGTGGGTCGTGCCCGTGGTTGTGACACTCATCTTTTGCAGGAACGGATCCATACCTGACCTTTGCGCCGTTTTGGAAAATATGCAAGGGGTATTTTCAACATTCGCAATCGCCGATTTGCGTGGCCGTTCCCCCCGGAATTTGAATTGACCGGCGGATGAGAAAACTTATTTTGCCGGCATGGATCATTCACCCGGTTTTCTCAAGCTCGTGGCCGAGGCCAAAAAACACGTCAACGAAATCAGCGTGGCCGAGGCGCGCGGGAAGCTCGCCGCGAACCCGAAGGTCGTGCTCATTGACGTGCGCGAGGATCACGAATGGACGGCCGGCCACGCGGCGGAGGCCGTGCATCTCGGCAAAGGCATTTTGGAGCGCGACCTGGAAAAGCTTTATCCCGACGCGAACACGGAAATCATCATGTATTGCGGCGGCGGCTTCCGCTCGGCGATGACGTGCTACGCGGCGCAGAAGCTGGGCTATAAAAAAGTCCATTCGCTCATCGGCGGCTACAAGGGCATGGTCGCCGCCGGCTGGCCGATGACGAAATAGCCGCCGGATGGCAGCCAACCGGTTCAATTTAAATTCGCGCTTGCTACCCATCCGCGACCCGCGTATAGTTTGCGCCCTTTTTTACAACTAAATTTATGCGTCGTCCCAAAGGCATCAAGACCAAGAAAGCCGCTGCCAAGCGGTTTAAGATCACCGCCACCGGCAAGGTTCTGCGTTCACACGCGGGCCGCCGTCACTTGGCACAAACCAAAAACGCCAAGCGCCTGCGCCGCCTCGGCAAGATGGCCGTCGTGGACAAGACGGACGTTTATCGCATAACGCAATCGATGCCTTTCAGCCACCGCGGCTGATTGATTTAACCGACTCAACTTTAACACTGAACTAAAATGCGCGTTACCAATTCACCCGCTTCCCGCAAACGTCGTGGAAGAATGCTGACAGCCGCCAAGGGCTTCCGCCTCAAGCGCTCCAAACTTTACCGCTACGCGTCCGACGCCGTGGATCACGGCCGGCAATACGCCTACCGTGACCGCCGCACGAAGAAGCGCGTCTATCGCTACCTCTGGCAGGCGCGCATCAACGCCGCCGCCCGCACCGCCGGTATCACCTACAGCCGCCTCATCGAAGGCTTGATCGCCGCCAAGTGCGAACTCGACCGCAAGATCATTTCCGATCTCGCCGCGACCGACAACGCCGCGTTCCTCGAAATCGTCAACGTCGCCAAGAACGCGTTGAAGAACAAGCCCGGCGCCGTTTTGGCCAAGGTTTAATCGGTTCGAATAAATAATTCTACGCGGGCGACCAGCGATGGTCGCCCGTTTTTCTTTTCTTCCAACCACCTTTCGGTATTCTTCCGTTTCAAATTTATGGGATTTCTCGACGACATTGAACCGCTGAAACAAACCGCGCTGGCCGAACTCAAAGCCGCGCCCGACCTCGCCGCGCTGGAACAGACCAAAGGCGCGTGGATCGGGCCGAACGGCAAGTTCACCGCGCTGATGAAACAGCTCGGCACGCTCTCGAAAGAGGAAAAGCCCGCCGCCGGAAAACTCATCAACGCCGCCAAGGTGGAACTCGAAGCCGCGCTCGTTGCCCGCCGCGAAGAGTTGGAACTGAAAGCCGCGCTGCCGAAAGAGCCGACCGATTTCACGCTGCCCGGACGCCGCCGCGCGCTCGGCAAATTGCATCCGCTCACGCAGGTCACCGACGACATCGTCCGCGCGTTCCGCAAGATTGGTTTCGCCGTAGCCGACGGCCCGGAGATCGAAGACGAGTATCATTGTTTCGACGCGCTCAACACGCCCGCCGACCATCCCGCGCGCGACAGCCAGGACACTTTTTATCTGGCCTCCGCCCCAAGCCCCGCGCCCAACGCCTCGCGCCTCTTGCGCACCCACACTTCCTCCGTCCAAATCCGCGTGATGGAAAAGCAGCCGCCGCCGGTGCGCATCATCGTGCCCGGCCGCGTGTATCGCCGCGACAACGCCGACGCCACGCACAATCCCACCTTCCATCAGATCGAAGGGCTTTACGTGGATAAAAACGTCACCGTCGGCGACCTCAAGGGCACGGTGGAATTCGTCTTCCGCGAACTCATGGGCAGCGACGTGAAGATCCGTTTCCGGCCGCATTATTTCAGCTACACCGAGCCGAGCTACGAGATTGATTTCACCAACGCGCTCGTGAAGAAGATGGGCAAGGACTGGCTGGAGATCGCCGGCTGCGGCAT
>Ga0182024_10009719_pt1 | contig 19804 bp, 13 predicted proteins | sample P32metaG_FD_120480 | JGI IMG/M metagenome (GOLD analysis project Ga0182024, IMG submission 120480) | Permafrost microbial communities from Stordalen Mire, Sweden - P3-2 metaG (Illumina Assembly) | ecosystem: Environmental > Terrestrial > Soil > Wetlands > Permafrost | place: Sweden: Stordalen... | reverse complement strand
CCCTTGTTCACCCGGTCAAAGAGCAGGGCCTTTTTCCGGTCGCTGTCGTGGTCGTGAATGTCTTCGACCTGGTCTTCGGGAACGCCGCGCGCAACGAGCTTTTTCTTGATGTCCCCGAACACGTTGAACCGCGATTCCTCTGGGATGGGGCGACGGGCAGTCTTTCCCTCAGAATCGAGCTGCCCGTGAATGGGCTCGCTGCCCGGACTGCGATATGAGTCGGCGAACAGAACCTGCGTCGTGTCCGTGCCCGCCTGCCATCGAGTAAACACCTCCTCCACCACGCGATTCAATTTGGAGCCGGCATCATCGGTCAGCTCGGGATCGACGAGCCTCATGTCGAGAGCCGCCTTCTTCGCCAATCCGTTGATCACCAGTGGTTCAGACGATTGCTCACGCTTCTCGCGGCCGGTCAATGCGTTCCACGCTTCATACCGCTGAATGAGATATTGCATGTACTCTTTCACTTGCTCGGTCTGCGGCAGCGTGATTGTTCGCGGCGCACCGCCCTCCAACGCAGGCTTGGGGATATTCAACGCATCGGGGTCCACCACGTCGGCGGCACTGCGAAAGAGGGTCTGAAGCTCTGGCAGATTCGTGAACTTTGCCAGCCGGGTGACCTGCCGATACTGCCCGGTGTCGGTCTGCTCAAGCTGCGTCACCGGCTCCGTGAAGGCGGTGGCGAAATCATCGAAGTTGCTGACGCGGTAATCGGCCAGCAGGTCCGGCCGCACATAGCGCATCATGTTCCAGAGTTCGGCGACGGTGTTGGTGATCGGCGTTCCTGTGCCAAGCACGACGTTGCGGCCGCCGGTCTTCTCCTGGATAAAGCGGACTTTCATGATGAGGCTGGAACTCCGCTGCGATGCTCCCTTGTCCAGACCCTTGATGTTGTCCATCTGAGTTTCAAACTCCAGCTTCTTGTAGATGTGGGCCTCATCCACAATTAGCGCATCAATGCCGAGTTGTTCGAAGGTGAGATTGTTGTCGGCCCTTCGGTGCTGCAATTCATGCAGTCGCTTTTCAAGCCGGTCCTTGGTTTGGCGAAGCTGCTTGACCGTGGGCAGCTCTCTGCTCCCCGCTTCCGTGGCCTTGCAGATCGCCTCGACAAAACGGGTGATGCGCTCCCGGACATAGTTGCGCTCCCGCACCGGATCATCGGAAATTCCGTTCAGGTTGTCGTGTGTGAGAATGATCGCGTCGTAATCACCGGTAGCGATGCGCGCCAGCAGCTTCTGGCGGTTCTCCCGCGTGAAGTCCTTTTCCTTCGGAACCAGCAACCGGGCCTGCGGATAAAGCCGGCGAAAGGCTTCTTCCACCTGGCCGAGCGTCGATTTCAAAACGGCGATCGCGGGTTTAGTGGCCAGACCAAGGCGTTTCCATTCCATTGCGGTGGTCGCGTAGACGTATGTCTTGCCGCTGCCCACCGGATGCGCCATCAAATTACATTCGACCATGTTCCGGGCTATTGAGGTCTTCTGGTGCGGCCGGAGTTCAACCGCAGTGGAGGCGTTCGGATAGTGGCGAAAATCCGCCGCCTCCCAGTGCCGCTGGCGGTAGGCATTGCGGACACGGTTATATTCCGCCTCAATGTCAGGGGTGAGGTCGGATTTTCTCGCCCACTGAAAGTAGGCATCTTTCAGTTTCTGCTGAGCGTCTTGCGCTGCCGCGGTCCGCTGCGGGTTTTTGATGTACTTGGTCTTGCGCGTGTCGGGGTCATACTCCTCATCGTACGCGATGGACGCTTTGAGATTCAGCGCGTCCTCAATCAATGCCGTGGTTCTCACTCCGCCGCCGGCGAAGGTGTCCGTGTTTTTGACATCTTCCCGGATGCGAGAATCCCATTGCACGAGAACCCGTCCCGTCTCCGATACCCGGCTGACGCGGCCGGCGGCCGGCCGGTCGAACAGGTGGTCCAGCCAACTATCGACGACATGCAATGGCATCCACGTTGCCCCGAGGCCGAATTGGATCTGATGAATCTTGAGCGGCGTCGGTTGAACGGCTTTAAGTGCATCGACATTCCCCTGGAGCTGAGGGTTTTCGACCGCCGATTCTTCGGCGATGCGAAGCTTTTCTCTGACGTTGCCGCTGAGGTATTCGTCTTTCGGCACGACTCGGCCGGTCGCGGGGTCCTCAAAACCCAGCCCCTTGGCAATGATCTCCTGCCTTGCTTGATCAGGTGGCCTGGCCAGCAACCTACCCAGGTAATGCAGGTCGAACGTTCCTTTCCAGGAACGGCTGATGGTCGCGGCGTCCAGCACCGAATTCGCCCGCTCGGGCGGACTGGCTGGATAGAGGACTCGTCGGCTGAGGATGTCCGCCGGCACATAGGTCTGGCGGAGTCGGTCCACCCGTTTGCCGGTTTTCAACCGAACCTGATATTGCTGAGTGACTTCGTTCTCAAGGGCCGCCGGGATAGAAGATTCCGGATCATTCAAGAAGGCCCGGCTGGTCTTATTCACCCGCCCATAGGCCTGGACATAGCCGTCATAGAGTCGTCGAAGAACCCGCCTATCATCCTCAATCTCCCCGTCGCTGGACCCTGGGTGGAGTTCCTTGGCGAACAGCCCCTTCGCGGCCTCGCGAAGCGCCACCCATTGCTTTGCCTGCTTCGACAACAGAATGTCTTCGCCGAAATCGGGGAGCGTTAGTTCGCCTCCCCTCACCTGGCGAACTTCACCGTTGCTGATCTGGTAGCTTCCTTCCTTCTGACTGGCCGCGGCCTGCGTAAAAAATGCCTGTTGCTGATCGACGCAATGAGTGCGCTTGTGTGCAATCCCCGCGGGCAGCTTGCTCACGGCGTCCTGCAATTGCGGGACGAGTTCCATGTTGGGATGAGGGATCAATGCCGGCGAATCGGCTTCATACATGCTTCCTTCGCGGGTCATCCGGCCGAGCATCATGTCGGGATGCCGGTGGTAGTATTCGTTCACCTCGACCGTTTCCGGCGCGCCCGCGATGTCTTTTCCGGTTTCCATCGGGCGGGTGTTGATGAATGTCTCGACCTGCTCAAGGGGCTGAGCATCCTTCTTCCTGAAGACCAGAATGTCCGTGGTCACCTCCGTGCCGGCGTTTTTCTTGAAGGCGTCGTTGGGCAAGCGAATCGCGCCAATCAATTCCGCTCGCTGGGCCATCCACCGCCGGAAGATGGCCGAAGCGGGCGAATCCATCGTGCTCGCGCTGGTGATGGCGACAATCAGCCCGCCCGGTGCCGTCAGGTCCAGACTGCGGGCGAAGAACTGGTTGTGGAGCGAGAAAGGATATTTGTCGCCAGACCATCCTTCCCGGTTGAACGGGAAGTTTCCGATGACGAGGTACTGGCTGTGTGGAGCAATCTTCGCGTCCTGAAATCCCGTGATATGAACCTTTGCCTGCGGATAGAGAAGCGCGAGCATCCGTCCGGTGACGCTGTCTAATTCGCAGGCCATGAAGCGGGAATTCTTGGCGATTTCGTCGGGGGCAATGCCGATGACATGACCGATGCCGGCGGAGTTTTCCAGGACGCTGCCGCCGTCAAACCCGAGGCGGCTCGCGATGGCCCAAAGGCCGTGCTGAATCACCTCCCGGCAAGTGTAGTGGGCGTTGAGCGTGCTCGCCTCGGCACGTGACCATTCTTCGGGTGTCAGCAGTTTCTTCAGGTACTCATGGTGCTCGTAGTATTTGTCGGCCCAATTCCTTAAGCCTTCAGGGTCCTGGCTGAACCCGTAGCTGTATTCGCCTTCGAGATGCGTCTTCCAGTAGTCGGCTTTGATTTCGTCGAAGACCTGCGGCGAGTGCCCCCAGCCCGTGTAACGCGCGAGGGTCTGCTTTTCTTCCGGTTCCGGAAGACGGTTGTCGCTATCCAATGCGAGCAACAGTTCAAGAGCCTGTAGATTCGCTCTGATCTTGCCGAGCTGTCCGGGCGGGACGATGACTTCGGTGCCTATTCGGTGATTTCGTTCTCGCTCAGGTAGGTCCGGGGAAGGTAGGACAACGTCTTTCGATAGCGTTCCAGAAGTGTCCGTAGCTTCATTCGGCTGGTCGGGATGTAGAGCTGACTCAGTTCCTGCGGGTCCGCCACAATTTGATTCATTACCAACTCGTCCGCCTGATCCTCGGGAAGTTTGTGGTTGATGACCAGTCTGGCTTTGGCCTGCATTGCCCGCGCTGTCAGTTCTCTCAAGTGCAGGGTAAGCGTCCCGTTCTCCAGATGGTGCAACAGCGCCGCCGGATTCTGTTGTTCCAGATGGTCGAGCCTCGCCGAGAAGTATCGGTGGTCTTCCAGAGGAATCTCGTCGCTCGTGTCCATTGTTCGCCTCACCTTCAATATTACTCAGGCCGTGATCATGCGCCGTCTCCGGCACAGCCGCCACGGCGTTCCAGTCAAAAATCAGCTGTTGCCGGTCCGCTGCCCGGCGCGTGGTTACCCGCATCGAATCAATCAGTCCGAAATAACACTCCGATGAGGGTTATGAGGTGGTCGGCTTCGAACGTGACTTTTACGGAAGTGAGTGCATCGCGTGAACCTCTACTGTGAGCAGACAACATTCGCACTGTTCAATTCGGATCGGCCGCGTCAGGGCTAGCGAGGAGCTGAATAGTCCTTTCGTCTCATCGCCGCAGGCGACACCCCTAAACCGCCCAGATACAGTGGGGCAGCACCGCAGCGGAGAGCCCCTGATGTGGCGCTGCGGTAATTAGCGGAGTAGAACGGTGTTCCGTGGAGTCGTCGGGCGAGGGGCCTTCATCGTAAGGAGATGTATCCCGATCCGGCCGGCCCGATCGTCCTCTCGCTATGCGACCGCACCGGCATCATGGTGCGTCCTTGGGCCGAAGCGGGATTTGAGTGCTGGTGCGTTGACACGCAGCACACACCTGGCGTGCGTCGACGATCTGGTAGACTGAACATCATCAATATTGGCGCCGATGTTCGCTCCTGGCTTCCTCCGCGCGTCGATTATGCCATCGCTTTCGCGTTCCCTCCCTGCACTCACCTGGCCAGTTCGGGCGCGCGTTGGTTCAGACCCAAAGGTCTTCGTGCTCTGCTCGACGGTCTGGAACTTGTCGAGCGTTGTCGCGGTGTGTGCGAATGGCTGTCTTGCCCGTGGATGCTGGAAAATCCAGTGGGCACGCTAAGCACTTATTGGCGGAAGCCTGATTTCCTTGCGACCCATGGGAGTTCAGCGGGTATCTGAGCAAGCCCGAGTCGGATTGGTATACGAAAAAGACCTGCCTGTGGGTCGGCAACGGCTTTGTGTTCCCGAAGCCGGACGTTGCGAAGACCGAGCACCGTCTGCTCAGCCGGATGCATCGGATGTCGCCATCGTCCAAACGTTCGCACAATCGTTCCAAGACGCCGCTGGGTTTCGCAAGAGCCGTTTTCCAGGCGAATCGAAACTGCTGAATACCGCGTTTGTCGAAATCGATGTTCTTCGACTACGGGCCTTTGTGCTGTTTGACGTTCGTGGCTTTCCACAGCAGCTGTGGATGAAGGGTAATCCTTTCGTGCATGGCCGGATCGGTGGTGAGGAGTTCGGGTCGGATTTCTCCGTCTCCATTGATGCGTTCGAGAAACTCCAGTTCCGCTGATCGGAACGGCAGCACGAGATCCATCGCCCTCCGGCATTCCTCCACCAGACGCACGGCCCACCGGTCATCCGTGCCGATGCGCCCAATCGCTGAAGCGCTGAGCAGAGGAATCAGTTGCTCGCGAAGTTCCCGCGAATCGAAGGCAATGTCCGCGATGGTTACGGTGCGCCAGTCTCTCCGGTTCATCGCGCCATAGAGGACGAATCCCAGCCGCAGCTTTTCCTGGTCCAGCGTCTGCTGGGTAAGAAGCTGATGGGCGTCGAACAGATCGCGGCTGGCATGACGGGCGAGAAGTGCTACGAGCTTGCCGGCAGCCAGTTCATGCGGGTCCAGAACGGGAATGCCTGTGGCGCGATACGAGCCGACGCTGCGGGAATCCTGAATGATTGGCGTCCAAAGCGGGATCCGCAGCATGAAGTTCACATCGACTTCGAGATTACCACTGCTTGTGACAACGCTGGGGTAGGTGAGCCTCCACTTGCCCCCGGCGTGTTCGGCGGGTTGTCGTGAAACGACGAATCCCTCGCGGGCGAAGACGTCGGCGAGGGCCTTTTCCAGCTTCGGTTTCTCGTCCAGCATGACCGTGCGATCGGCGCTGGCGACGTAGTTCAAATCGATGTCCACTGAGAGCCGCGGCACGTCGAACAGAAATAAATTGAGAGCGGTTCCACCCTTAAGCGCGCAGCGGTTCTTGAGGAAAGGATGCGCGCGGAAATTCTCCAGCAGGTTCAGAAGATGGATGACCTTCTCCAGAATCTCCGGCCGAAATCCCGTGGCCGTTGCTTCGGCCATGAGACGTTGCTGTGAAATGGTCATGCCACTTCCTCCCAGGCACGCTCGGCCAGACCGCGCGGCACGATCAGGTTCCATTCGCTGATGAATTTTCCGTCGCGGGCTTCACCGCGACGGGCCGGCTCAAGATAGTGCGGCGCGCGTGGTTTCCGCTTACGCAATGAGGCCAGGTGCGATTCCTCAACCATCAGCTTCTCCCGATGCTGGGAGAGAAACAGCCCGACCTTGGCGGCGATGGTGGCGCTACCAAGCAGGACTGAGTATTCCACGACGCGGTCCAAGTCGAAGAATTCGACGGAGGCGAGAGATCGCCACGACTCCTCCCATCCGCCGCTGAGGTCCGGACGGTCCAGCACATCAACGAATGTGCGCTCCAACGAAGTGACGCGCAGATCCACGCCACTGCGTTCGGCTGTCTTTACGCCCCATTGTGTTTGCCCCGCCTCGCGCAGCGCCTTGGGAAACTGCACCGGTCGGAACTCCTGGTCCCGAAAACGGAACGGGCGTGCCGCCGTCGCGGTCAGATATTCGAATCGCTGGTGTACTGAGTATGCCTTGCCGAAAAACGCCAGCGCAGTGTGATAGCCGAGAACCGCATCCGGCGTTAGCTTGCCGGCCAGGGCATACGAGTCCACGGCAACCTGATTCGGTGCCGTACCCGCCGGGACAGTAACGTAGATACCGCGCCGCACACGCAAAAGATGGCCGTGCTTTTCGTGATACGCGAGCGCGGAATCACGGCTGGGCGCGGCACCCTGATGCGCCTCGGCGAACTCCGCTGCGGAAAAGACCGCATGCTGGGCAAAAAACTCGCTGGGCTTCATACTTGACTCTATCGACTGAAACTGAGGTATTATTGCAAGTTAAGGCAATTAAAATCAAGTCTTTCTGGATGCTATCTGCTGTAACTGTCGTTAAAACCATGGTTTCCGCGGTACTTCGCAAGCTCTCCTGAAGGCAATGACGCAGGCGCGCGGGGAAGCTTCGGGAACCTCCTGCGTAATCTGCCGGCAATTTGAATCGACTCGATCGGTTGGTGTAGTTCGAACGATTCGCAGGACCGTAGAGGTCGTCAGGAGTGATCAAAACGGGACGAAGACTTAGTTGTTTTCGGCTGCGAATTTCGCGGCATGCAACGGCTGACGTGTACTACCTTTTTCTTTCGTGAGTAAGCATGCGCTGTGCGCGCTCCTGCTGTTGGCTGCGAACGCGTTCGATTTCCTTGATGATGTTATTCAGTTCCGTTAGCTGCGCATCTGATACATGCGGCTTCACGGCCTCCATCGCGCGATCGACGTTCGCGGTCTTTTCGGCATTCAACAGGTAAATTAGGTCCTTCTCATACCGCTGAACCTTCGTCAAATTCCCTTGGACATAGAGTGAGGGCAAAGCGTAAAGCTTCATCGCGAGCAGCCCGTCAACGGTTGCGCAATCGATCGTCTGTTCAGCCAGCTTGAGTGCTACGGAAAAATGCTCTTTGATGGTCCTAAAGAATCGGTCCTCCGCGAACAGAATGTCAACGGGGATCGACTTATATTGTCCGTTGCCGAAAGAATTGGTCTCGTGATGAAGCTTGACCTCGGGTAAGGCCTGAAGATCCTTCTTGGCCATAATCAAGTCGATGTCACGCGTCAATCGCTCCGGAATGTAGCAATTCATCGCCATGCCGCCGACCAGCATGAACGGAATTTTTCTTGCTGCCAGTATCGAGAACAGCTCAAGCAGGTCTGACTTGGTTATTTCGGGGTTCATTGGCGCGTTGTCGGGCATTCGTCTAAGCATACCAATGCGAATGGAATAGCTGAAGAGAACGTCTGCGATCACTGCGAGCGAAGCGCCGGACGGCAGGCCTACAGGATCCGTCATGTCCGATAGCGGTAGATTCATGGGTTCTTCATCGTCGTTCACGGGGTTGGATTCAGCATAGCACAGTTGCTGCATTTCCGATGCGGGAATGGCCCGATGGGCGGAACCTAACTTCCTGGCTGGTGTGAATGGTGTCTTGGGCGTGGAATTCATTCGTATTCTCCTTAAAGGTGGCTTCAATTATACGAGACCGCGTCGGTTCACTCGCGTAGTCGGTGAACCGACGCGGGTCGCGATAGTGGGAACGCGAGCGACCACTGGCATTCGGGACGATGGCAATTTCGCGTAAGTGGGCGGTTGTCAGATGCGCGCTCAATTGTCTCCGCAACTGGTGCACTGGCGGTGACCACATCGTGGGCAGAACTGCTGGGCGTGCGGGAATCCGCAGCGGTGGCAAAAGCTGAGCGATGAGTTGGTGACGGGGCACTCCTGCTGCGAAGCGGGCAGCTCGGTCGCTGATTTTTCGGTTTTGGGTTTCTCGGTCTGCATAGGGCTCCTTTTGTTGGTCCACAGAAAGCAAAGCGGGACCAACAAACAGAGCCTGAAAGCGGAGGGCGGCGACGCACAGGACGCAGGTTCTGCACGATGAGTGACAGGCCGAAGGCGGCGAAGCCGTCGCGAAGCGACCTGGCGCGAGTGTGCCGAACCGGAGTCCGCCAAGCGCAGCGACTGCGTTGTCGCGCGGAGCGGCGCAGACGAGAAATCCATAACTCCGATAAGCGGTGAACCGCTGCACCGCGAGAAAGGGCTGACGCATTCACATGAAAAGACTCAACCTTGCTCGGCCGCGCAGACGTCGATGCACGCAGGGAGTCCACGGGCGCAGGAGGAGTCAGCTTGACTGACATCGACGGATAATGACATCCGACCTTTTCCTTGATCACAGGAATTAGAAGCTGCTCTTTAGCCATTCCAGAATCTGGCTGGCAGTCACCCGTCGGCTGTCCTGCGGGTAATCGAGATGGACGGCAATGTGGGAGAGCTTTTCGACGCTGATCTCCGTATCCAAGATATGTTCAGCCTCGGTCAATTCATCCCAACATTGGATGAGGTGGGATAGTGCCCGCTGAATGTGTGGAAGTGCCTTTCTGATTCGATTCGGTGTCATTTGATTGGTCCTTCAAAAATGGCCAACGCGCTGAGCGCGCGTTGGAACGTGTTGGGGTGCGTTATGCGCTGCCCCAACACGTTCCAACTCCCGACGCGAATCGGTGAACATGAACCGAGAAGAAATGGTCCGACGATTCGAGCGAACCGCATCATCTGGCCGCCATGGCAATCGGCGCCGGACCAGATACCTTGGCTTCCGGGAATTCCACAGAATCAACCAACGCCTCCGGCAGCAGCGCCGCGTAGTGGCGTCGGCAAATCTCTGGACTGTTCCCCATGATGGCGGAGATTTTGTAGAGGCTCTCTCCCTTCATGGCGAGTTGGCTGCCGAACGTGTGCCGATAGTCCAGGCAGCCCCACGGCAACTTCGCATTCTGGTTGGCGGCACGCAGGTCACTGGAGAAATTGTCCGTGTCCCAGCGCTTGCCATCAGGGCTGGGGAAGAGCCATGTGCCCTTGGGACTTTTGAGTTCCCACTTGTCCAGGAAGTAGCGGAGTCGCGCGCTGACCGGCACGGCCCGGTTCTTCTTCGTCTTGGGTTGCCAGCTTTCTCCGCTGATCGTTTTGGCGCGGATGCGAAGCATCCCGTGGTTTCCCGCAGACCGGTCCAGGTCGTCGGGTGTGAGCCAGAGTAGCTCTTCGCGGCGAAGTCCGGCATAGATGAGCATCGCGGCCATCGTCTGGATCTGAAGGTTCTCAGACAGCGCCTCCAGTTGCTCGTCGATCTGCTTCAGTGTCAGGAAGCGAATCTCCGGTGCACGTTCCTTATAGCGCTCGACGCGGGCGGCCGGGTTCTTGTCGCCGGGCATGCGGATTCCATTCTGCGTCATCGACCAGTTGAAGAGCCGGGTTAGGATTTCGCGGTAGCGATTGGCGGTCTTGGGTGCCAGCCCGCGACTGGCCACCTGGCCGGACATGAACGCTGCGATTTGCGCCGTCGTGATCTGCTCAAAATAGTCCGCGACAATGAGTGGTGCCTTGCGTCGACGATCCTGTCCCGGTTTGGGCGGACGCTTCTTCGCTTTTAGGGAAAGCTTGCGGCTGGTAACGATCACCGCATCGCACACGGGACCAAATGCGTCTCGCAGATAGTAGATGTCAGTCTGAGCGCTCTTGGCCGTCTTCACCGCTCGGATATGCGCGACGTAGGCGGTCAGCGCATCGGGGATTGAGGTGCGGGTGGGCAGCGATGAATCATCGCCGCGGGCGAGCGCGCCTTCGAACTGCCGCAGTTTTTCCTTGGCAATCTGGTAAGTCGAAGTGCCGGTGGAAATGCGCCGCGAGCTGTTGCTCGGGACGTGCCAATACTTGATGTAGTAGAGCGAACCGCGTTTGCTGAGCCACGCCATGTGCGTTCTCCTGTGCAGGAGTTGACGCCCTGGCGAGTCCGAACTTCGGTTAGGCGGCCGTTAACTGGGTCCAAAACTGGGTCCACTTCGGGCCGATTTGCCAAAAAAGCAAGGACTCGCGTCGCCGCAAGTCCTTGCTGAATCGTAAGTAGCGGGGGGAGGATTCGAACCTCCGACCTCCGGGTTATGAGCCCGACGAGCTACCAGGCTGCTCTACCCCGCGATCTTGAGTTCCTCATCATAGATACGCCGCGGACACTGTCAAGGATCGAGGAAAGCAGGTTTGGCGCGAGCAACTCGCCGCTTGGTGCTGTCCCGCCTTGACTTACACCCGCTCGACCTCTGTCATACGAACCGGGATGCCACTCGAACGAGCACAGCCATCGGCGATCGGCTTCAACGCAGCGGCGGCGCTGCCATTCAATCTTCGCCTCAAGGACTTCGAGCTGGCATTGCAGGACGTGTACGACTTTTTCTTCGATGTGAATACCCTGCTGCTCGGTCGTGGACTCGAAAGACTGGATGACATGCTCCGGCCGGCAATCATGTCGGGCGTTCTCTCTGACACCTTGACCGCAAGTCTGGCAAAACACTCCCGTTCGCTCACGGTTAATGCTTACTTCAACGGCCACCCGGATCTGGTTGTGAAGGGGGTGTATGAGACGAATAAGGTGAAGGCCGGGTCCGAGGGCGTTGAGATCAAGACAACTCGGAAGGCGGGGGGAGGCGTCGATTTTCACGGTGCCCGCGATCAGTGGCTTTGCGTATTTGTCTACGAAGTCGATAACACCACCGAGCCGGCCACGCGGCGACATCCACTCGTGTTCACGGAGATTTACATCGGGCAGGTAAAGGTCGCCGATTTCCGCAAAAATGAGCGCGGCGAACTGGGTACGCGAACCGCCTCCCTCAATCGAGAGGGAATAACCCGCTTTCGCGAGAACTGGGTCTATCGTCGGTCGTTGCAGTGAAATTGAAGTTCGTCAGCCGCGGTATCGCCACCTTTGCCATTTCAAGATACACCGGGTCTTTTTCGATGCCGATGCTTTGGTATCCGACGGCCTCCGCCGCAGCCAGGGTTGACCCCGCGCCCGCGAACGGGTCAAGAACGGTTCCAACGCCGAGCGGCAACATCGCGCGAACCAGCGGCCGCAGGAATGCCTGGGGTTTGAGGCTCGGGTGATTGGCCAGGCGACGTTCGGCGGGTCGGGTCGGATGCGAGGCGATGACGTCGCCGAACGGCTTGCCGCGCGAGGGCCGCCGCAGGCCGCCGGTTCCCCAGCGCCGAAGATTGTCTTGAGCACGTCCGGAAAAGCGCTTGCGGAATAGCAGCCACGGCTCCCACATGGAGCGCGCCATCACGCTGACTTCCGGGAATTCCTCATGGGCGTTTTTCGGGCGGTCGCCGCCGCGCAGCGTCATGACAAGCCGGATGATCTCTCCCCTTCGTTCAAAGCCTGCATCCGCCAAGGCCGATGCGATGCGGTAGGAAAGCAGCGGATTCGAGGCCACGGCGATGTGTGCGCCCGGCACGAGTACCGGCAGACAAAGCCGTCCCCATTCCAGAAAAAACTGATAGATGCGTCCGATGTCCTGCTGGTCGAGAACAGTGAATCGAGGCAATGGCGCTCGGGTATGGCCGTCGAATGAAGGAGGGATGCGCCAAACGCCTCCCTTGCGGCTGCGCAGTTTCTTCTGTTCGGCGGGAGAATACTCAACCAAGCCGTAGGGCGGGTCCGTTACAACGGCATGCACGGAATTCATTGGCTGCCCGCGAAGCCAGTCGAAGCAGTCGCCGCTGTAGAGTTTGCATCGCCCAAAATCAAAAGCCGGTGGCCAGTCATTTGTGGCAAGCTTGGTCGCACCCGTCTGAGAGTGTCCCCGCAGGCAATAGCTCCCATGCCCGGTTCGCTCGAACTCCTCCCCGGCGTTCAGCCTCAGATACGATCGAACGGATGATTCTGACAACTGACCTTTGATGCGTTCCGCGACGCCCTGGCGAATCTCCGCAACGCTTGCTGCACCGCTGCGGTCCTGAAGAAATCCGAAGATCGCATCGCGAACCTCGCCTGGCCGGCGGCGGTCTGTCTGCGGAGAGTTCATGCCGCCACCATAGACGTCTCGACGTCTTTTCTCAAGTGTGACGGCTTGTCGAAGCATTCAGTTTATTTTGCGGCGTGCGCGGCGGTGTGGCGCGGATTGGCGAACCGGATGAGAAGGGGCGGATCATCTCTCCGCTTGTCGCACCGCTTCCACGAAAGCAGCGATCTTTTCGCGGGACTTTTGTCGGCGGGCTTGTTCCACCCCGCTGCTGACGTCCACGGCGAAGGGATGGATGGCGCGGACGACCTCGCCGACGGTTTCCGGCGTCAAGCCGCCGGCGGCGATGATGGGGGGGAGACCGTTGAACTGGCCGCCATCCCGCGCGGCGCGTACGGTTTCCCAGTCGTTGGGAATGCCGGTGCCGCCGGGCTGGGGTGTGTGTGCGGTTTCCAGAAGCAGCCCGCGGAGATTGTGAAGGCGGTGGGTGGCTATATCCTGCTGCCACTGCCGGAGAACTTCGGGGAAATGGGGCTTCTCGACGCGGATGGCCTTTAGCACAATCAACGGCTTGAGGGCGGCGATCAACTCCGGGGATTCCTGGCCGTGGAGTTGAATCGTGTGGATGCCGAGCGCCTGCGTGGTTTGGCGGATCTGGTCGACTGTTGCATCGACGAAGAGGCCGACGGCGGCTACGAAGGGGCCGACCTCGCGCAGAATCAGCCGCGCTTCGTCGAGTGTGACGCTTCTGGGGGATGGAGGGTGGAAGACTAAGCCAATGGCATCGGCGCCGCACTCGATGGCGGCAGCCGCGTCTTCGGGGCGGCAGATCCCGCAGATTTTGATGCGCGTGCGTTGCATGACAACAGGCCAGGCCCGGAGAGAATGCGAGTGATTTCGAGCACCAACATTGCTCAAAATCCAAAATCACCCTCACCCCTGCCCTCTCCCGGATTACCGGGAGAGGGGGGCAGAAGCTAGAATACCGGCTTCCATCGAGGAGCGGTAATTGTATTGTACAATGGCAGGTTTTCGGTTGCCGCAGATGGCCGGGTTTGCGCAAGCTGCAAACTGAAAACTGAAAACTGAACACTACCACGGTACTCGTATGACGGCGAAGAACTATCTGGCGTTCGATCTCGGGGCGGAAAGCGGCAGGGCCATCCTGGGAACGCTCGACGGGGGTAAACTCACCCTGGAGGTCAAGCACCGTTTCGCCAATCCGACCGGCCGCATCGGGGGACATCTCCACTGGAACCTGCTCACTCAGTGGGAAGAACTCAAAACGGGGTTGCGGAATGTCTCGGGAACAAAACTTGACGGGATCGGCGTCGATACCTGGGGCGTCGATTTTGCGCTCCTCAGTGAAGGCGGATCCGTGCTCGGTTTTCCGTTCCATTACCGCGACTCGCGAAACGCTCCTGCGATGGAGCGCGCCTTGGCGATCGTGCCACGCGAGAAAATCTTCGAGGCGACCGGCATTCAGTTCATGCCGATCAATTCGCTGTATCAGCTTCTGGCCACCGACCGCGACGTGCTGGCCGCGGCCAAGCTCATGCTCTTCATGCCCGATTTGTTCAATTATCTTTTCACCGGCGTCGCCAAGGCGGAGTTTTCGATTGCCAGCACGAGCCAGATGGTCGATCCGCGGACGAAACAATGGGCGACCGGCATGATCGAGGCGCTGGGACTGCCAGCGGGGATATTGCCGGAGATCATCCCGTCAGGGACAGTGGTGGGACCACTGCTTGCGAGTGTGGCGGAGGAGTGTGGAACACAAGGCACGCCGCCGGTGATTGCGCCGGCGTGTCACGACACGGGGAGCGCAGTCGCCGCGGTGCCGGCCGAGGGGGATGACTGGTGTTACATCAGCTCGGGAACCTGGTCGCTGATGGGTGTGGAACTTGATGAACCGGTGATCAACGAAAAATCGCTGCGTTACAACTACACCAACGAAGGTGGCGTCGGCGGGACGATCCGCTTCCTGAAAAACATCATGGGTTTGTGGCTGGTGCAGGAATGCCGCCGACAGTGGGTCCGGGAAGGGCACGATCACACGTACGCTGAGTTGACGGAGATGGCCTCCCGCGCCAAGGGGCACCTGGCGCTGCTCGATCTGGCCTATCCGCCGCTGGCGACGCCGGGGGAGATGGTGCAGAAGATCGAGCGCTACTGCCGCGAGACGCACCAGACCATACCGCAATCCCGCGGCGAGATCGCCCGCGTCTGCCTCGACGGCCTGGCGATGAGCTATCGCCGCACGCTGGAGGGATTGGAGGATATCCTTGGCCGCCGCATCGGAACAATTCACATCGTCGGCGGCGGGGGGCAGAACACACTGCTCAATCAGATGACCGCCGATGCGTGCAATCGCCCGGTAGTCACCGGCCCGATCGAAGCGACCGCGATTGGAAATATCCTGGTACAGGGTCTGGCCACCGGCGACATTAAATCACTGGCTGAGGCGCGGGGGATTGTCCGGGAGAGCTTCGAGGTGAAGCGCTACGAGCCGCGCGACGCGGCGATGTGGGATCGGGCGTATGTTCGGTATCTCGATGTGATTGCCCGCAAAGAGGCGGCCGGACAGCAGCAGAAAACACGATATTAGATCTCCAGATCGATCGCATGTTCCCGCTTCTTCCCCTCGTCCCGCGTACTCGTGGGGGGAGGGTTGGGGTGCGGGGCGTCTTCGGCGTCGAAAACTTTCCCCTCACTCTATCCCTCTCCCCGGAATACCGGGGCGAGGCGACCAGATGGGCAATTTGCAATTACCCTGGCAGCATCTCGCGGAGCCAGTTCGACCACGAGCCAGTTCGATAGTGTTCAGTTTTCAGTGGAATGATGGGTTTGCGCAACCTGAAAACTGAAAACCGAAAACTGAAAACCAACCACCACCATTTCAACCAATCGAATCGCCGGGCCATCCGCGGTATCATCCTCCCCCATGTCCGTCGGTTTCGCACCCTTCATATTCGTCTTCATCCTGCTCCTTATTGCGGGCGCGTTCGTTTTTGGAGCGCTCCTCCTCCGCTCCGGGCGGGGCGCACCTTCACTGAGCGAGCCGCGGTGCGCGAAGTGTAATTATGATCTGCGCGGATTCAGCGGGACCGCGCCGGTGCGCTGCTCGGAATGCGGGGCCGATCTGACGGTGCAGCATGCGGTGCTCTGGGGAAAATATCAGCCCAGGCCGCGGCGGCTTTGGACGGGACTTGCGGTGATCCTCTTGCCGATCGTGCTGCTGGCGATGCTGGTTTTGGGGGTGAAGGCCGTGGCCGTGCGGAGGATGGGAGGCAATTCGCCGGGGTCGCCCGGATTTGCAAGCCGCTCGAATGCGCAGGTCATCGCTTCGCTGGCCACCAGCGCCAACACGCCTTGGGACTGGCAGGAACTGGAAAGAAGGCTCGCCGCGGGAACATTATCCAATGCGGAAGCGGGGCAGGCGATCGACAAGCTAATCGCGTTTTTGAACGCGCAGCCGACCATTCAGCCGCTGAATTGGGCGGAGGGGTTTCTCACCAAGGCCGATGCGGCGGGGAAGATCACCCCTCAACAATATGAGCGGCTGGCCAAGGCGTTTTACAAACCGTGTACGGTTGCGATGGCCGGCACGGCCCGGGCGGGGGCGAAGGTGCCCGTGACGGTGCATGGCGGCGGGCCGTGGCCGCTGCCCGGGTGTGAATTTGTGTACGCACTTCGGCAAGTCACCATCGACGGAGGCGGCACGCTGGATGTCATCTCCGATCAAGATCCGAACAGACCCAAGCCGAATCCTGACTACCTCAGCGGCAAAGCTCCCTGGCAGATCACGGGTAAAGCAATTCTAAAACTTCCACCGGGCAACCACACGCTCGTGTTTACGATCGATGCGGCACTATTGGTTGTCAACACCGCGCCATTGGCCGTGAACAATCTGCCCGGACAGGCCGCCGGCTGGCCAAAGGGGCGGGCAGCGTGGACGGAGGTCGTCAGCGTGCCCATCATCGTGGTGCCGGCGGATCAATCGCCCATAGCAACGGTTGCCGATCCGAAACTCGATCCGAACACGACCGGCGCGGTGAAGATCAACACCATTCGCGTGATTCGAGAAGGGAGCGGAGGGCGTCTGACGGTGGATATGGCAATCAACGGAAACATCGTTCCGTGCAGCTTCGACATCACGCTTCGGATCGGCGGCAAAGATTATCCGATCGGCTCGTACGTCGCATCGAAAGGCGGCTCGATCGCGAGCGGGCTGAGCTTGCACATGGAGAAACTGGACGCAGCGGTGCAAACCGCCGATGTGCTGCTGCGGCCCAATCCAGCGCATGCCGAGGGGACGGTGGGCGTCGATCGAGTCTGGGGCGGGCCGGTCGATGTGTTGGGTGTTCCGGTGCAACGATATGATTTGCAGGGGAAGTAACACTACACGAGTCCCTGATACCGAAAGTACGCCGCGGCGAAACAGCGGTCGATGAGGGCAACGCCCAGGCGCGACGAGGGGGTTGCTGGGGGCAGCAATAAAATGGTGGCCAGAAGGGGGCGCTGGGGCAAATCGGAAAGGGTAAAACCCGGTTCGGAGCCGGTGTCGTGCAGCTCGCGGACGAGATGGGTTTGCAGTGTCTGCCGCGTCACGAAATCCCCCTCGGGGTTGACGCCGCTGGCCAGCAGGCTGATGGAGGCGACCTCCTCGCGGCATCGGACGGTGAGCAGACCGGAGCCTGTAGCGCATTGCCGCCAGCGAAGACTTAAGTCCGCCCAATGGCTGGCGGGGGGATGCAACTCAAATTCGTCGGGGGATCTCCAGATATGCGTGGCACAGGTCACGATGACGTCGCCGGCGAGGTCGACTCTCTCCAAGGTGGAATAGTCGTAGTTCGCCTTCTGCAGCAGGTCGCCGCGCGCATCGAGATCGACCACGTGAAATGATCGCGGGGAAGGAGGGGAAGATGGTTTTTCCTGGTGCAAGGTTAGGCTCCGTCTGAAAACCCTGGATGGGCGTCCAGTGTTTTCAGACAGAGCGCAGGCAAGTGGTACCGACATTCCGGCGCAAAATCCATCCTGAAATTTCGGGGCAAACCAAGCCGAGCCCGCTCCATAAGAAAATTAAGAAATGGGCGATTTTAGGCATTGTCTGAACCCAGCAGGTGAATTTATTCTATCGCCGTTTGTGTAAACGCGTTCTACACGAGTGGTGGTTGCGGGACATCGCACCGGGCAGATGACCAACTATCCGATAGGGGTCAGGCCTCAGGGATCAGGCGAAAGGGAGTCTTTATGAAGCGGAAACACACTGGCGTTCGACTCAATGGGGATTCAGACCACCGCAAAACGGATGCTGCGGGGAAGGGCGTCGGGGAATTGTCCCCGTCCCATGGCGCGGGGAACGGGAATCGCGGCGCTTCGGGACGCCGCGGGGGTTCCGCCGTGAGAGATCGCGAGGTGCTGGAGGGACAGCCGTCGATGCTTCACCTCCTCGGCGGCAAGGCAACCGCCGGCAACGAGCAGCCGGGGCTCGACAAGGCGAAGCTTCTCTGGGTGCTCCTGGCGTTCAAGCGCGGAGATTTCAGCGCCCGTCTTCCGGTCGATCTGGACGGCGTGGACGGGAAGATCGCCGATGCCTTCAACGATGTGATCGAGATGAACGAGCGCATGTCCAAGGAATTGGAGCGCATCAGCCGCGTGGTCGGCAAGGAAGGGAAAATCTCGCAGCGCGCCAGCATCGGCGAAGTCTACGGATCGTGGGAAGACTCCATCGATTCGGTGAACGCGCTGATCGGCGATCTGGTCCATCCGACCAGCGAAACGGCGCGCGTGATCGGCGCCGTCGCCAAGGGTGATCTCTCCCAGACGATGGCATTGGAGATCGAAGGCCGCCCGCTGGCCGGTGAATTCCTGCGCACTGCCAAGACCGTCAATACGATGGTGGACCAGCTCGGCTCGTTCGCCTCGGAAGTGACGCGCGTGGCCCGCGAAGTGGGAACGGAAGGAAAGCTCGGCGGCCAGGCGAAGGTGAAGGGCGTCGCCGGAACGTGGAAGGATCTGACCGACTCGGTGAACTCCATGGCCGGCAACCTCACCGCGCAGGTGCGCAACATCGCCGCGGTGACGACCGCCGTCGCCAACGGCGACTTGTCGAAGAAAATCACCGTGGACGTGAAGGGGGAAATCCTGGAATTGAAAAACACGATCAACACGATGGTGGACCAGCTTCGATCGTTTGCATCTGAAGTGACGCGCGTGGCCCGCGAAGTGGGAACGGAAGGGAAACTGGGTGGGCAGGCGGATGTGAAAGGCGTCGCGGGAACGTGGAAGGATCTGACCGATTCCGTGAATTCGATGGCGAGCAACCTGACGGCACAGGTGCGCAACATCGGCGCGGTGACGACGGCGGTGGCCAACGGAGATCTGTCCAAGAAGATCACCGTGCCGGTCAAAGGGGAAATCCTGGAGCTGAAGGAAACCTTCAACACCATGGTGGACCAGTTGAACTCGTTCGCCTCGGAAGTGACGCGCGTGGCCCGCGAAGTGGGCACGGAAGGAAAACTCGGCGGGCAGGCGGAAGTGAAGGGCGTGGCGGGAACGTGGAAGGATCTGACCGACAACGTCAACTTCATGGCCGGCAACCTCACGTCGCAGGTGCGAAACATCGCGGCGGTGACCACCGCCGTCGCCCGCGGCGACCTCTCCAAGAAGATCACCGTCGACGTGAAGGGGGAAATCTTGGAACTGAAAAACACCATCAACACCATGGTAGACCAGCTTTCATCGTTCGCCGCGGAAGTGACTCGCGTGGCCCGCGAAGTGGGCACGGAAGGGAAACTGGGCGGGCAGGCCGACGTGAAGGGCGTTGCTGGAACGTGGAAGGATCTGACGGACAACGTGAATCTCATGGCAGGCAACCTGACCAGTCAGGTGCGCAACATCGCCGACGTGACCAAGGCCGTGGCCAACGGCGACCTCTCGAAGAAGATCACCGTCGATGTGAAGGGGGAAATTCTCGAGTTGAAAAACACCGTCAACACGATGGTGGACCAGCTTTCCTCGTTTGCCGTCGAAGTGACGCGCGTGGCCCGCGAAGTGGGCACGGAAGGAAAACT
>Ga0182024_10009718_pt1 | contig 19805 bp, 15 predicted proteins | sample P32metaG_FD_120480 | JGI IMG/M metagenome (GOLD analysis project Ga0182024, IMG submission 120480) | Permafrost microbial communities from Stordalen Mire, Sweden - P3-2 metaG (Illumina Assembly) | ecosystem: Environmental > Terrestrial > Soil > Wetlands > Permafrost | place: Sweden: Stordalen... | reverse complement strand
GAGGGTCTTACGGTTGGTCGAGGTCGCAAGGCGATTCAACGTCTCGTCGGTTTGTTGCCGCGTATAGCGACCGTGCGTCGAAACGGATCGTGGACCGACGTAGAGATCGGGGAAGTCTCGACGAATGACGATGTCCTGGTTCGGCCTGGGGAACGCATTCCGGTGGACGGCAATGTAGTCGGGGGGCATTCCTTCGTCGACCAGGCACCGATCACTGGGGAATCTATGCCGGTTGAAAAGCAGGCCGGCGCCCTAGTCTACGCCGGCACGATCAATCAAGCTGGAGCGCTCGAAGTTCGAGTTCAGCGACTGGGCCGCGATACAACCTTTGGAAAGATTATTGACGCGGTTGAAACAGCGGAGAAATCGCGTGCGCCGATTCAAGGAATTGCGGATCGCCTTGCAGGTTACCTCGTTTATTTTGCGATGGGCGCGGCCGCCCTGACTTTCCTGATCAGCCACAACATTCGCTCGACCATTTCGGTAGTCATCGTGGCAGGGGCTTGTGGCATAGCCGCTGGGACCCCGCTGGCGATCCTTGGTGCTATTGGCAGAGCTGCTCAAGACGGCGCAATCATCAAGGGCGGTCTATATCTCGAAAAACTTGCCGAGGTCGACACCATCCTTCTCGACAAGACAGGTACGCTGACCTACGGAACGCCCGAGGTTATGGAGATTCGACCGGCGGGAGGCGTGAGTGAGGCATATTTGATCGAATCCGCAGCCATTGCCGAATGCCAATCCGAACATCCTGTTGCAAAGGCGATTATGACTAAAGCGTTTCAGACAGGAATTCGTGTTCGTCACCCCGACAAATTTGACTACACACCAGGGAGAGGGATTGTCGCCGAAATCGAAGGCGAAGAAATAACCATAGGCAACTGGATGCACCTTCGAGACGAAAGAATCCCAGGCGCAGACGCTCTACAGGGTACTTCCGATGGGGCCGTGCTCGTGACACGAGCCGGACATTTGCTCGGATCGATTCTCGTAGCTGACCTGCTCCGCCCCGAAGCAAAGGCTGCGATTCAGAGTCTCAAATCAATGGGCCTCAAAACAATTCTACTGACCGGCGATTCAAAATTGGTTGCTCATGCTGTCGGTAAAGGGCTGGGAGTAGACGAAATCTCAGCCGAATTGCTGCCCGAACAAAAGCTTCAACGTGTGCAAGAACTGCTGGCTCAAGGCAAGAAGGTTGTCATGGTGGGTGATGGGGTCAACGACGCACCAGCGCTTGCTCAAGCCACTGTCGGCGTGGCGATGGGCTCGGGGACCGACGTTGCGCGCGAAAGTTCCGACATCGTATTGATCGGTTCAGACCTCACCAAATTCGTCGAAACAGTGCGCATTGCACGGCGCTGCCATCGCACGATCATGCAGAACTTCGTCGGAACGTTGGTGGTTGACAGTATCGGCGTCGGATTGGCGGCTTTTGGGTTTCTCAATCCGCTTTTGGCAGCTTTTATTCACGTCTCTTCGGAAATGACTTTCATACTAAATTCAGCGAGGTTACTTCCGCCCGTACCGTCGGCTAACAAGCTAGTTCGTGGACTTTTTTCGCATTCACCCGCAAGCACGGACTAAGAGAGAGGCATGCCGATTCTGTTCGCTAGTCTCCGCCTCGCGAACGAAAGGTAGACCTGATGGGGGAATTCCCAGTTATTACCAAGCGACTTGTTCTCGGCCATGTCGCCATCTGCCAAGGCTGTTGTTGTGGAAATACCGCGAATGGAAGACCTGCCGTTCCAGTCGAATGGTTGAAGAGAGAGTGGCGAGCCAGGGGTCTATTGAAGCGCATTCAACTTTCGATCAGCGGTTGCTTAGGACCCTGTGATGTCCCGAATGTAGTCACGATTTCAAACGAGAATGGGACCCGATGGCTAGGGCAGATCACTGAGTTCCACCAATATCGAACTCTGCTGGAATGGGCCGTTTCATCTAAGGATGCAGGAGAGCTGCTTCCTCTTCCCAAAGAATTCCGCCAACACATCTTGCATCCGTTTCGTAACCCCTGAAGCCAGTGGCAACCTGTTTGTATTCTCCAAAAATAGAACCATTCCGGATGCGTAGTCCGATTCACTTACAAAACCCATACTCCTGCTCACGAGGCAGGTGCGCTGATTCCGTTCCCGTTGCGGAGAAAGGGTTGCAAGAATGAATCCCGTCTTGGCACAGTGACTTCGGGTAATCCGCAGGGTGAACCCCTTGTTGAGACAATCTGGATTGGCACACCTCTCAGTTCAGCGTGCATTTGCACCTATCCGTTCGGGCGGTACGAGAGTCCGCGCGCCCCTTAGGTGGGCCGTTCCCCGTCCAGAGAACGTAGTACCGGTCCTGTGAACCTTCCTCCAACATTATGAGATCCGAACTCCTTTTCAAACTCGTATGGCGAACGGTACCCCAGCGCTGAATGTAAACGGTACCGATTGTAGTAGCGCTCGATGAACACTCCAACGGTCTCAAGCAGATGCTCCAAGTCATAGTAGTCATTCGCATAAATCTCTTCGCGTTTCAAAGTCTTGAAAAAACTCTCGCAAGTCGCATTGTCGTAGGGATTTCCTGGCCGACTCATGCTCGGGGTCATCCCGTGATCTCGGAGCACTCCGAGGTACTCGTCTGAGGCGTATTGAATTCCACGGTCGGAATGGTGCACCACGCCGGGAGGCGGTTCGCGGTTCATGATCGCTTGTTTCAATGCAGTCAGCGGGAGCCTCGCGCGCAGGGTTCGATCAAGGGCCCAGCCGACAACTTTGCGGGAGTACGCGTCCAGAATCACGGCCAAATAGACAAACTCTTTCCTCAGACGGATGTAGGTTATGTCTGCAATCCACAATTGATTTGGACCAGTGGTCTTCAAGCGACGAGCCAGATTGAGATGGATTTCCATCCCTTCGTTCGAATCTGCCCTATGAACGAACTTGTGGTGTTGGGCTGCTAACAGATTGTCCGCACGCATCATCTGCGCCACGCGCTTGTGGTTCGCAATCATCCCGCGCCTTCGCAGTTCGGCCGTCACTCTCCGATAGCCGTAAAGTCGCCGGTGTTCCAGAGCAATCTCCTGGATCGCGGTACGGACCGTCATGTCCTCCTCCACGGGGGCCCGACCCTGAAGATACCGGTAGAATCCGGCTCGGCTGACCTGTGCCAGTTGACACATTCGCTCGATACTCAAGCTGCCTTGCAACGGCATCTCGGATTTGCTCGTAGATGCCCTCTCGCCAGAAGCATTGCCCTGCTGGCGTCGAGCTTCGACTCTTTGCAAGGCGCCTTTGAAAAAATCCACCTCAACAGTCTTCTCCGCCAGCAGCCGTTTGATTCTGTTCAGTTCCCTACGAAGTGCGGTTTCTCGACAATTGAGAATTGGAATCTCACCTTCCCCTTCTCTATGAAGCTTTTCCACATCATCCCGCCACTTGTAAAGCAGCCTCCGATGGACCCCGAGCTTTCGAGACAATCTGACGATGTTGTCGCAGGCATTCATCCGTTGCACTACCCGTCGCCGGAATTTCTCGCCGTATCGCTCTCCTCTTTTTCTTTCCACTTTGTAGTCCTCCTCTGCAAAGTGTGCCAATGAAAACTGTCTCAGAACAGGGGTTCACTCCAAACGGTGGGGGAGGGCACCTGCCGGAGAAGCAGCAGCGCCCTCGATGCTGTGAAACTCAGTTCCAACATTTCAACTACATGCAACACCCATTCGAGCGGCGGACCTCTACCGTGTCAACGCGGGGATTTCAAGTACTCACAACAACTTACAAGGCTGTTGGGGACTGCCAAGTACTTGATAATACCCCGTAGTCGGATACATCTCGGGTTGGGCTTCGGGTTGAAAAGCGACAGTCGGACATGGTAGCGCTCAAAGCTGAACCAAAGAAGTGGTAGGCCCGAATGGACTCGAGCAATCACCCTCTTCCGCGGAGGACATTCTTATTGCCTCAACATTGACGTGGGAGACAAAGCTCCGCCGCATTAGCGCGCCCGTGCGGGGATATTCTCAAAAATCTTCTGCGCATCCTTGCGGGTGATGACCGTGTCGTACAATCCAATGTCCTCGTCTTCGTGCTTATTGACCCCGGTGTAGCTCAGGCTGGCGTCCTCGTAGCGCTTGAATTTGTAGATGGCGTCGTTCATCAGTGCGCTGTTGAATAATCCCAAGCTGACGAGCAACTCGAAATCCGCTACGGTCAGGCCCGTGACCTTCTTGAACAGGCCGGGTTCCAGCTGCGTAATCACGTCCTTCAGCGACCGCTCTCGGTAGTCAGTCAGATACATGAAAATTGGGACACGCGTGGCGAACTTAATCAGCTTCTCCTGAATCTGCTTCCGTTTGCTCTTGTATTCTTTCTCCTGTTCAGTTAGTTCCTTCTTCTCCTTCTCGGACAACTCCTCATCGTTGGCCTCCTTGCGGGCCTTCTTCACAGCTTCCGACTTGTTGATGATGATCTCGATTTCCTGATTGAGATTGCGGAAAGCCTCGATGCTCATGAGGGCATCCATCGCCTTCTTGCTGTCCATCAGGCGGCGCAGGGTGTCGTTATCCACATTGACCAATAGTGCGCTCTCCCATCTTCGCGCCAGAAGGGTTGCGGTTGTGCCACTCATCGCCATATCGAGAATGCCCGCAGCGTCAATCTGTTTCATGGAGCTGCCATCGTAGGCGAGGACAGGCAGGAAACTGATGAACTCCTCTACTTTCTTTTCTACGTTCGTCTCGTCGACATTCAACCGACAACTGTAATCGGCGATCTGTCGCAACGCCCGGTCTGGAGCAAAGTCGAAGACGTAACACTCTTCCTTAATGATCTGTTCTTTGTTTGGGGAGTCGTCGTCCGGGTTCCGAACGCTCCACGGCGATTGGACACGAAACGCCGCCTGAAAGTATGTCTCCGGAGTGGATGAGTTGCGGAGCATGAGAATGCCAGTCCACGGTTTCACGGTGACGCCCGTTGTGAGCTTCCCGCAGGACAAGGTAATGGTCTTTGATCTCAAGGGGTCGTCCATGGCTTCCAACACGGGCGGCAACGCATCAACGCCGATTCCGGCTGCACTCCCTGCGGCAACTACGATTGTGTAGTCGTGATAAAAGCGGTTCTGTTTCTTCGCGAATAGGTTGCGCATGGCGTGACACGCCGCAACGCTCGGCAAGAACCAGAACGTATGAGACAGCACATTCAGGAGCCGTGCGTCCGAAAACGGCATGGGCGGCCTCTGCGCGCCGAGTTTCAGATTATCAACACTGGTCGGCAGAAACGACCCGCGAATCAAGTCGAGCCACTTCTGAACCTCATCCTCGTACTTGAACTTTGCCTTCTCACCTATCCCCTCAGCCGAGAAGAAAACGTTTAAGTCGAACTCGTTGAACTCGCCCTGCATGGCGATTTCCCGGATCGCGTCCGGCAACTGGTAGGTCAGCAGCACCATCCGGGGTAACGCGGCGTAGGGATTGTTGGTGCCTTTCCAGTCCCGCTTTGCGCGTTGCTCGTCCGAATAAGTCCAATTGTAGATTTGTTCCTCGATGAACTCCCCGGATGCAATTGCACGGAATGGCGTTCCGGACAAGTAGAGATAAGCATCCGTGGTGATCGGCATGATACCTTCGTCGAAGTCCCCGATGCCCTCGCCTTCCCCGAACTCGACCTCCTTCTTGTCCTCGGCTTCAAACAATTCCTTCGCGCTCTCGCGCCATGCCCCGTAGTGATACTCGTCCAGAACGACGCAATCCCAGTTGGTCGAGTGAACCCACTCATTTTTTGTCTTGATGCCGCCGGTGCTTGGGTTCCGGCCCAGGTAGTCTTGAAATGAACCGAAGCACACAAATGGCTTCTTCTTGTCCGCCTCGTCGTAAGACAAGCCACCAGGAGAAATGAACTGCCAGCCCCTGAAATCCACGTGACATTTCAAGTCCTCCTCCCAAGCGCTTTGCACGGCAGGCTTGAATGTCAGGACCAACACCTTCCGCCACCCCATCTTCTTCGCCAATTGATAGGCGGCAAAGGTCTTCCCAAACCGCATCTTCGCATTCCACAGGAAGTGCGGCGGCTTGTTTCGGTTGCCCTTTTCCCTCCGCCAACTGGCAAAGTATGCGGCCGTCTTTTCGACCGCCGCTTTCTGCTCCGGGCGCATTGTGAAGTCAAGAGACCGGTTCTCTTCGTTCAGTTGTCCCGTTCGCACCGCAACGATGGCCGCCTTGACCTGAGCCGCCGTGCACCGAAACCACTCGCCGTCAGGATTCTTGACACCGTTAAACCGGAGCATCCGGTGTACGTCATGGTCGGTGAACACCGTTCCATCATTCCGCATGGAGGACTCTTCCAAGACGATCCGGTACGGCGGCTTGCCGGGTCGCAAGGTCGGATACTGCTGGGCAACGCGACTCTGCACGTCCACGGTCGTGTAGCCAACTTTTAGCAAGCTCGCATACTGCGGGTTCGTGTCCTCATAGGCGTAGATGGTGGGCTGCGATTCGGGGCGCAGCGGGAAGAAGTCCTTACTCATCGGTGGCATCCATCGGGCGGATCATAGACTCGATGAAGGCGACCTCGTCTTTTGTCAGTCCGTATTTCTTGTAGAGCTTCTCATCTGACCAAGGTTCATCGAACTTCCGCATCGGGACGAGCGAGTAGACCTTTTTCACTCCGTGTTGAGTGTTCTTTACCAAAAGAACTAGAAATCGGAAGAACTTAGTTTCTATGTACGAAATGACATTCTTGGCTATTTTCCTGCTCGAAAAGGGGCCGATCACCAGGTAGGTTTCCGTGCAACAAGAGTCGGGTTCACCGAGGAATGGTCTATTCAAAATCTGGTGAGGAAACGTCTCTCCTGCACCGTATGCCTGCGAAATATACACCTTGTCTTTCTTTAGCCATTCCGCGTTTCTGGTTACAGACGATTTATCGAGGTAGCCAATGCCCTGGCTTTCCCACCCGTAGTAGTAAAACCTAGTAGCATTTTTAAACGGCTCCTTTCGAAATTTCGGCTTGACTCGTCTGTAGCTGTTTTCGACGCGGACATCAAATCCGAATGGGTCATTCGCACTCACAAGATCAGCGAAGCTCTCTTCTTGCCGTTTTCGTACTTTGTGGAGGATCGAAACCGCTTCATTGTATCGAATGAAAGTATCGACCCCATCCTCCAATAGCGGCCTCTCAGCTTCGGAAACGGGGTGGTCACCACGATGCGTATAAACCTTGCAGTCGCCGAGATGATCCCTCGACCAAAGGAAATAGCACACCCCACCCTTGACCTCCACGCCTGGAAAAACGTCGCCAGCGTTTACGAAGTCGTGGATAATTCTGATTCGCCTGTCGCTTAGCATCTCGCTCCTGAACTCGTCGAGACCTCGGCCGCCCGTGAACCAGCGCGAGGGAATAATCATCGACAAGTATCGTGGAGCCAACTTCTTCGCCTGCCGAACAAATTCGTGGTAGATCGGGCGTGCGCCCGCCCCCTGCGGTCCGCCGCCATCACTCAATTGATACGGCGGATTGCCTATGATTACGTCGAATTTCATTTTGAAAATTTCCTCCGGTTTGTTGGTGTGAATAAAGGCATAGGCGTGGCTTTCCAGTTCGCCGCCCCGCTCGTAATTTTCCTCGCTGGCACCGCAATACGTGCAATGGCCATTTTCCCAGGCGTGCTCAACGCGGCCGAAACGGATATTGCCGTGCGGGTTGTCGAAGGCTTCGCATACGGAATACTTCCCGTTGGCTGTCTTGGAACAGTAAATGGAGCGGCGCGATAGCAGCGCGGTTAACTCTGTAATGGCGAGTCCGAAAACTTGGTTCTTGAAAATGTGGTTCAACCGCTTCTGGCGATTTGGGAGTTGCTTCTCCAGCCCCTTGTCGAGGCGCTTAACAATCTCTCGTAGGAATACGCCCGCCTTACACCCCGGATCGAGAAAAGTGCTCTCTTTGTCGCTCCACAAGTTCTCAGGAAGTAGGTCAAGAATCCGGTTCACCAGTTGCGGCGGCGTGAAGACCTCGTCGCTGCTCAGATTCGCGATGCAGCTTAAGACGTCGGGGTTGTAGTTATTCTCCGACATGGGTGATCTCCATGAAATGGACCGGGGGATATTCCCTTACTGGAGTGGGGATAAATACGTGCTCGCCAAGATCAGAGAAAAGCGGCAACTGCTCCTCGTCTTCCAAGCCAGGGAACAGTGGGGCTTGCATAGTTTCCTCATGCCGAAGCAATTCGCCAAACGTGAAGTCCCTCCTCTTGAGCATGCTCCCGTTGAACGGCGACCATTCCGAAAAGACGATATGGCGGGGCTTCTCATCCACCGTCCTGAGCGTCAACGCGTCGCCCCAGATGATGTTTCGCTCAAGGATAAACCGCACCGCCTCGCGGCACTTGTTTTTCCCGGCAGCCTTGAATAAGCGCGTGTAGTTTGCGTCAAATACTTCGAAGAGCCTTCGTCGGCAATCGCGGACATTGTCAGGCAGAATATCAATTCCATAGATTGAGGAGACGGCCAGGACGGCATAACGCTCAAAGTCCAATTGCGACTTGCCGTAGCGCTTGTCCACAACCGCCAATTTGCGTTCCAGAATCGCGGTCAGGAAGTTCCCGTCGCCGCAAGCGGGCTCGAGGAACCGGGAGTCAATTCGTTCCGTTTCGTGCTTCACTAGATCGAGCAAGGCGTTGACCTCGCGTTGCCCGGTCAATACCTCGCCATGATCCGAGACTCTTTTTTTCGTTCTGACCTGCGCAGCTTGCATTGATGTCCTATGCGTTCAGAATCTCCAAAACCTGTTGATCCCGGCCATCGGTTGATGGCTCATCATAGACTACGGTCGGAATTTAATGAAGGGAGTCCAAGATTGATTAATTTGCTTGAGACGGGTCAATTTTCTGCCTCATGGAATCTTGCCGACAAGCTTCGACTGGCTACTAGGTCAAGGCTGAACGCGACTCGGAAATAAGTTTACGACCAGCCCTCGCTGGCTTGCTAGCGCCCAACATACCCGCGCATCAGTAGTCGATTTCCATAGCCGCCCGTGATTTCCCCTGAGAAGGGCAAAACGACCCCCTTGACACGCGTACCGCTATAATCCATAATCGTCTCATGAAAGACGATATTCGATTCATGGGAGAGATGTTCCGTATCATAAACGGGGCACTTCGTCTCGACATTGACAAGGTCCGCAATTACACAGCTTTCCTTGCGGACAAGCTCGAAAAGGCTGGCGATAAGGCCTCAGCGGCACGCCTCCGGAAAATGCTGGAAGAAAACGATCATCAGCTCCGGCCAGCGGGAGCCGCATTCGCTAGGGCTCTCCCGGTTGATTCCGAAAGCCGGTTTCCTCTGATCGAGCGCGTTAACGTCAAGGGTTTGTCCGAACCTCCCGCCATTCTCTCGCAAGAACAGTGGGACACTGTTAATGAATTTCTCAGTATCGCCAAGAGCCATGCGCAAGCAGACACGGCGGCGATCAGCCTTCTTATGTACGGGCCACCGGGAACGGGGAAAAGCCGACTTGCGCGTCATATCGCCCAGGAACTTGGCCTCGAACTATATATAGCCCGCCTCGACGGGTTGATTTCTTCGTTTCTCGGAAGCACATCCAAGAACATCCGCGCGCTCTTTGATTTCGCGGCCAGAACACCCTGCATTCTCTTTCTCGACGAGTTCGATGCTATCGCAAAGGTTCGGGGCGACACCCAGGAACTTGGAGAGCTGAAACGTGTCGTCAATAGCTTCATTCAGAACTTGGATACCCTTGGAACCCAGTCCATCGTGATCGCAGCCACGAACCACGAAGAGCTGCTTGACTCCGCTATCTGGCGACGCTTCAGCTACCGCCTCGCTCTGAATTTTCCCTCCCAGGACCAGCGCCAGCTGATGTGGGCGCAGTTCCTTAGTCCCTTGCAATTCCAGGAGCGTGAAATTGAATTGCTGGTCGATCTCTCCGACGGGTTTTCCGGCTCCGATATTCGCGAAGTTTGTTTGCGCCTGCAACGACGGCGAATTGCCTCGCAAAAAGCCCCCGAATTAAAGGACGCTTTTCAGGTTTTGCAAAATATGGCGATAGGAGAAGGCGCGGAGCGCCGTTTTCTGGCAGGACTGCGCAGCAAAGACGAGCACGCTATCTCAACCTTGCTCCGCCAACGGAACGCCAGGCTTTACAGTCATTCGGCAATAGCGGATCTACTCGGCATCTCGAAGGCGACCGCCTTCCGGAGAGCGAAGGGAGTGGCATAAGATGGCAAACGAACCCCGGCCTCCTCAACAAGATCGCTTACCTATCAAGCTCATCATGCCGAAACAAGGGGCGGAGCGGAAAATCCCTCCTGGCGGTACGCCGCCCAAGCCCTTTCGGACCGTTGACAGAAAATATCGGAACCATCTTTCGAATCAGGTTTCGGCGCTCCGTAGTGCCATCGTTCCCCAGGTGCGCCGGACAGGAAGCGCTCCGATTCGCATCAAATTGCTCGCCAAAGCAGCAGCCAAGAGCCATCGACCCGATTACCTCTTCTCTCCTCAGTCCTGTCCGATAATCGGTTCGGGTCGCTTGGGGGAGCTTTTCGTTAAGGCCACGCCCGAGGGACTTGATCGTCTGGTGGACATCATCAACCATAATACTTCCGACCAAGTAACGAAAGAACTCTCCTGCGTTGAAACCATCGAGCCGATTACACCGGCTTTCCGCAGAGGTGGAGCGGACGCAAACGATGTGCTTCGTCGCAGTCCTCGGGGGAAGCAAGGTTTCATAACGCGCGTCCGTCTTTTCAATCTGGGCTCAGATGGAGACCAACCGAAGCTCGTAGAAGATTTCACGAGCGTATGCCGTCAGCGAAACATTCCAGTCAGTCAGGACGGATACTCGCCATCCAGCTTTACCTACGGGATCGAGTGCCGAGATGTCGAGGATGTGGAAGCGTTATCGCGCGTCATTGGTGTGCGATCCATCGTCCACATGCCCCTGATTCGCACGATTCGTCCCCGCATGTTTAATCCCAAGCCGCTTCCAGTACTGCCCAGTCGGGCCGATGCGACTGGCGACTTTCCAGTGGTTGTTGTCGTGGATAGCGGCATAACTACGGACATTCCTGGATTGGAAAGCTGGGTCGTTGGCCGCGAGTCGCAGGTGGCACCGCAGTATCAGAACACGGATCATGGAACCTTCGTGGCTGGGTTGATTTGCTGGGGTGCCGAACTGAATCCTACAATCTCCGGCCTTGAGAGTAGCCCGTGCGGCGTATTTGACCTGCAAGTTATTCCGAACCAGGACCCGGCAAAAGGCGACACGTTGGCGCTGTTGGAGCAGGAGTTTCTTGTTTCTTTGGAAGAGGCGTTACAGGAACACGCAAACAAATACCGAGTCTGGAATCTTTCGCTTGGAACTGACACCATCTGTTCCATGGACGAGTTTTCCGCATTGGCGGAGGAACTCGACAATCTACAGGAAAAATATCAGGTGTCGTTTGTCATCAGCGCTGGCAACTATGACACTCCGCCACTCTTGGATTTTCCGCGCACCCAAGAACAGCTCGACGCTGGAAGAATCACCACGCCAGCCGACAGCGTTCTGGGCATTACGGTGGGTGCCGTCTCACACGTGGATTACAAGAAGAACGGCCCGAAAGAGCATCATCCCTCGGCTTTCTCGCGGCATGGAGCTGGACCGAACTATGTAATCAAGCCGGATCTCATTCACTACGGTGGATCATGCTCTACGGATCTCAGCCACATCTCCGGAATCCGCTCCGTCAATAACGGTGGTTCGGCCGAGAATCTTGGAACCAGCTTTGCAACTCCGCTCGTCTCCCGGACTCTGGCGCAAATCTATCATCAGATCACGCCAACGCCTTCTCCCGTCTTAGCAAGGGCGCTTCTAACGCACCACGCACGCGATCCCCGGACGAAGCAGCGCGTCCCCGATGGTGATGAAAATTTCTTCGGCTTCGGGCTGCCATCTCCGGTTCCGTACTGCCTCGAATGCACGCCATACACTTCGACGCTCGTGTTCGACGACGTTCTGAGACCTCGGTACTTTCTTGAATGGGACGATTTCCCGTACCCGCCATCGCTGCATCGGGACGGAAAGTACTTCGGGGAGATATGGATGACGGTAGCATTCTCGCCAGCGCGCGGAGCAAGATGGGGAACGGAATACTGCGAGACTCACATCGACGCGCATTTCGGCGTTTACCGGGGGCAGAAATCTCGCGACACAGGGATAGTTAAAACGAAATTTGTCGGGCTCGTGCCTCCAGAGCATAAGAATGCCGGGCTGCTATACGAGTCGTATCAGGTGGAGAAGCTTCGCAAATGGGCTCCTGTACGGACTTACTACGGGGATCTCGGCGAAAAAGGTGAGCGCGGATCTCGCTGGCGTTTGAAGCTTCAACTGCTCACACGGCATGGGATCGAGGATGAAGAGGCATTCAAGCCCCAGCCATTCTCACTCATCATCACAATTTCCGACCCGCAGAAAAAGGCGCGGGTTTACGACGAGATGGCGCAGATCGTTCGAAATCGATTCCAGGCACAAAATCTTAACGTTCGTGCGGCTGCGCGAATTCGCGCAAAGCAATAAGACGTAGAGCAACCGATTGTCATGAGAAGGAGAATATGAAATGTCCGAAAATCAACCTGAACCAAAACACGAAGTACGGATTCACATAAATCGGCAGCCCTATGAGTCGCCGAATCCCACTACTGGAGCTGCCCTCTATGCCCTAGGCCAAATTGGGGCGCACCAGGAGCTGTTCAAGGAAATCGGTGGCGACGGTGAAGATGAACTTATTCCAAACGAAGGCGCCCAGGTGCATCTCAAGCAAGACCAGCACTTTTATTCCCAAAGAGACTTCGTCTTCATCGTCAACGGGCAGAAGAAGACGGTTACGACGAAGACTGTGACGTTCGATGAGATCGTCAAGCTGGCGTTTCCAACGCCCCCAAGCGGAGCCAACATTTTGTACACGGTGTCTTACGAAGATGGTCCTAAAGCTAACCCGCAAGGTTCTTTGAAAGAAGGCGGAACCATAAAGGTGAAGGATGGAATGATTTTCAATGTCACAGCGACCGATAAGTCGTAGCGCGGACCTGAAAAGACTTCGGGACGAGGGATATGATCTCGAAGTCCGTTCCGGTTGTCTGCTGGTCAAAGACGTGCCATATGTGAATTCACGCAGAGAGGTGCAACGCGGTATTCTGGTCATCAAGCTTGTACTCGCAGATGACCAAACTGGCCGTCCGGATACCCATCAGGCCTATTTCTCAGGCGATCATCCCTGCAACGAGGATGGCACTGAAATTGACAAAATAAAGCACGGCAGCGGGGCGAATTCGCTGGCTGAAGGGGTCGTGGTAAATCACTCTTTTTCGGCCAAGCCAAAGCCCAACGATTCTTATCCCGACTACTACTCCCAAGTGACGACTTATGTCGCCATTATTTCCGGTCCCGCACGGAGGATCGATTCCGCGCTCACCGCAAGGACCTTCCCGGTCATCGAGCCGGAAAAGGAAAGCGAGGAACCGTTCAACTACATTGACACCGCCTCCAGCCGAGCTGAAATCGTCTCTGTCACGAAGAAGCTGGCACTTGGCAAGGTCGCGATAGCAGGCTTGGGTGGAACCGGCTCTTACGTGCTCGATCTGCTTGCGAAAACGCCAATCAAGGAGATTCACCTGTATGACGGGGATATCTTCTTTCAGCACAACGCATTCCGTTCGCCGAGCGCGCCTTCCGGCGATGAACTGAGAGCCAGGCTTCCCAAGACCACTTATTTCAAAAGCGTCTACGGGAAGATGCATCGCGGCATCGTCGATCACCCTGTCTATCTGGACGTCGCCAACGCCGATGAATTGCGCGGCATGGATTTTGTTTTTGTTTGCGTGGACAAGGGCAGTCCGAAGAAACTAATTGTCGAAAAACTTGAAGAGTTTAATATTCCGTTCACCGATGTAGGTATGGGCATACAGTTGAGCGACAACGCGCTGGGCGGCATTCTGAGAGTCACCACAAGCACGGTACAAATGCGCGATCATTTCCGAACCCGAGTATCTTTCGGGGAAGCGCCTGGCGGCGACTATGACCGCAATATTCAGATCGCGGATCTCAACGCACTAAACGCTGCTTTGGCTGTCATCAAGTGGAAGAAGCTCTTCGGCTTTTATCGCGACCTCAAATCTGAGCACCACAGCCAGTTTAGTATCGACACGAACCTGCTCCTTAACGAGGATCGTCCACAATGAATCCGGAAATCGTCCTCAAATATCAATTTGTCGAATTCATTCCGGATGACCTTGAGGAGGGGACTATCTATATTTCAATACGCTTTGCAACCGCATCGCATCTGTGTTGCTGTGGCTGTGGGAACAAAGTTGTAACGCCGATTCGACCCACCGACTGGAAGCTAATCTTTGATGGCAAGACAGTTTCTCTCGACCCTTCGATTGGCAACTGGAGTTTCCCTTGCCAGTCCCACTACTTTATAAGAAACAATCGAATCAAATGGGCTCCGAAATGGTCTCGCGAACAGATTGAGCGTGGACGAACCCGCGATAATTACGCGAAGGAAGGCTACTTTGGTGCGTCGGACGTTTCGGCTGAGGCTCCGATCAAGGACGATGCCGCCACAGTCGAGAGCCGCAAGATGAAAAAAGGCATCTGGCAAGCAGTAAAGAACTGGTTCTCATAGCCTGTGAACTTGTACCGAGCCCGAAGTTGGGGTTTTTTGCCTATCCCCGCAAATACCATCATTCCAGCAAGGAACCTCTTTAGGCCGCATCCTCCGGTTGACTCGATCCCGATCAGCGCGTAGATTTCACGCGACGAACAACGGTGGAGCTGCGGCATGATGACCCGAGAACAAGAGCATGTCATTGGGCAGGCGCTCATACATGGCTTGGTGAAGAACCACAACGAAGCGTATGAAGCGGGTTGCGCCGCGCTGCGAAGGCAACTACAGGAATTGCAGGAAGAGTAAAACGCCAAGCTCCAAGCCGCGACACGGGCCGAGGGTGAAGCCATCGCCCGCAACCAATTCAAGCTCGTTTGATGATTTTCGGTACTTGGGACTCGGCCTAGTTACGCATTTCCGTGATTGCAGATTGGATCAGACTCGCCATTCGATCCTCGCTCTTGGCTGAGTTATCGGCTACCCGGCAATCAACCGAGACAAACCAAAGATTTCGTTGTGGCGCTGCGAACAGGCTCCAAGGATTTTTCGGAGCCAACCTTTGTATCACCTGACCCACCTCATCTTCCGGGTATACAAGGAAGCCATCCAGTCGTGAACCAGATTCACCAAATGCAGAGAGGTAGGCCGTGAGCTGGTACAAGTCCTCGGTAACCACCCCCGTTCGATTCGTTGCGTTGATGCGAGAAGTTTTGTACTTGGCGTCAACAATCGCCAGGCAGCGGTCCCGAAGGTCGCTGACGATGATATCTGGGCGCAGCGACCCGACCTTATCATCATCAATTGAGTTTTGGAGAAGCCACCGAAAGTGCTCCCTGGATCGCCCGGTGTGACTCACATGGAAAGCGGGCAGGGTGGTTTGCAGTACCTTGGCAACGTAGAGTTCCCATATCTCAGCCACGTCGAGCACAATCCCGAACGCCTTTCGATCCCCGCTTGAGGCGGGTAGAAGAGGCTTGTTTTCGAGGATAGATAGCGAGAGATCGACAATCGGTCGGTAACTCTCCGTAATTGGCGAATAGCGAATTTTCGGCCGCGCTACTTTTGACATTCGACGGTCGCGGCTGCCGGGGGCGTTACTCAATTCTTCCACCAGCGTTCGCGCCCGCTCTGGGAGCCATCCGTGAGACTCGCCATATTCTTTCAAGGCCCTGTCCAGCCGCTCGAATGCAGCAAGAAGGATGCCGCCAATCTTCACGTCTGTTACCCGGTTACGGGTGACGCTCACAAGGCAATCGTCGCCCGTTCTCCGTGCAAGCGCAGTTTTCTGAGCGAGAAGCCGTCCGCGCAAAGCATGGCCCCGATGGACTGTGTCAATGCGCCGGGAAGGCAGGCCATGTTTCGCAGCGAGAATCAGCCGTCCCACCCAAAGGTGTGCAATGACGAGCCAGAGCCAAATGCGCTGCTGCTGGTGCGTTCCTTTGGATTCCACGAGCCGCACGCCCCAGACAGTTGAAAGCCAACGCATCAGTGCAGGCATGCCAAACCGTGGTTCCATGCGCAATGTCAGGCCTTCAAACTGTACTTCACCGACATAGCGCCCTGCCCACCATATCCCCGATGCACTGTCGAACGTCGCCAGCGGATCATCGTCTTGCTCCGCATTGTCGGCGGCATGTCCAAGTCGGAGAAGCATGTCGGCGGTCTTCGTGCCAGAGACCAACTTGCGCAACCAAATGTCCTCCTCGCGCGTCAATTCCGGGAACGGTGAGCAGTCCCGGACGACGATAACTTTTCCGTCGTTGTCTGGTCCTGTCACAGGGGCGTGGCCTGAAGAAGAATGGATTGAGCGCGATCCATCAGAGCCTTGCGCTCAGTCACGTCGATTCCGGAAAGATATTGTTCGAGGAGAGGGCCAATCGCGTAGCGCCACAGTCCGACCACAGGATCGAGGGCCGCCCCGCTCTTGTTAAATAAAACGCGGTTGCGTCGCTTTTCAGAAGAAATCAGATATTGCTGGGCAAACGAAACTACGTCGCAGAAATAAGTATGCCCGATTTGGTATTGCGGCCCGAGATAGCTGCTTGCCTCAATCTCCCGATTGAGGCTTTCCGCGCGATTGCCAAGTTCCTCGAATTCCTCCTCCACCCTCTCCCAGGCTTTCCGAATTCTCCCCGCTTTCGCTAGCGTTTCCCATCGTTTCTTCGACACTGCGAGAAAATCCTCCCTTGAAAAGCCCCGAAGGAACCAAATGAACCGTCTGCGCAACGCAAAATCGACGTGCTCCAACGACTGGTCGATGAGGTTCATCGTCCCGATAAAGTAGAGATTACCGGGAAGCTGCACGATTCGCGGCGTTTTGTCATGGCCGCCGAGCCGCACGGAACTGTCGCGGTCTTCAAGCAATGTGAATGCCTCGCCTAACACTTTGCTCAGGTCGGCACGGTTCATCTCGTCCAGAATGAGAACGAAGGGAACATCACGATGATCTTCCGCTTCCGTGTTCAGCTTTTCCACGATGCTTAGGAGAACGCCATCACGGTAAACGGTTTCGCCATTGCCGCCGATCTGCAGGCCTCTGACGAAGTCTTCGTAACCGTATCCCGGATGGAATTGCACTCGCTGAATGCGCTCTCTGATAAGAGTCTCCACCTCTTCGGGCGCTGAAAAAAATCGGCGGGGACCGCGACTCTTGAGCTGCTGCTGCCGGACCAAGCTCTCGGCAATCTCGCGCGACTGATAGGTTTTACCCGTTCCGGGCGGTCCGTATAGGACGATCTGCTTCTTGATGTGGAGAGCCTGCAACGGGCTGATGGCGTCGGACTCGCCGTCCGTATACCAACACTGGCGCAAGGGGGGCCAATAGAAGTCGAGATCCTTGCCTGGCAGGAATTCTTCGAGTTTGCGCCGGATAGATTTTAGGTGATCATCGGTGTCGTCCGGCGCGGTCCCATCTATGATTTCGCCGAACGCTTCGCAAATCCGCCCCTTGTGCCCTTCGCTTGCAATACGCTCATAGTCATCGGGGAATAACAAATAAAGAAGGATATGCCGCAGTTGCGGCGGGCGTCCGAAATCCTCTCGATGTGCTTCAGCCAATTTGTCGAACAATTCGCGAACCTGAAGATGGTCGCGCAGCAATGCCTCACGCTTCTCGCCAGTCATTTCCGCGATGGCCATCGCGAACCGCGCAAGGTAGGTGAGTTCATTTGGTCGTCCCGTGTTGTAAACGAGGCCGGGGTCACCAATGCCAGAGTTGAAACACGCGAATTCTTCCTCATTGGCGTCAATCGTAATGCTTTTCCAGCTTGCGACAGTCTGGATTAGTTCCTTTTTTCGTGACGCACCCACACTGGTTGGGAACAGGAAGTAGACAAAGAGCAATTCACACGCGAGCCGCGTCACGTCCTCGGTCTCTGTTGCCAACTGCTCCTTGAATTTAGTCTCGAAATCTTTGTCCTTAGACGTATCCGGGCGGTCGATAAAACAGGCTTTGAATCTCTGCAGGTTGCTTGCGGCCCAGATATCACGGCCGGGCCAAAGCAGAGATTTACCCTGCGCCAGGCACAAATTCCGCCAGCGGTCAGCGGCAGCTAAGATTTGAGAAGAATCTTCTTCTATGATGCGGGCCATGATTTTCTATCCCCCGAACTTTCCAGCCACAAACCATACAGTACAGCCAACGCGGTGCTCATTGGCTTGGCTTCACGGGCTGGTGCGATTCAGCAAAAGTCCGCGCGGCCCCGGCGAGCGAAGACAGCAGGGCGGTGATGTCGTCGAGATGATGCTGCAGCAGCTCCCGGTCAAAAACGAGTTTTCCGGTTGCGCCGGGAATGTGCCAGGATTCCTCATGGAAGTCCGTGGTGTAGGAGCCGTCCTTTTTCAGCGTGCCGGAGGAGCGGACGCTGCGCCTGCCGCTGATGCGATGCCCAAGAAGATTGCGGATTTGGTCAATGGCCTTGAAGCGGGCGTTATTGGAAAGATTGCCCAGCAAGCCCGTGATGGGGTCCGCCGGGAACGCGGCGCTCATGGCCCTGTGCGTTGATGCACGGGTGATCTTGCGCGGAGCCGCCACGTCGGGGAATGCCGACGCCTGAATGGCGTTGCCGAGGAAATACAGGCTGAGTGCGAAACTGTCGAAGATCGAGAGCGCGCTCATAAAGAAGATGTAGATGCAACGCTCCAGCTTGTAGGTCAGTTCTTCGTCGCCCCATCCGGCCTGCCACATTTCGCTCGGGTTGTCGAGCAACACCTTGAATTCGTCGCTGCATCCCGCGCAACTGCGGTAACGATAGCGAACGGCTTGCCATGACAAGTCGAAGTGCCGCCGCTTTTCCTGAGGGTCGTACAGCACTTCGTCGCTGAGCAGTCCCGGAAAGAAATTCGAGGCGGCGATTCCGAAAGCACGGAACTCCGTCTCGGGAAAAGATGCTGGCATCGTGATATCCATAAGCGTGTGATAACGTCCTTTATCACACGCTATCAGAATACGCGACCGGAGTGGACAGTGAGGCCGCTTTTCGCACGTAAGCGTATTGGCAAGCTGTATCAAAAAACGGCAACATAGTCATTAGCGGCCGAGGTCGTGCGTGCGACGGCTAGCCCGAAGCTGCAAAAATGCGCGTACGGCGGCGATCTCGAATTTTGTGCCTTTCAGCAAGTGGTCAAGCCATCCAGGAACGTCGCTGGCAAGAGAGGTCACGCGACCTTGGCGCATGCTCATGATCCGTCGCAAGTCTTTCTCATCGGCAAGGTTGACGGAATTGTCGTAGATCTCCACGCGGTTAATTCCACCCTCACCAAAATCGAGCGCGGTCACAAGATTGTGCGTACTCTTTTGATAGATGTCGCGAACGATGGTTTCGGACGCTGAGTGGCCTCCGCGGTAAGAGCGGGCCTTGATGCGTTTGATGCATTCTTCGACGCTGCCAGGCGTGACGTAATACATCGAAGTCCAGAAACCGTGCTCACGGGCTAGATGCGCCTGCTCAAACGTGACCTGGCTGCGAAGCGTTGTTTCTAGGGCAAAACTTTTTCGCGCGGAGATGTGATCCAAAATCCATTTTTGAAACTCGACGTTGACCTGGGAACGGATTTCTCTGGAGATACCAAGAAATGAACCATCATTCAGTTGCGCGGCGCGGTTGTCGGCATTGAACGAATCGACCTCGAATTCAGCTACGGGGAGACGGGTTGTTTTGCCACTGCCAGGGGGACCG
>Ga0182024_10009717_pt1 | contig 19805 bp, 17 predicted proteins | sample P32metaG_FD_120480 | JGI IMG/M metagenome (GOLD analysis project Ga0182024, IMG submission 120480) | Permafrost microbial communities from Stordalen Mire, Sweden - P3-2 metaG (Illumina Assembly) | ecosystem: Environmental > Terrestrial > Soil > Wetlands > Permafrost | place: Sweden: Stordalen... | reverse complement strand
GTCTATCACGCGCTGCACGATTTCGCGGTGGTGGACCTCAGCGCATTTTATTTCGACGTGCTGAAAGACCGCTTGTACACGTTTGCTCCACGCAACCGCGCCCGCCGCTCGGCGCAAACCGCGGTCTATCGTATCGCTAAAGCTTTGTTGAGCCTCATAACGCCCATCACGGTTTTCACTGCGGAGGAAATCTGGCGGCATTTTCCGCGCGAGGCAGGAGATCCGGAAAGTGCGCACATGGCATTGTTTCTGAAGCCAGAGGCGTTTGGCTCGCCGCTCGATGCCGCAAAGGCGGCCAACTGGGAAAAACTGCTGGTGGTGCGCACGGAAGTGCTGCGCACACTGGAAGCAGCGCGCAACCTCAAAACCATTTCAGGCGCGCTTGAAGCAAAAGTTGTTTTGAGCGCCGCGCCGGATTTGGCTCCGCTGCTCGAACAATACAAAAGTTGGTTGCCGGCACTGTTCATTGTGTCGCAGGTGGAACTGGCCGCAGCGGCATCGGCCGACGCGCAGAAATCGGAATTGCTTCCGGGATTGAGCGTGGCCGTGCTGCGTGCGGACGGCGCAAAATGCGAGCGCTGCTGGAACTATTCCACGCACGTCGGCGAAAGCGCTGACTACCCGACCGTCTGCGATCGCTGCGTGAAAGCGCTCAACGAAATTGAACAATCGGCGGCGGATTCGGCGGCCGGGCGCGCGGAAGGACAAGGGGCCGCATCCTGATGCGCGGTGCGCGCTGGCTGTGGGTTTCGCTCGTAGTGCTTGCCGCGGACCGCGCCACGAAATTTGCCATCGAGCGCAACACCAGCACGCTCTTTCGCCATTCCGTGATTTCAGACATCGTCGTCCTTGTTCATAGCTGGAATCCCGGCATCGCCTTCAGCATGTTTTCCGAATCGAAGGCGGCGTGGCTTGCGCCGCTCCTGGTCGCAGGCTCCATGCTGGTCATGGGCCTGCTGGTGTGGATGATCGTTTCGGGCCGCGCGGGCGGAGCCTTGGCGCAATGCGGGCTTGCGCTGATTCTGGGCGGCGCGGCGGGCAACGCTCTGGACCGCGTGCTGCACGGCGGCGTCACGGATTTTCTGGAAGTTCGGCTGTGGAAATACATTTGGCCCGCGTTTAACGTGGCCGATTCCGCAATCACGGTTGGAGCGGTGCTGGTACTTTTTGAACTCCTTTTCGGGGGCTCCCGCCAACACGCCGGTGCCCAAGAAAAACTGCGCCGAACAACCAGGTAAGGCTGGCTTCAGAGCCTGTGTGGCATTACCCAATCTTTGTAGGGCACGGCTTCAGCCGTGCTGTAAAGTGTGCGGAATCACGCCGGCTTTACAGGCTGTGGAAAAACTCGCACCATGTCATTCCGAAAGGCGGGGTTTGCCCGAGGAATCTGCCGTTTCTTGGAAGCCGAGAAGAAAAGCAGATCCCTTGCTTCGCTCGGGATGACAGAAATTACTTTTTCGGTAGCCTGTGAAGCCGTGCCCAACAAGGATTTGGCGTTTGTCACACAGGCGCTGAAGCCTGTCCCACTTTCCATGTCCGACAAATCGATAATTCAGCAAAAGCTGACCGCCGCCTCGGGAGACGCGGGGCGGCGGCTGGATTTATTTCTGGCCGAGCGCGTGCCGGAGCTCAGCCGCACGCGCATTCAGGAGCTGACCCGCGAAGGGCACGTTCGTGTGAACGGGCAGATTGCCAAGGCTGCTCACCGAGTCGCCGCGGGCGAAAGTATCGAGATCGACGTCCTACCGCGCCCCGCGATGCAAGCCTCGCCCGAAGATTTGCCGCTCGATTTGTTGTTCGTGGACGACGATTTCGTGATCGTGAATAAACCCGCGGGGATGGTGGTTCATGCTGGCGCTGGGCACTCGCGCGGCACGCTGGTGAACGCGCTGCTGCACCGCCTGGGAAAACTTTCCGAAGCAGGGGGCGCGCTGCGTCCCGGCATTGTGCACCGCCTGGACCGCGAAACTTCCGGCGCAATGGTGGTGGCGCGCAACGACAAAGCGCACGAGCATCTTTCCGAGCAATTCCGCTCGCGAAATGTCAGGAAAATTTATGTCGCGCTGGTGCACGGAAAGATGCCGCGCGATTCCGGCACAATCACGCTGCCCATTTCGCGCGATCCGCACCGCCGCACGCGCATGACGGCGCGCGCCAACAAAGGCCGCCACGCGCGCACCGACTGGCGCGTGATCTCGCGTCTGGACGGCTGCACGCTGGTTGAGGCCGTGCTGCATACCGGGCGTACGCATCAGATTCGCGCGCATTTTTCGGCCATCGGGCATCCGGTTGTAGGTGACACGTTGTACGGCGCGCCGCGAATACTGCGGGCAGGCAAGCGCAATCTGCCTCTCCTCGATCGAAACTTTCTTCATGCGGCGCGCATCGGATTTTCGCATCCGTCGGGCGGTGCGTGGGTGGAAGTTCGCGCTCCGTTGCCGCGGGATTTGCGGGTATACTTCGAGCAGTTGGGAGCATCTCTGGGTTGGCGCGCCGCACAGATCGAAGGAGCGCTCGCGCCGTACGTATGACCACCATGAAAAGAAAAGCAATTTGGATCGCAATCCTGGGTTTCCTCGCGGCTGTTGCCGCTGTGAGCGCGCAGCAGGCGCAACCTCCGGCACGGTCACCGGCCCCGGCGCAGTCTCCCGCGGAGGCTCCAACGCAGTTGGGCCGCCAGGGAGCCATCGTCCGCAACGTCAACCTGGTCGAAGTGCTCTTCAGCGTGGTGACCAAGCGCGAAAAATTGATTACCGATCTGAATAAGGAAAATTTCAAAGTGTTCGACGACGGCGCGCAGCAGGACATCATTGATTTCAGCCAGCCGACCGACCTTCCGTTGCGCATCGGCATGGTGCTGGACACTTCCAACAGCATCCGCGAGCGCTTGAAATTCGAGCAGGACGCCGCCATCGATTTTCTGTTCAACGCATTGCGCCGCGGAAAAGACCAGGCCTTCCTGATGACCTTCGATGACGGCCCGCAAATCATCAAGGATTTCACGGGCGATGGCGGGGATCTGCGCGACACAATCCTGAAACAGCGCGCCGGCGGCGGCACGGCTTTGTATGATGCAATTTACGCGGCCAGCAATCATTTGCTGAATAATTCACCGCTGCCTCCCGGACCCAATCCCGAAGTGCGGCGCGTGCTGGTGGTGATTTCCGACGGCGACGACAACAGCAGCAACCGCTCTCGCGGCGAGTCCGTTGAAATGGCGCAGCGCGCGGGCGTGATTATTTATTCGATCAGCACCAGCACGGAATGGATTTCGGCGGAGGATGAAAAAGATCCCTCCAAGCGCATCACTCGCAAATATATGAAGACCGAGGGAGATCAGGTTCTGGAACAGCTTGCGCTGGAAACCGGTGGACGGGTTTTCTTCCCTTATAAGGTGGACGATCTTGGGCAATCGTTTCTGGATATCGGAGACGAATTGCGGCATCAATATGCGCTGGCTTACAGCCCGGCCGGGCGCTCCGCGGACGGCAAATACCACACCATACGTGTGCAGACCGATCGCAAGGATGTAGTCGTTCGCGCGCGCAAAGGATATTTTTCGGTTCCGATTGGAGCGCCGCAGCCTGCCACTCCCGCCACGCCATAATCACACTGAAAACCGTGCTCCCTTTTTTGTCATTCCGAGCGAAGCGAGGAATCTCTCTTTGATTTGAGCGTCAAAAGAAAGAGAGATTCCTCGCTTCGTTCGGAATGACAAAATAAATTGTATTCCCTAATCACTTTAAAACGATTCGCGCAATGGCATTCGTGCGATCAATAACTTGGCGCGTAGTATCCACGGCGCGCCAGGGCGGAATATTCTTTGTTCTTCATGTCCACTTTGATTTTGCGATAGCCGCCGTCATGCGATTTGTTGGAGGGGGTGTAGCCGAGGGTGTACTGGCTGCGCAGTTCTTCCGAGATCTGATCGAAGGCCTGCTCCAGATTTTTTTCGTTGCGCACCACAATCATGCGTCCGCCGGTCTCGTCCGTAAGTCTCTTGGCGACCGCCTGATCGCCTCCATCCTCGGCAACCAGCAGAATATGCACGACCGTATCGGTGCGTTGCGCGGCTTCGATGGCATCCTGCAGCTTTATTTTGCTGCCCGTATCTTCCGCGTCGGTCAGGACCACGATGGCCTTTCTGCCCGCTTCACCGGAGAGTTTGTCGTGGGCGGCGAGATACACGGCATCGTAAAAATTCGTGCCGCCCGTGCCGCTGGTGGGCAGAGGTCCCTGCACGATGATTCCGCCGACGGCGACATTGATCTGCGCGCGGTTGATGGCGCGGTTGAGCAAACCTCGGTCGTCGGTGAAGTCGGCAAGCAGGTCCACATCCGTGTCGAAGCTCATGACCATGCCCAGGTCGCCTTTGCGCAAGACCCTGCCGAAGAAGCGCGAGGCGGCGTCCTTTTCCGCGGAAAGCATGTAGTATTCGCTGCCGCTGGTATCCATCAACATGCCCAGCGTAATTGGCAGGTCGGATTCTGCCGAAAAATCGGTAATCTCCTGTAGCTGGCCATCCTCATAGACCTGAAAGTCATCTTGTTTTAAGCCGGTGACAATGGACTTGTGCTTGTCGCGCACCGTGGCGAAGAGGCTAACTTTATTGACTTGCACGCGGATTTGGCCAGGAGGCGCGGCAAAGGCCAGCCCTCCTGCAAGGCATGCCAGGCACAGATAACAAAGAATGGCTGGAAACCGCATTGTATAATCTCCTCCGGTACAATGGCCTGTAGGATGCCGCGCCGGAACCTTTAGATGCCATTTAGCGCGTAAGGGGCGAGGGGACGGTTCGCAACTCACGGGGAAATAGTGACGGGATGCTTATGAAATGTCCACGAAAATTGCTGGCCGTTGGCTTTGCGATTGGCCTCGCTTTGGCTGCCTCTATGTTTTTACTAACCAGGCTGACATTTGGCCAGGGCGCCGCCCAGGGGCCCTCTCTGAAATCGCAGGATCCCAGCGGGCGTATCCGCACCACGGTGTCCCTGGTGGTTGTGCCTGTGACGGTTAAGAACAGCGCGGGCGAACTGGTGACATGTCTCCAGCAAAGCGACTTCCGCATACTGGAAGACGGCGTCGAGCAGCCCATCGCGGAGTTTTCCGCGGACGCCTTCCCCTTGTCGGCGGCCATTCTGATCGACGATGACCTGAAGGTGGGCACAGCGGAAAAAGTTCAGAAGACGCTCGAGACGCTGGCCGGCGCCTTCAGCGCATCCGACGAGGCATCCTTGTGGCGTTTTGACGAAGTGCCTTCGCAAATTTCCGAGGATTTCATTGCGGACAATGACGCGCTGCTCACCCAGCTCAAGAAAATCGATCTGAGCAGTTCGTTTCCCGGCATCGGCTCGTACACCATGACGGACGGCCCTCGCGTCAATACCGCGGCGCCTCCCGGACCAGCCAAGATTCCCACAGAAGCCAATGGACATCCCAACACCAAGCATATCGACGACGCGATTTACGCGGCCGCTGAGCAGCTGCAGGATCGCCCGCGCGAGAGGCGCCGAATAATTTTTCTGATCTCCGACGGGCAGAACGCCAAAAACAACACCCACAAGTACGATGAGACCCTGAAGCTGCTGCTGTCCGCCGATATTTCCGTGTACGCCGTGGGCGTTGGCGAGGCCAACTTGAATCGCGGGATTACCTTTCTTGGGAATAATGTTTTGTCGAAGTACGCGCATTCCACCGGCGGCGATATTTACTACGGCGGGGTGAGCCGCGAAAACCTGGAGTCGCTGTACGCGCGCGTTTCCGAGCAGGCGCGCAACCAGTACACTATCGCCTATTCCGGAGCGCATACCGATCGAACCAAGCTGTATCACAGCATCGAAGTGCGCGTGAGGCGTCCCGGCCTGTCGCTGCTCTCGCGCGACGGCTATTACCTCAGTGGAACGCCTTAGGTTTCGTAGCGCGGTCCGCCGCCGCGGACTGCGGAATTTGTTCCTCGCAAACACAAAAACCCGCAGGCGGAACAGGCTGCGCAAAAATTCGCACCATGTCATTCCGAAGGGCGGGGTTAGCCCGAGGAATCTGCTGTTTCTTGGAGGCCGACGAGAAAAGCAGATCCCTCGCTTCGCTCGGGATGACAAAAAGTGCTTTTTCCGCAGGCTGAAGCCCTCGCCACGTTGATCAACAAAATATTTTGTGGCACGCATCCGCTTTTCGTTTCTCAGTTCTGGAATTATTTCTTGACTTCCGGCGCGCACGCTCGTAAAAAGAATCCCAGCGAGTCTGCGATGGCTTGACTCGCTGCTCCGAGGGGAGAATGGTTTACGGAGCGAAGGCGCGGATCGGCCCATCAGGGAAACGCGGCACACCGAGTCAGGTCTAAAGAAAACGTTTCCGAGAAGGGCGGCCACAACAGTGGCCGCCTTTTTTATTTAGCCCGCACATTACGGAAGAACTTGAATCTGGAAGGAAGCGTGGTGATCAGGGTGCCAAAAAGAAAATTTATCGCCAAAAAGAAAATTTATTTTGTCATTCCGAGCGAAGCGAGGAATCTCTCCTTCTAGGATCTTCGCCCGCGAGAAGGGAAGGAGAGATTCCTCGCTTCGCTCGGAATGACAAAAGGTGAGGGCTCACTGCGCAAGGCCTGGTGCGTGATCGAACCGCTTCGTCATTCCTCGCCGGAAGAGCTGGCCGCCGCGCCCTGTTCGCGCGCGGGGCAGATGGATTCGTAGTCGCAGAAGCGGCAGGGAAAGCCGGGCTTGGCGGGAAATTCTCCGGCGCGAATATCGGCGGCGGCTTCCTGAATTTCAGCGCGGACTTTCTTGAGCTGCTTTTCATCTCGCGTGGCGCTCACGGCCTTGTTCGATTGCAGGAAGTGCAGCGTGAGCCGCGCCGGATTCCAATCGAAAACTTCGCGGGCTGCCAGCGCGTACACGCTGAGCTGTATATCCTTTTTTGCCTTGGCTTCGTCCCGCGGTTTGCCTGTTTTGTAGTCGATGATTTCTTCTTCACCGGGGCCCAGGCGGTTGACTTGATCCATGCGCCCGGTGAGGACAACATTGTTGTCCATGGGCAGCTCAAAAGTTTTTTCCTGCGCGATCACTTTCGGAGGCGCGGCCAACGTACTTGCGTGGAACGCGCGCAATTGCGACAGGCCGTCTTTCTTATACTCTTGCTCCTGATAGTCATCCTCGAATCCGGCCGAAGTCCACTCCAACTCGAATTTCCGTTCCACTTCCTCAATCGGCAGCGTGCGCCCCTTGGCAAGTTCGCCCATAAAATATTTGATGGTGTTGTGCATCACGCTGCCAAAACTCATGGCCGCGGCCGGACCGCCGCGCAGTTTCCAGGCATGGTTGAATAAATATTTTTGAGGACACGATTCCAGCGTGCCGATGGCCGTGGCGCTTAGCTGCAGCGGTTCGGGCACGGGCGGGCGATAGGAGGTGGCCCACTCGCCGATCCGCGAACCAATTCGCACGCGCCGTTCCGGCGTGTCGAACAAGCCCGCTTCCGCCTTGGTGAGAACCGCTGCGGGCGCGCTGGCCGCGGATGGAGCGAGTTGCTCGACGTCGCGGCGCTTGATCTGCGCTTCCATCAGAATATCGTCCAGGAACGGCGAAGGCTTCGAGCGTTTGTTCTCCACGGTATTGAGCGTCAGGCGTTGCCGCGCGCGCGTCACCGCAACGTAAAAGAGGCGGCGCTCTTCCTGAATGTGGAAGCTCCCCTGAGGCTGCTCTTCCTTCATCAATTCCGGGGGGAATTCCAGCACGCGCGGTTTTTCTCCAGCCGGAAAACTTCGCTGCACCAGCCGCAAAATGTAGACGTTGTCGAATTCCAGGCCCTTGGCCGCATGCACGGTCATCAGCTGCACAGCGTCGCCGGTCTCCTGCTCGAGGTTGATCGAACCACCGGCCTGCTCAAAATAATCCAGGTACTCGACGAATTCCCTGAGGCGCTGCGTTTCGCTCTTGGGCTGCCATTCGCGAACGAACTGCGCCAGCCGATCGAAGTACTTGCGGTCTTCGCCAGCCACTGTGGAATTGATTTCGAGGGCCTCGGCCAATTCGCCAAATAGTTCCTCCGCCGTCAGCTGCCGCGCCTTCTTTCGAAGCTCGCCGACCATTTCGACGAGCGCACCCAGATTGCGTTGGCCTTCCGAAAATGGCGGCTCGCCTTTGGAGGCTTGCATGGTGTCCCACAGGCTGGATCCTCTGGTTTTTGCGGTGCGTTCCACAAGGCGCACAAGGTCGGAAGGCTCGAGACCCCAAGCCGGCATGGCCAGCACGCGCGCGCAGGCAACATCGTCCAGCGGCTGATCGATGAGCCGCAGATACGCGATCACATCGCGCACCAGGCGATGTGAAAGGATGGAAAGATTTTTAATCACGAATGGAATATTGCGCGCCTTGAGCACGTCCACGAGCTTGTCACGATGTGAATGGCCGCGATAAAGCACCGCGAACCCGCGCCATTTGGCCCCTGCTCGATGCAGGCGTTCGAGTTCTCCCGCGACCCACTGACCTTCCGCTTCACTGGAGGTGTGCGTCACGATGCGCACTTTTTCTCCGTCCTCGCGCACAGCCGTCAGCGGGTACTCAGGAATGTTGGTTGGCTTCTCGTTGTGGCGGATCACCTGCCCGGCCACGCGCAGGATTCGCCCGGCAGAACGGTAGTTCAGTGTGAGAGGCCGCAACAAATCCTGCCGGTCCGCGGCAGGACCTTTAGCGAAGCGATTCAGAAAAATCGTGAAGCTGCCGAACGACGCGCCGCGAAAGCGGTAAATGGCCTGGCGATGATCGCCGACCACGAGCAGATTGGGCCGCTCGCCGCCGAGCAGCCACAGCAATTCGAGTTGGGCGATGTTGGTGTCCTGAAATTCGTCGACAAGAATATAGCGGTAGCGCGCGCGTAGCTTTTCGCGCACGGCTTCGCTGGCGCGAAGGTGCAGGACGGCGTCCATGATTTGCGTGCCGAAGGTGAGCAGCTTGCGTTCGCGCAGAAGAAGATCGCTAGCGCGGTAGGCACGCGCAATTTCCTGGACCTTGGCGATCTCTTCGTCGCGAATCCGCCGCTCATCCTCATCCATCGAGGCGCGCACACGGGCGAAGTCTTCCAGTTGCTTGTCCGCATAGCGCTGGTATTCGTCCGGCGTGACCAGCTCATCCTGGCAGCGCGAGAAAAAATCCACGAAGTCGCCCAGAAATTGTCCCGGCTCGGCCAGGCGCCGGTAGCGATCGAGTTGCAGCAAAGGCAGATTGCGGCGAAGCAAAATCCAGTGATCGATCTTGTCGATGGGCTTGAGGTCCGCATCGATTTCCTGAAGCAGTGTGTTACAGAAGGAGTGAAATGTACTGAGTGTAACCGCTTCGGCGCGCTCTGCGTCCAAATCTGGACGGTCACTAGCTCCCGCGACGACGCGGTGCTTCATTTCCGCCGCAGCCTTGTCGGTGAACGTCAGTCCCAGAATTTCCTTGCCGGTCAACTCCGGCTGGGTTTCGAGCAGGTAACGGATGCGTTCGGTAATGACACGGGTTTTGCCCGTGCCCGCTCCGGCCACCACCACCAGCGGCCCCTCGCCATGATGCACAGCGGCACGCTGCCCTGGATTGAGTTGAATACCCGGCGCCGGGGCGCCGCCAAGTTCAAACAGATCGGCCATGCGGAAGGGTCTCAGCGAATAACAGTAGCACAGCCGCCGCGCGGTGAAATTAACATCCGCCGGGGTAACATTATGGTTACGGTGCGATTAAGTTACAAATATTTCTTCACTGCAGTGGAGGTTGTGCTATTGTACGCAAACATATTTCACCCTCGGCCATTGAACAATTACCACGCCATGCCAAGAGCGAGACTGGAGGGGGACGCAAATGTCTCAACCAATTCTAAAGCATGCATCGGCGGCGACACCCATTGAACGAATCTTTGAAAAGGTGGTCCGCCGCAAAATGAATGCAAAAGAAAGAGAAGCACTCCATTTGAATACGCCCGCAGAGCGCCATGTGGGGATTTCCGGCAGCAGGTCAACCGTAGCCCACAAGATGCCCGAGAAATTGGCCAGTTAGCGTACAGCTGCGGAAAGACTCGCCTCGCGCCCACTCAGGGGTGCCATGCGCCCTTGAACTGTCTGAGAATCCTCTGCCGTAAGTGTGTCCTGGGGAGGCAAGCCGGTGGAGATTGTGGGCTTATTTTCTCGGGATGGCACGATTCGCTCCGCTCCAATTCTCATTTCGCCGGCCACAAAATGCGAATCGACGCAGCTCCGAAAGGAAGAACGCGCCAGCTAAAATCACCCGACCCAATCGGAAAATCAGGCTTCTCCAGAGCGACCTGCCAGTAACTACAAGTAGATAATTCCGCTAAATTATTCATATTTCCAAGCCGTGCCTGCTTACATTGTTAACGTCATGCGAGGGGGACTACCGTGAAACAATCGCGTTGCCTGTTGCTATTCATAATGATTCTTGGCGTCAGTCCAGTTTGCGCTCAGGGGCAAACTACCGACAATCCGCGCACAAACAATTTTCGCTTTGGCGCTCCTGACCCGTATGCCGACGTGACCTCGTTTGGGGCAATCGCGCCCACAGGGCAGTATCCCGTAACCACAGCGAATTGCACGAAGGGCAGCAACCAGATCACGATTGCCACCCCGAACGCATTCCGGCTGAATAGTGGAGTGACCGTCTACGGCTGCGGCGAGAGCAACACCATGGGCACGCCCAACGGTTTGACCGTGACTCCCAGCGAGCCGTGGGGATTGGCCGGTACGGAATCGGCGGTTAGCAGCCCCAAGGGCAGCGCTACGTATGAATATACGGTTGTGGCACGCGACATCTATGGCGCGCTCACGGCTCCCGCCACTCCCGTGACGATTACAAATGGGATGCCTTCTCTCGGACCACAAACGGCCGCGATCAAATCCTTATCCAGATCGAACGACAGGATCACCGTAGTTACCACGGCCCCCAGCAACATTGTCTACGGCGCTCTGGTGCAAATCGAACCGATGTCCATCCAGCAGTTCAGCGGCTGGTATAACGTGGCAAAAATTGACAGCCCCACGCAGTTCGAGATTTGGACCACACCGACGGACACCCGCGCCCAGGGCTGGATGTCGGGAGATACCACCAGCTATACGGGCGGCGGAAAGATCGCTTTTTATCAGGAGAATTATCTCAAGTGGACCCCGCTTGCAGGCGCATGGGAGTACTACGTCTGCGCCAGGAGGCCGGGAGACAATGCTCTCAAGTTGATTGGAGTTACAAAGCCAACAGGGCCACTCAACAAATATATCGACGCTGCGTTCGAGGATTACGGCTCGCCATACATGGATGGTCAAGCCTATCCATCCTATGTCACCGATTCGATCTGCACGGGAAAAGCGACCAATGATCCTCTTTCGACATGGATTACAGCGATCTCCGGCAGCGGCCAAATCTATACACTGAACACCCCGGCATCTCAGACCGTTGCTGGCGCCAAGATTGTATTCGACGATGCTCCGGGAATTCTGCGGGCGCTGAAAGCCGCGTCCTACCAATCCCCCAACTATCTCGGCAGTTCGATCTACATCCCTCCTGCGAGATACCCCTATGTCATCAACTCCTATCTACCGATTCCAAGACAGGTAACCATCTGGCAATCCGGCAGCCTGACCGTGAACGAGACCATCAGTTTGGAATCCAGTGTCAACTGGTATGGGGATTGGGCGAGCAGGGGCACTCCGCAATTCGGCTTTAGCAGCGGAGCTACCATTAATGTCGCCACTGCCAGTCCGGGCCTCTATTTGATGGGGACGGGCAACACCTTCAGAACAGTGAACATTATCAGCATGACCCCGAATGGTGCAGTGGATTTGCTGGCTGACAACGCCCAGCCCTCCAACTTCGAATATGTGGAGTTCGAGACCGGCTCCGGCGGCGCTGCCACGGATTACCTGGGAATGACGGTTGTTCTGCGCGACACCACGCAAACCATCGCCAACTATCATTTCAACAAGGTCGGATTTCTCACTGGACCTTATCAGGTGAATGACTCCAGCTGGACGCCCTCCTTGTGGGTCGCTCCCGCGCAGGATCACGGAAATACCGGCATCGAGGTGACCCTGGACCGCACAACCTGGAATCGGCGCGGAATAGGATGGGGAGGCGGCGATAGCGGCACAGGGGGAACCGGCGGCGTTTCCGACTTTGTCAGCAATTGGTCCTACAGGCAGGGCGGGATCACCCCGTTCTTCGCCTGTATGAATTGCATTCAAAATTCGATGCTTACGTTCAACGATGCTTCGCAGGATACGGAGGGCCAGCCTCTGCAGGCAGCTTTCACAGCCTATCCAAACTCAGGATTTTTGGGGCCGCACATCACCGCTCTTCATCCCACTGGAGGAGCGCAAGCGCCTCTTTTCAGTGGAGTGCGCCCTTCCTTCGCGGACGTGGACGGTGATTTCAGTTCGGCCAGATCCCTTCAAAATAGAGATATTCTGTACAAGACCGGCGGTAATTTTAGCTATGTGTTTGCCCCCTATGCCACGACAGGTACTTACACTCCACTGGTCGGCGCTCTGGACTCCATCGTCCAACCCATGCACGGCGCAGGAGGCTACAGCTGGTGGTTCGATACAACCCCGCCCACAAATCTCTCTGTTTCCGCGCCCCTAAAAGGCGGCAGTATTCCATTTGGAACTTATATTTATGCGGTAAGTATGACCGGAGCCGATGGAGCGGAAACCATTACTTCGGCCGCTTCCTCTCCTGTGATCATTTCTACTACCGGCACACAGCAAGTCAACCTGTCATGGACAGCTTCCCTGGGCGCTTACAGCTACAACGTGTATCGATGCAATACCACGCCCAAATCGCCGGGATGCTTGCTTGAGGATGGCACCATCAGCCAGGGCAGCTTGAACCCCTGGTATCAAATTGGAAAGCACGTAATGGACACCAGCTTTTCCGACACATTCGTCAACCCCGCGATAAGGTGGAATTTCACACAGGTAAGCGGCACAGGTTCGACGGTTTTGAACAATACTGGCGTCTATGCGCCCGTAGTGCAGGCGGGGGCTGTTTCGGCGGGCGGAGGCGCCGTGTTCGGCTCTGCGGAAACTTCCACGGCGGCGCCCTGCGAAGCGGATTTTGGAACCACGAACATCAACCTTAGTGGAGTGACCACAACCACCGGTCAAAAATGCATTCCCGCGAATGCCTATATCGACGCCGTCGTTTACCGAATCACTAAAACGATCGCCGCGGCGTCAAGCTTCACGGTTGGCCTGCCGGGCTCGGCTTCCAAGTTCTGCTCCACGCAATCGACGCTCACCGCAGGTGCGACGGGAGTTTGCAATGCACAGATTAACGCGGGCTCTCCCGTAGCCGCATCGTCCGCAGCCCCGGTGATGGTTACATTCAATGCGACACCAGGAGCGGGAGTCATTCGACTAATCGTCTACTACCACACCTGGAAAGCGCCCACCGACTAGCACTCAGTCATCACAAGGATTCGAGACGACGATTTATCTGAATGTGGCCGGGACCGAATCGGTTGTAGACTGTAAGTGAAGTCAAACCTATAGGACCCTATACCCGGGAAGAGGTCCGAGCGGCACGCTTCTGTACGGCTCCCGGCAAGGCGGGTTAATCGTGACTCTGTTGAAATGTTGCAAATGCGGACGTCGAACTCGTAAGTACACGATCGTGTGCGAGAGCTGCGGTCATCGTTTCTGCAATCTATGCAAAGGGGGTAAAGGCTAGACACCTTAATGCACTTGGCTTCTATTTCCAGGGTACAACACCTGCCGCCGATTCTATTACCCGCCATATCTTCCTAGTCTGCTCGAAGAATTTACTCGGCTTCTATCCGGGTCGCGCTGCACGCAAGCATCTAACTGCTTTAGATGCTTGATCTCCAATCAAAACGCCCAGTGGCGCTCAGCTTGCCCTAATCAATGATGAACGTCAGCCACGTAAAAACAACCGAGGTTGGTAATGGCCAAAAATAAACAAAGAGCAGTCAGCATCTTGCTGTTTTTAGGCGGCATTTTGGTGCTAATGGCTTCGTGGGATTTCCCCGCGAGCCCGACGCAGCAAGTGGAATAAGAACCCGAGCCGATTTATTGTTGGCTCGATTTTCAGCTAGAGAGAGGGTGCTCATCATGGCGCAAAATGTAATCCCAAAAGGGAACTATTTTCTGATGGGGGTTGGCATTGGGTCGTTGATCGGTGTTCTGTTCGCGCCGAAATCCGGGGAAAAGACCCGGGAGTACATTGCCCAGAAAACTAGGGAAGGAAATGAACTCGCCCGCAAGAAAGGTCAGGAGTTGCGGGAGCGCGCAGAAGAGGCGGTGGAACGCAGCCGCAATGTCGTCGCGCAAACTGGAGGACGGATTGCCACTGCAATTGACGTAGGCATTGAGACCTACAACCGCGAGAGAATGAAAACGCAAATCTCGTGATTGGGAAGTTGGGCTGCCCAGAGTTTTGAACGGCGGGCTGACGAGCGGACAGTGCAACGTCAGCCCGCCATGCAAAAGGGAATGATGCGTTTCGCAATAGCGGTCTTTCTCCGGAGGCAATTCATAATGCGGCGCGATTTTGATCTATTCGAGAAATTCGCCGATGGTTCTTCTATTTGGCGAACTTTTGCGTGCGGACAAATGGACGCGCAAGAAAAACTGCGGAACCTGGCGAACCATTCGGAGAACGAGTTTTATTCCATCGACATCGAGACCGGGGAACTTCTGCCGTTCAAGTCAGCGCCAGGCAAGTCCAGCGACCTATCGAAGGCCGCGGCCGGTTCATAACATGATAGGAAGTGTTTTTGCGATCTTGAAGAATTCGTAAACCAAAGGGGGTCCTCAGATGAAACGCAAGTATGAACTTTTTGAAAAAGCCCCTGATGGTATGTCTCTTTGGAGGGATTCTGTATTTGGATTTGAACCTACTCGCCGCCGCTTGCAGGCATTGGCCCGCATTTCGGAGAGTCAGTATTATGCAATCGAATTAACAACCGGAGAAGTTCTTGCCTTCATCTCGAAACGCTCGATGCTCGCGGATTCCGCGCACTTTCAAAAGTTGAAAGAGGAAGCAAGAGGGATGCTCCTTAGGTACGGTCGGGATGGCGCCCGCATCATGGGCAAAGGCCAGAACCTCGTTTGCACACTCAAATGGGTGAATTAGATTCGGAAGTGCTGGGACTTGAACGGTTCGTCGCCGGCATTTTTTTTGGCGAGAAAACGATGCGACCGGACGCGTAACGAATGACAATCAGGGAGGGTGCGATGATCCAAATCAGAGAACCTGCGAAAGATGAAATCCTTCACCGAGCGTATGCCTTGTATCTCATCCGCGGTTGTGAACAAGGAAAAGATGTCGAGGACTGGGTTAACGCCGAAAAAGAGTTGAGCGACGAATCCGTCGGGGGACCAGCACCTACGATTGAGTCTCGTCTTGGCAAGTTACGGTATCCGTGGCCCGCGGGAATCTAGTCTAGAACTGTAATTCTTTAATATATAGACACGAGTAACATTAAAAGGTGGGATGGAGACGAATGTCACACACTGCCGCATCGCCGCTGGTCACGGCAGCCATCGTCGGCAAGGGGGCGGCCATTTTGCCTTCGCAATACACTAACCCGCCGCGAAATTGACCTCGTTGAAACTCCCTCCTATACTGAGCGCTGGCGCAGTCGCCGCAAGGGTCGCGCAATCCGCCGCTTGAACTTTCGGGAGAATAATCGTGGAGCAAGCCGTCATCCTCAGCGCAGTCCGCACGCCCATCGGTAAATTTCAAGGCGGCCTTTCGCCGCTGTCCGCGACCGCTCTGGGCGCAAAAGCCGTTGCAGAAGCGGTTCGCCGCGCGGGCATCGATCCGCAATCGGTGGACGAAATCATCATGGGCAACGTGGTGCAAGCCGGGCTGGGGCAGAATCCCGCGCGGCAGGCCGGCCTCGGCGCGGGTCTCGACGTGCGTGTTGCGGCCATGACCATCAATAAAGTTTGCGGCTCGGGTTTGAAGGCCGTGGGCCTTGCGGCGCAAGGTGTCATGCTGGGCGAAAACGAAATCGTGGTCGCCGGCGGCATGGAATCGATGTCCAACTGTCCGTATCTCTTGCCGGGCGCGCGCACCGGCTACCGCTACGGGAATGCGGAAGTGGTGGACTCCATGGTGCGCGACGGTTTATGGGACGTTTACAATGATTTTCACATGGGCATTACCGCCGAACTTGTGGCGGAGAAATTCGGCATCACGCGGCAGGAGCAGGACCAGTTTTCACTGCAAAGCCATCAGCGTGCAATCCACGCGCGAAAATCCTGCTTCATCGAATCGCAAATTGTGCCTGTCGAAATCCCGCAAAAAAAAGGCGATCCAGTAGTAATCAAATATGACGAGTCGCCGCGCGAGGATGCTTCGCTCGAAACGCTGGGCAGGCTGCGTCCTGCGTTTAAGAAGGACGGCACTGTAACCGCGGGCAACGCTCCAGGCACCAACGACGGCGCGGCGGCCCTCGTGGTCACCAGCGAACGCAACGCGGCGCGTCTGGGCAAGACATCGATGGCACGCATCGTCGCGCAAGCCGTGAGCGGCGTCGATCCCAAATGGATCATGACCGCGCCCATCTACGCCGTGGAAAAAATCCTGCAAAAAACGGGATGGGACCGAGACCGCGACGTTGACCTGTACGAACTGAACGAAGCATTTGCCGCCGCCGCAATTGCCGTGACGCGCGAACTGCACCTCGACCCCGCAAAAGTAAACGTGAACGGCGGCGCGGTGGCTCTTGGCCATCCCATCGGCGCTTCCGGCGCGCGCATCTTGACAACGCTGCTCTATGAAATGCAGCGCCGCAATGTGCATCGAGGAATCGCCGCGTTGTGCCTGGGCGGCGGCAACGCCATAGCGCTAGCAGTCGAACGTTAGAAAAGTTGCAGGACCATGCTTCTGTAGCCCGCCTCTGAAGAGGCTACAACCGAAACTCATGCCCAACGATTCTCTCGAAATTCTCTGGCGCGGTTCCGACCCCGCCAAATTCACGGCGCTGCAAGCGGCTCTGCGCGACGAGAGCATCCCTTTCTGGCAAACCCAGGTGTACGATCCCGCCGGCGGTTTTCTTTCATCACGGCCCTACTATCTGGAAGCCACTCCCGGTTTTGAAATTCGAGTGCACGCCGCTGACCTTGAGCGTGCGAGTGGCGCCTTGAACTGGGTGGAGAGCAAAGAAATCGACGCCAATATTTCCAGCGGCTCCACCAGTTTATCGACGCGCGACCACGACAGGCTGGACCCCAGGCAATCGCTGCCGCGCGATTGGAATGCCAGCGAAGCGACCGCCGAAATCTGGTCCGGTGAAGAGGAATCCATGGCCGAATACCTGGCCAGCGCGCTGCGCGAAAACGGCATTCCCAGCCGCATTCCGGATGAGCCCGGCCATCGCGCGCGCCTGTGCGTTCGTCCCCAGGATTTGACGCGCGCTCGTGAAATTGCCCGCGAAATCACGGGTGGATAGATTGCCGCGCCGATCCGGCGTAGAATGCACCGCCATGATTTGCCCCAGCTGCAAATGCGAATACATTCGCGGCGTGACGCAATGCTCCGATTGCGGCGTCGCTCTTGTGGATGCGCTCGATGCCTCTGCGCCGAAACCAGAAGATGGAATGGAGATCGTCTCCGTGTGGGAAGGCAACGATCCCGGCGAGTATGCAGCAGTAAAAGAAGCGCTCGATGAAGCGGGAATTACGGTGATCGATCAACAGTCGGCCGGCTACTTCATTTTTCCGTCCATGCGGCCGAAGAAAGAGATTTATGTATCCGGCAAGGATTTGGAGCAGGCCAAAAAAGTGCTGCTCGATCTGCAGGGCTGGGACGAACCCGAAGAACTGAGCGAAGGGCAGCGCGAGTCCCTGGAACTTCCCGATTCCGACAATTCTGATAGCGACGAGCAAACCACGCTGGAGCCCGATTCGCCGGACGACTGGCATGAGGACGACCCCGTCGCCGAAGTCTGGCATGGAGACAACGAGCATCTCGCGGATACTTTGTCGGCCTGTCTGCGCGAAATTGGCATCGGTTCGCGTAAATTGCCTGAAGGTGGCAATTGGCGCCTGGTAGTTCGCCCCGAGCACGAAGCCCGCGGCAAAGAAGTAGTGCGCGAGGTGGTGGAAGCCCGCCCGCCGGAATGATTTTAGTCGCACAGCCACTCCTGGCTGTGCGGTTTTCGCGATCAATAGGGCTAAGTGCGCGCGAAAATTGAGAAAACCACACAGCCAGGAGTGGCTGTGCTACTAAAACTTTCCTTTCCCTCCCCAACTTCCTATACTTCCTCAGCTTCCTGCTCCCAAGGAGAATGAATGACCCTCGACACAATTCGCACGGTAGCCGTGCTAGGCGCGGGAACCATGGGCAACGGCATCGCGCACGTCTTCGCCCGCTGCGGCTACAACGTGATCCTGCGCGACCTGGAAGAAAGTCTTCTCACGCGCGCCCGAGATACCATCGCCAAGAATCTCGACCGCGAAGCAAAAAAAGGAAAGATCGCGGAGGGAGAACAATCGAAAATCCTCACCCACATTCACACTACCACCGATTTTTCCGAAATTGCCCGCGCCGATTTCGCAGTGGAAGCGGTCCCCGAGCGGCTGGACCTGAAACTTTCCGTGTTGCGCGAAGCGGACAAATTGCTGCGCCCCGGAGCGATCCTCGCGTCGAACACCTCTTCCATCTCGGTGACCACGCTTGCCGCAGCAACAAGCCGTCCTGACCGCTTCATCGGCATGCACTTCATGAACCCAGTGCCAGTGATGCCGCTGATCGAAGTGATCCGCGCGCTGCAAACCAGCGAGGATATATTTCAAGCGACCATGGCGCTGTGCGAGCGCCTCGAAAAAAAACCAGTAGCCGTCAACGATGCACCAGGCTTCGTCTCCAATCGTGTGCTCCTGCCCATGATCAACGAAGCCGCCTTCGCCGTCATGGAAGGTGTGGCCACCGCCGAAGCCGTGGACTCCATCATGAAGCTGGGAATGAATCATCCCATGGGCCCCCTGGAACTCGCCGATTTCATCGGCCTCGACGTGTGCGTGCACATCCTCGACGTGCTCCACGATGGCTTCGGCGACTCAAAATATCGCGCCTGCCCGCTGCTGCGCAAAATGGTCGCCGCAGGATGGCTGGGCCGCAAGAGCGGACGCGGCTTCTACGCCTACGCCAAGTAGCGCATCAAATTCAAAGCCGAAAATCTTTCAACACAGAGGGCACAGAGAACACAGAGAAATTCCAGGAGCATGAAGCAGCAATACCTCAGGCGGTTTTCTCCTCCGGGCTTTTCTCTGTGATCACTGTGCCCTCTGTGTTAAAACTTTTTAAGGCCCTTCACTTGCCCCTCTATCGGAAAGGGGCGTGCGCCTGGCACGGAGCCCCTAAAATAGCGTTTGCTTTTTCTTCGCCATGTGGTATCTTGCCTTCCGAAATGAAATTGTGCCGGACAGAGCGCTTTATAGTAGACTCCGAAAGCGGCCGCGTCCCCGCGCAGTCACGAACCGTGACAACTTAGCCTCCGAGGTGGATGATGAACGACGAAAAAACAAAGATGCTGGAAACAGCGATTTCGCAGATCGAAAAGGATTACGGCAAGGGCGCCATCATGCGTCTGGGCAGCCGCGACGTGCTGGTGCCGGTCAGCGTGATCCCCACGGGGGCGCTATCGATCGACGCGGCGCTGGGCGTGGGCGGCGTGCCGCGCGGACGCGTGATTGAAATTTACGGCCCGGAATCGGGCGGCAAAACGACGCTGACGCTGCACATCATCGCTGAAGCGCAGAAGATGGGCGGCCAGGCGGCCTTCATCGACGCCGAGCACGC
>Ga0182024_10009716_pt1 | contig 19805 bp, 18 predicted proteins | sample P32metaG_FD_120480 | JGI IMG/M metagenome (GOLD analysis project Ga0182024, IMG submission 120480) | Permafrost microbial communities from Stordalen Mire, Sweden - P3-2 metaG (Illumina Assembly) | ecosystem: Environmental > Terrestrial > Soil > Wetlands > Permafrost | place: Sweden: Stordalen... | reverse complement strand
CGCCAAATCGGCGAAGATCGTGCCGACCCAGCTCGAATTCGTCGATATCGCCGGGCTGGTGCGCGGCGCCTCGAAGGGGCAGGGGCTCGGCAACCAGTTTCTCGGCCATCTGCGCGAGGTCGACGCGATCGCGCATATTTTGCGCTGCTTCGACGACGACAATGTGGTGCATGTCGAGGGTTCGGTCGATCCGATCCGCGATGCGGAGACCGTCGAGACCGAATTGATGCTGGCCGATCTCGACAGCCTTGAGCGGCGTCTCGTCGCGGTGCAGAAACGCGTCCGCGGAGGAGACCGCGAGGCGAAGGACCAGCTTGGCGTCATCGAGCCCATCCTGGCGGGGCTCCAGGAAGGGAGGCCGGCGCGCAGCATCGCCGTGGCGCCCGAGCAGCAGGGTCAGCTGAGATTGCTGCAATTATTGACCGCCAAGCCGGTGCTCTACATCGCCAATGTCGACGAGGCGACCGCCGCGACCAAGAATGATGTGAGCCGCCGGGTCGCCGACTACGCCCGTTCGCAAGGGGCGCAGGCGGTCATGATCTCGGCGGCGATCGAGGCCGAGCTCGCGCTCATCGCGAACCTCGAAGAGCGCCACGAATTTCTCGCCGCGCTCGGTCTCGCCGAGACCGGGCTCACCCAGGTGATCCGCGCCGGCTATTCGCTCTTGGACCTGATCACCTATTTCACCGCTGGCCCGAAAGAATCCAAGGCCTGGACGATACCCCGCGGTACCAAGGCGCCGCAGGCCGCGGCGGTCATCCATACCGATTTCGAGAAGGGCTTTATCCGGGCCGAGACGATCCCCTACGCCGATTTCGTCGTCTGCGGCGGCGAGCAGGGCGCCAAGGATGCCGGCAAGATGCGGCTCGAAGGCGCCGATTACGTCGTCCAGGACGGCGACGTGATGCATTTCCGCTTCAATGTGTGATGTCGCTCATACCTGACTTGAAGGCGCCGCCGGATACGAATATGTAGTGCGTGATAACACTACGGAGTTCGTAGCATGGCCGCTCCGATTTCGATAAGGCTCGATGACGAGGTTCGGCAAACCCTCCAAGCCGAGGCACGCTCGCGTAATATCGGTCTGGCAACGCTGCTGCGTCAGATCGCTAAGGAAGCCGCCAGGCAGGTGAAGCGCAAACGGATCCGGGAGCAAAGCGAAGCAGTTGGCAGGTACGTGGCAAGTCACCCCGAGGCGAAGGAGTTCTGCGAATTCTGGGGCACGCCGCGGCAGGAAGGCTTATGAGCATTGGCAGGATTTGCTCCCGGCCAGATCGTGTTGGTTGACTGGCGCGATGCGCTACCGAAGGAGCCAAACAAGCTGCGCCCGGCGATTGTCGTTGAAGATGGCGAGTTGTTCGGCCCGTCATACCCCAACGTCCTCCTCGTGCCGCTGTCGGAGGCCCGCGAGTTAGCCCCGCTCGACCTGTTGTTACCGATCGATCCCACGCCGGAAAACGGGTGCACCAAGCGGTGCTATGCCCTCTCTTGTTATCTCGCCACAACGTCAATACAGCGCGTCAGGCCGACGCAGTCGCGCATCCTGCCGGAGCAACTTGACGCCATTCGCCGCCAGATCGCTTTGGCGATCGGCGTGGAGTGAGCCCGGCGCCGCGACGTTGGCCAATTGAACCTCTGAGGAGCCCAGCCATGGCGGTCATTCCCGATGCGTTTCTCGATCTGCTGCAAGAGAAAAAGGCCTTTGCCAACCTCGCGACGATCATGCCGGACGGCTCGCCGCAGGTGACGCCGGTATGGTTCGACTATGTCGACGGGATCATTCGGGTGAACACCGCGAAAGGCCGAGTGAAAGCGCGCAACATGAAGGAAGGATCCCCGGTCGCGCTGGCGATCATGGATCCCGACAATGCCTACCGCTATCTCCAGGTGCGCGGCCGCGTGCGGCGGATCGTCGAAGCCGGTGCCGACCGCCATATCGATGCGCTCGCCAAAAAATACCTCGGCAAGGACAAATACCCGTTTGCCCAGCCCGGCGAGGTGCGGGTCATGTACGAGATAGATCCGCGCGCCGCCCACGCGATGGGGTAGGCTGGAGGGAAGCGGACCCTGCGCAGCAGGTTCGCAATACAGTCCCCTTGCCCGGGCTTGTCCCACGGCTGTCTGGAATCAACCATAGATACCCCTTGGCCGGGCATGACCCGGCCACCCACGTCTTTTTTTGGTGACATCGCGGCGGCCGGAAGACGTGGATGGCCGGGTCAAGCCCGGCCAAGGGGAAATTGGGACGCCAATTCGGTGCAAACGACGTGGCCGGGGCAAGCCCGGCCAAGGGGAAATTGGGACGCCAATTCGGTGCAAACGACGTAGCCGGGTCAAGCCCGGCTACGGGGCGGCGGGCGACGTTACGACGGAATGATTTTGCCGCGGCGGCTCAGAAAGCGACGCGCGCGCCCGGCGATTCGGCGATTGTCTCCTCGCCGGCCTGCGCCTGGATGTCGCCGGAGATCTGGCCGCCGCATTCGATCTCGATCTGGCCGTAGCGAATCGTGCCGGAGACGCGGCCGGTGGCGCGGATGAACAGCCGCTTCCTAACGACCAGATTGCCCTCGAACCGCCCGTGCACATCGATCTCGTCGATTGTCGCCGAACCTTTGAACAGCCCCGATTCGGCGATGTCGACATCGTGGCAGTTCTGCAGATTGGCTTCGACGCTGCCTTCGACGATCAGCTTGTCGCAGGAGGTGATCTCCCCCGACAGCGAGATCTCGCGGCCGACGATGAGCCGGCGCAGGTCGGCATCGTTGCGCCGCTGGGGCGCCGGGGGCACCGGGGGCACCGGCCGAGCGCCGGCCTCCGCCGGTCGCAGGGCCTCTCCCGGCGGCCGCGTCGGGTCGGAGGTGCGCGGCGGCAAGGGGGCCGACGCCCGGCCAAGCGGGGCAACCGTGGCCGCTTGCCCCGACGAACGGGCAGGCTTCATCGGAATACCCAGATCATCAGGCGCGTCCGACATCTTCTGATCCTCTGTTTCGGGTCTTTTGCGGCTGAACATGAAGGGGGCATTCCATCGAAATGCTGGAGGGATGAGCGGCCTTCCTGACCGGTTCATGAGGCCAAGAGATGCGGGTATGTGCGCCGCAAGTCCGCGAAGCGGCGCGCCGCCGGGGTCGCCGTTCGGTCGAGTCGTCTCAACGCAACCACCTCGAAATACTCGCGGTCGAAACGATATCCGTTCAGGCCGAGGAAAACAAAAAAATTTCCCGGCGCCAGCGCATAAACCGCCAGTGCCAAGAGGTTAAGAACGCTGGCGAGGCCCCAGCGAGACCCCGGCCGCCGCTTGTGGCCTTGGCGAATGCCCCTATACTCCGCCGCCTTGCGCCAGAGCGGGTTGGGGATTCGCGGATGAGTTCTGCCGTCATCGACGTCGTCGGCATCGGCAACGCGATCGTCGACGTGATCGCACATGCCGACGAGCGGTTTATCGCCGCAGAGGGCCTGGCGCCGGGAGCGATGACGCTGATCGACGCCGCGCGCGCCGAAGCGCTCTATCGCGCGATCGGGCCGGCGATCGAGAGCTCGGGCGGCTCGGCCGGCAACACGATGGCCGGGTTGGCCTCGCTCGGTGGGGCCGGCGGCTATATCGGCAAGGTGCGCGACGATTTATTAGGCACGGTGTTCCGGCACGACATCACCGCGATCGGGGTACGCTTCGACACCCCGGCCGCGACGGCCGGGCCGGGCACCGCGCGCTGCCTGATCCTGGTCACGCCGGACGGGCAGCGCACGATGGCCACCTATCTCGGCGCCTGCGTCGACCTCGGGCCGGAGGACATCGACCCCGCGCTGATCGCCGCGGCGCAGATCACCTACCTCGAAGGCTATCTGTTCGACCCGCCGCGGGCGCAGGAGGCGTTCCGCGCGGCGGCGGCGATCGCTCATCGCGCCGGGCGTCGGGTCGCGCTCAGCCTCTCCGACCCGTTCTGCGTGGGACGGCATCGCGCGGCGTTCCGCGAGTTGGTCGCGGGCGAAGTCGACATCCTCTTCGCCAACGAGGCGGAGATCTGTTCGCTCTACGAGACGGACGACTTTACCGCCGCCGCGGCGGCGGTGCGCGGCCATGTCGCGGTGGCGGCCTTGACCCGCAGCGCGGAGGGCAGTGCCGTCTTCGCTGACAGCGAGGTATACAGCGTCGCTGCGATGCCGGTGGCCCGTATCGTCGACACCACCGGAGCGGGCGACCTCTATGCTTCCGGCTTCCTCTACGGCTTGACCCATGGCCTCGGGCTCCCCATTTGCGGCGCAGTCGGCAGCCTGTGCGCCGCCGAAATCATCAGCCATGTCGGCGCGCGGCCCGAGACCGCGCTCTCCGGGCTAGTCAAGGCGGCCGGTCTCCTTTGAGCGCCTGCCGCCGCTTCGCGTTCAGGGTTCAATGGATATCCGCAACATCGCGATCATCGCGCATGTCGACCATGGCAAGACCACGCTTGTCGACCAATTGCTGCGCCAGAGCGGGTCGTTCCGCGCCAATCAGCAGGTCGCCGAGCGGGCGCTCGATTCGAACGAGCTGGAGCGCGAGCGCGGCATCACGATCCTCGCCAAATGCACCTCGCTCGTATGGCGTGACGTCCGCATCAACATCGTCGACACGCCCGGCCATGCCGATTTCGGCGGCGAGGTCGAGCGCATCCTCAGCATGGTCGACGGCGTCCTCGTGCTGGTCGACGCCGCCGAAGGCCCGATGCCGCAGACCAAATTCGTCGTGGCCAAGGCGTTGGCGCGCGGCCTCAAGCCGATCGTCGTAATCAATAAGGTCGATCGCTCCGATTCGCGGCCGGGCGCGGTCCACAACGAGATCTTCGATCTGTTCGCGCTGTTGGACGCGAACGAAGCGCAGCTCGATTTCCCGACCCTGTTCGCAGCGGGCCGCGACGGCTGGGCGGTCAGCGACCTCGACGCGCCGCGCCGCGATCTGTCCCCGCTGTTCGAGCTGATCATCTCGCATGTGCCGCCGCCGGTGGCCGATGCGGACGCGCCCTTTGCGATGCTGGCGACGACGCTCGACTACGACCTGTTTCTCGGCCGGGTGCTGACCGGCCTCATCCATTCCGGGATCGCCCGCCTCAACATGCCGGTCAAGTCATTGAGCCGCGACGGGCGCACGATCGAGCAGGCCCGGCTGACCAAGCTCCTCGCCTATAGGGGGCTCGATCGGCGGCCGATCGAGGAGGCCCGCGCCGGCGATATCATCGCGGTCGCCGGGCTCGCCCTGACCACGGTCGCCGACACGATCTGCGCGCCAGAGGTGACGACGGCGTTGCCGGCCGACCCGATCGACCCGCCGACCCTGGCGATGACGTTTTCGGTCAATGACAGCCCGCTTGCCGGCCGCGACGGCAGCAAGGTGACCTCGCGGGTGATCGCCGAGCGGCTGCATCGCGAAGCCGAGGGCAACGTCGCGATCAAGGTGCGCGAAAGCGCCGAGAAGGATTCGGTCGAGGTCGCCGGGCGCGGCGAATTGCAGCTCGGCGTCTTGATCGAGACGATGCGGCGCGAGGGCTTCGAGATGTCGATCTCGCGGCCGCGCGTCTTGTTCAAGACCGATCCGGTGAGCGGCCAGCGGCTCGAACCGATCGAGGAGATCATCGTCGACGTCGATGAGGAATTCGCCGGGATCGTCGTCGACAAGATGAGCCGCCGCAAGGCCGAGATGCAGGACATGCGGCCTTCGGGGGGCGGCAAGCGGCGGCTGTCGTTCCTGGCGCCGACGCGCGGCCTCATCGGCTATCACGGCGAGTTTCTGACCGATACCCGCGGCAGCGGCGTGATGAGCCGGCTGTTCCATGGTTACGCCGCCTATAAGGGGCCGATCGAGGGGCGGCGCACCGGCGTCCTCATTTCGAATTCGCAGGGTGCGGCCGTCGCCTATGCGTTGTGGAACCTGGAGGAGCGCGGGCCGCTCTTCATCGCCCCCGGCGCCGAGGTCTACGCCGGGATGATCATCGGCGCCCATAGCCGCGGCAACGACCTCGACGTCAACCCGCGCAAGGGCAAGCAGCTGACCAACATCCGCACCACCTCCAAGGACGAGGCGGTGCGCCTGACCCCGCCGGTGCAAATGAGCCTCGAAGAGGCGATCGCCTATATCGAGGAGGACGAGCTGGTCGAGGTCACGGCAAAGGCGATCCGCTTAAGGAAGCGCTTGCTCGACGTCAACGATAGGAAGCGCGCCAACCGGGCTACGGCGGCGGAGTAGGCTAAACCGTCCACCCCGCACGGCAGCCTTGTGCGTCCTTCGAGACGCGCCCTCCGGGCGCTCCTCAGGATGACGTACGCTTGTGATGACATAAGAAAGAACGTCATCCTGAGGAGCCCGCCCCCGGGTCCGCCCTGCGGGCGGCCCGAGGACAGGCTCCGCGGGCGTCTCGAAGGACCCGCTATGCTCGTGTATCCGATCCATCGGCGACCCGCGCCATGACTGTTGTCGCGAACAGCGCCAGAGCGAGCGTGCCGAGCCACCATTCCTCCCAGATGCCCCAGCCGGAGAGGGCGATCGCGAGCGCGGCGAAGAGGCTGCCGCCGGCCGCCGCCGAGTAGAGCCGGGGCCACGGCGCCCTGCCGAGGCGCAGCCATAAGAGCCCGACGAGGAGCGCGAACAGCGCCGCGCCCGGCGCCCCGAGCTCGAGCCAGAGCTGCAGCGCCGCGTCATGCGGGTGGAGCGGCAGCCAGGTCTGCCCCGGGCGGATCTCGATCTTGCCGCCGGGGATCGCCCGCGCCGAATCGAGGCCCCAGCCGGCCAGCGGCCGCTCGGCGATGCGGTGGCCGGTAAAGGACCAGATCAGCAGCCGGTGCCCGGCGGAAACCTTGAACGCATCGACGGTTGCGAAGACCGACGGCAGACGCGCCAGCCGCGGCAGGGTCAAGGGCGCGGTCAGGATGGCGAGGATCGCGAGCGCTGCCGCGATAGGGGCGACGGTGCCCCGCCGCAGGTATAGGAGCGCCGCGACCGGCAGGCTCAGAGCGAGCGCGAGCTTCGCCGTGGTGTCGTCGAGCGTGATCACGGTGGCCGCCATCGCCGCACCGGCAACCAGCGCAAGGAACTGCTGGCCGCGGCAGATCAGGAGCGCGGTCGCGGGGAGCGCGAGAAGGACGAGCCAGGCGGCGAGCTGATTGAGGCGCGGGGCAGCGAAAGGGCGGATCGAGACGTATTGGCTCAAGGCGCCGGCGCTCGCCAGATCATAGAGGGCAAGCGCGATGCCGATGAGGGTCCCGGCGAAGAAGAAGAGCGTCAGGCGCCATGGCGAACTAACCCGGCTAGCCGCCGCCGCGAGCGCGAGCGCGGCGGCGAACAGCCCGGCCAGTCGTGCGGCCATAACCAGGCTGCGCCAGGGGTCGATCGACCACGCCGCCGACACCAGACCCCATAGGACGAGCCCGCCGAGAATCGCCGCCGGGCGGCGCAGGGCCTGGAAATCATGGGGTGGGTTGGCCGCGAACAGCCCTGCCGCGCACAGCCCGGCGAACCCGGCCAGCGGCGCCGCACCGTGCGGCAAGAGGGCGAGGAGCGGCGCCAGCACGAGCGCACAGAGGTTGAGCCCCCTTTCGCACCAGGCGTTCGCCAGCGGCGACAAGCGGCCCCTGCGAGAAAGCGGCGGCATCGCGCCGCCGCCGCCGCCCGGTGGCTGATTTGACTTGGCCGGCTCGCCGACTATAGTGCACCGCCTTTCCCAAGAACGTGGGCGGTTTCGCCCCGGCCTCCTCGCTGATGCGGTGGATGGCCCTATTGGGACAACAACAAGCTAACGCGGATCCGCCTCTGATGAGCAAGCGCGAGGAATCTAAATACAAGATCAACCGCCGTCTCGGCGTCAATCTGTGGGGCCGGGCGAAAAGTCCGCTCAACCGCCGCGAATATGGGCCGGGCCAGCATGGCCAGCGGCGCAAGAAGCCGTCGGATTACGGGACTCAGCTCGCGGCCAAGCAGAAGCTGAAGGGCTATTACGGCAATATCGGCGAGCGCCAGTTCCGCCGCCTCTACTCGGAGGCGGTGCGGCGGCGCGGCGACACCGGGGAGAATTTGATCGAGCTCCTGGAACGCCGGCTCGATGCGACGGTCTACCGGATGAAGCTGGCGCCGACCCCCTTTGCCGCCCGCCAGATCGTCAATCACGGGCATGTGCTGGTCAATGGCAAGCGCCTCAACATCCCCTCCTATCAGATGCGCGACGGCGACACGGTTGAGCTGAAGCAGCGGGCGAAGGACATGGCGCTGGTCCTCGAAGCAACCCAATCGAGCGAGCGCGACGTGCCGGATTATGTCGAGATCGACCACGACCGCATGCACGGTCGCTTCGTTCGGGCACCAAAGCTCGCCGATGTCCCCTATCCGGTGACGATGGAGCCGAACCTCGTCGTCGAATACTATTCGCGCTGACGCTCGGATACTTGCCGCGCCGAGAAACTTCACCTGTCATCCCGGCGAAGGCCGGGACCCACTGATCAGCTCCCGGAACGGTTGAGGAGTGGGTCCCGGCCTTCGCCGGGATGACTGTTATTAGCGGGGCTTGCCATGCTGACCCTGCAGCTGTCGATCGTCCTGTTCTTGATCCTGGTGAACGGCTTTTTTGCGATGGCCGAGATCGCGCTCGTCTCGGCACGGCCGGCGCGGCTGCAGCCGCTCGCCGCCGCGGGAAACCGCGGCGCCGAAGCCGCGCTCGAGCTGAAGGGCGACCCGTCGCGGATGTTGGCGACGGTGCAGATCGGGATCACCATCATCGCCGTCCTGTCGGGCACCTTCGGCCAGGCGACGCTCGGCGAAAGCCTGCAGGAATATCTTGCCGGGTATGGCGGTTTCCTTGCCCGCTACGCCCATGTCATCAGCATGGCGGTAGTGGTGATCGGGATCTCGTATTTCGCGCTGATCCTGGGCGAATTGGTGCCAAAGCGGATTGCGCTCACCCATCCCGAGGGCATCGCCGCGGCGCTCGCCCGCCTGATGCGCGGCCTGGCGCGGTTCGGGGCACCGCTCGAATGGCTGCTGAGCGCGACGAGCGATGTGATCCTGCGGCTATTTCCGCTGCACGGCGAGCCGCGGCCGGTCACCGACGAGGAGATCGGCTTCATGCTGCGCGAGGGGGTGGCGACCGGGCATATCCCGCTCGGCGAGACCGCGATCGTCGAGATGGCGCTGCGGCTCGGCGAGCGCCGGATCAGCGCGGTGATGACGCCGCGCACCCAGATCGAGTTTCTCGATCTCGATGATCCCGAAGAGGAGACGCGAGGGCGGATTCGCAACAGCGCCTATTCGCGGTTCCCGGTGTTGCAGGGCGGGACCCACCAGCTCGCAGGCATCGTCCAGGTCAAGGATCTGCTCGCCGCCTCCCTCGACGGGGAGCCCTTCAACCTGCGCGCGGCGTTGCGTCCGCCGTTGTTTCTGCCGAACACCGTGATGGTGCTGCGCGCCCTCGAGGTGTTCAAGACCAGCGGCGAGCCGATGGCGCTGGTCGTCGACGAATATGGCGACCTCGAAGGGCTGGTGACCCTGACCGACATCCTCGAGGCGCTGGTCGGCGACATTCCGGGGGCCGGCGAGAGCGACCCGCGCATCGTCCGCCGCGAGGACGGCACCTGGCTGGTCGACGGCATGCTCGGGCTCGACGAATTGAAGCGGGTCCTGGGCGTCGCGCAGCTGCCTGGCGAAGACCCCGAGTTCCACACGTTGGGCGGCTATCTGATGGCCCGGCTCAATCGCGTGCCGATGGTCGCCGACCGGATCACCGCCGACGGCTGGCGCTTCGAGATCGTCGAGATGGACGGCCGCCGCGTCGACCGCGTGCTGATCGTCCCGGTCAAGGCCAAGGGGCGGCGGGATTAGCCCGCGCCGATGTCGCCACCCTCGCTGCCGGAGAGCAGCTGGGTCGGGAAGCCGGCGGCGACGAGGGCGTCGATGATCGTATCGACATGGCGCCGGTTCTGGGTCTCGACCACCACATCGAGCTCGGCGCGTTTGACTGAGGTGTCGTGAAACAGGCGCTGGTGGTGGACCTCGACGATGTTGCCGCCGAGCCCGCCGATGACGCCCGAGACCCGCGACAGGACGCCCGGAAGGTCGGGCAGCTCGGCGCGCAAACGCACGAACCGGCCGCTGCGCACGAGGCCCCGCATCAAGAGCGAGGCGAGCAGGCGCGCGTCGATGTTGCCGCCGGTCAAGACGATGCCGACCCGACGCCCGCGGAAGCGCTCGGGCTCGGCCAGGAGCGCGGCAACGCCGGCCGCCCCGGCGCCTTCGACGACGAGCCTGTGGCGCTCGATCAAGAGTTCGACCGCGCCCTCGAGCTGGCGCTCGGTCACCAGATGCACCGCGTCGACCAGCGCCTTTACGATATGACGAGTGAGCTCCCCGGGTTCCTTGACCGCGATGCCTTCGGCGAGCGTAGTCCCCTCGGTGGGCAAGCCCGGATCTATGCCGCGCAGGATTCGGTACATCGAGGGATAAAGCGCGCACTGCACGCCGATAATCTCGATGTCCGGCATCAGCGCCTTGGCCGCCACGGCGATGCCGGAAATCAGCCCGCCGCCGCCGACCGGCACGATCAAGCTGTCGAGCCCCGGGCAATCGGCGAGCATTTCGAGCGCGATCGTGCCCTGACCGGCAATGACCGTCGGGTCGTCATAGGGGTGCACGAGGATGAAGCCGCGCTCGCGGGCGAGCCCGTCGGCGACGCGCCGCGCGTCGGTGAGGCCGGCGCCTTTGAGCACCACCTTGGCGCCGAGCGCCTCGGTGCGGTCGATCTTGGTGAACGGGGTTCCCGCCGGCATCACGATCGTCGCCGGGATGCCGAGCCGGCGCGCATGATAGGCGACGCCCTGGGCATGGTTGCCCGCCGACATCGCGACGACCCCGACCTGGCGCTCGGCCTTGGTGAGGTTCAACAGCTTGTTCAGCGCGCCGCGCTCCTTGAAGGCGCCGGTCGCGTGCAGCGTCTCGAGCTTGAGAAAAACCTCGCACCCGGCCATCTCGGACAGCGCCGCGGCGCGGATCGTCGGGGTGTGCGCCACCGCTCCCGCGATCGCTGTTTGGGCGCGGCGGATATCGCCGATCGTGACCGGTAGCGTCATGGATACGTCGTTCATGGTGAGGGTTCCAAACTCAGCGTGGCGCCAGGGTTAGCGTAGAGACGGGCGCGGCACGGCCGGGAACGAGCCAGTCGAACTGCCGCCAGCGCTGCAACAGGTCGGAGAAATGCGGCGACAGCGGGTTGCCCGACTGGCCGGGGACCGCGATCATACGGGAGTCGGTGGGGGAAGCGAGATCGGTAATGATGCGCAGCCCGGCGCCAAAGCGCTGCTCGTAGGGATGTGAATCGTCGCGGATCGTGGTCGAGCCGCGGTTGACCGTATCGACCCCCCCCGGGGTCGGCACGCCGACATGGACCCAATCCTTTAGGAGCGCGATCCGGCTGAAAACCGGGTTCGCGAATTGGGCGATATGGGCGCGTCCCCATTGCCATTGCAGCATCTCCGGGCCATAGGCGTGGGCCAGCTCGGACAGCGCGGCATCGAGCGCGCCGGAGAGCAGCGCATCGCAGCTCTCGGTCTTCTCTTTCGGGTCGCCGCACCACTCCTGATGCGCGGTTAAGACCGCAATCATGACCTCCGGCTTCAAATCCCAGTAATCTGCAGCGGCCTCGCCCAGGCGTCGGACAAACACATCATGGGCAAACTCACGCAGCCAGGCAGTAAACAGCAACGGCTCGACCTTGTCCGGCTCCATGCGGAAATCCCAGCCGGCCAAGCGCTCGATCGCCTCGCGCGCCATGTCGTTCCCCGGTACGATCCGGGTCATCAGCGGCACCAGCCGGCGGGCGGCGATCGACAGCGTATCGGCCTGAATGTCGGCGCTCGCCGCGGGTGATTGCCGGGGCGCCGCGCTGAGTAATTCGCCGATCCGCTCGGCGCGGTTCGGCAGGTCCCAGTCGCGCGACAGGAAATAGGGGTAGCGGTCGGGCACGATCTTGTTGTTGGCGCTGACAAACCGCCCGGAAGCGGGATTATTCGCCTGCGGCAGCTCGGCAAACGGGATGAACCCGGTCCAGTCATAGTCTCCCGTCCAGCCCGGCACCGGGAGCCAGCCGTTGCCCTGCTTCCTGATCGGAACGCGGCCGGGCGCGATGAACCCGATCGTGCCGGCATCGTCGCCATAAACGATGTTCTGCTGCGGCGCGACAAAGGATTCGAGCGCCGTTCGAAACCCGGCCCAATCGGCGGCGCGGTCGATGTCCCAGAGCGCCTCGGCGGTGCCGTCGCCGGCGCTGAGAAACGTCGCGGCGAGCGACAGGACATAGCCCTCCTCGACGGTGCCGGCGGGCAAGGCGTCGGACAGCACCGGGCCGTGGCGGGTCGTGCGGATGGTGAGCGTGACCGGGACCGCGCCCTTCACCGCGATCGTCTCCTCGCGATTGCCAAAGGCGGCGCTGCCGCCGGGCGTCAGATAGCGGCCGGGGTCGGCGGGATCGATCTTCTCGATGAAGACATCTTCGACATCGCTGCCGGTCGTCGTGAAGCCCCAGGCGATCCGGTCGTTGTGCCCGATCACGACAAACGGCGTGCCGGGGACGGTGCCGCCGGCGATCTCGCGCTCCGGGGTCTTGAGCCGGGCCAGGTACCAGAAGCCCGGCGCGCCGAAGGGGAGGTGCGGGTCGTTGGCGAGGAGCGGCTTCCCGCTCATGCTGTGCGCGCCGTCGACCACCCAATTGTTCGAGGCGTAGACCGGGCCGACCGCCGGCGGCAATGCGGCGTAGAGGCGGTCGAGCGGCAGCTGGCGGTAGATCGTTGCCAGCGCCGCCAAGGTGGTCGGCGCGTCATCGGGGTATTCGGGGTAGAGGAACGCAAGCTCGTCGGCCGAGAGCGTGCGGGCAAGGCGGGCGCGCAAGAGCTCGCTGCGATAATTTCCGGCGAGCAGCAGATCCATGAGCTTCCCCCAGACGAGGCTGTCGGCGGGGCGCCATGGTTCCGGCGTGAAGCCCAGCAGCAGGAATTCGGGCGGCAACGCGCCGCTGCGCGAGGCGAGGAAGGCGTTGACCCCGGCGGCGTAGGCTTCGAGCCCGCGCCGCACCGGCGGGGGCAACAGCCCCACCTCCGCCTCGGCCAGGCGATACAATCCGAGGACCCGCATCTGCCGGTCGATCGCGACCGCCGGCTCGCCGAAAATCTCGGCCAGCCGGCCGGCGCCGTTGCGCCGCATCAGCTCCATCTGGAACAGCCGGTCCTGGGCATGGGCGTACCCCAGCCCGAAGGCGGCCTCCTCATCGTCGGCTGCGCTGATCAGCGGAACGCCATCGCCGTCGCGGGCAATCCTCACCTCGGCCTTGAGCCCCTCCACCGCGATCCGGCCCTCGACCTGCGGCAAGGACGAGCGGAGATAAAGATAAAACGCGCCGCCGAGGATGAGGAGCAGCAGCAGCACGCCGGCCAGAATGCGGCGGATCATCGTTGACTTGCCGTACCTGGGCTACAGCCTGCGCCACCCGGCAGTCTCATCCTAAAACCCCGTGGCCGGGCTTGCCCCGGCCACCCACGTCTACCCTCGTCCGGCGCATTCGGCCGAAGACGTGGATGGCCGGGTCAAGCCCGGCCACGAGGGTTTTGGGTTTGGTGGCAGAGGACAGGTTGGCTGTCCTACAGCCCCAATTCGCGCAGGATCCGATCGCGATCGGCGTCGAGGTCGGGCGCGGGGTCGCGGGTCGGCGGATCGGCGAAGGCGGAGAACTTCATCGGATTGCCGGCGAGCTTGAGCGGCCCGGTCACCGGGTCGTCGACCGCGACCAGCATGTTGCGCGCCGCGGTCTGAGGATGCGCCAGCGCCTGCGCGACATTGTTGACCGGCCCGCACGGTATCCCCGCCTTCTCCAGGAGCGCGATCCAGTGCTCGGTGCTCCGGCCGCGCAGCACCCCCTCGATCTCGGCCTTCAGCGCTTCCTGGTGCTGGTTGCGCAAGGCGTTTGTCTTGAACAGCGGGTTTTCCGCCAGATCCGAGCGCTCCAGCGCCTGCGCCAGCTTGACGAAGAGGCCGTCATTGCCGGCGGCGATGATGATGTTGCCGTCCTTGGTTGCAAACGCCTCGAACGGCGTGATCGAGGGATGGCGCGCTCCCATCGGCCCGGGGATCTCGCCCGTTGTCGTGTAGCGCATGATGGCGTTTTCGAGGAGCGCCAGTTGGCAGTCAAAGAGGGCGACATCGACCTTTGTCGCCTCGCCCGTGCGCTCGCGATGCAGGAAGGCGGCGTTGAGCGCGATCGCGGTGTAGAGGCCGCCGGCGAGGTCGCCGACCGAGGTGCCGACCCGCACCAGCGGCATGCCGGGCGCCCCGGTGATGCTCATGATCCCGCCGAGGCCCTGCACCACCATGTCGTAGGACGGGTAGTGCGAGTAGGGGCCGGTATGGCCGAAGCCCGAGGCGGCGGCATAAATGAGGCGGGGATAGCGCTGGTGCAGGCTGTCCCAGCCATAGCCGAGCTTTTCCATCGTGCCCGGCCGAAAGTTCTCGACCAGTGCATCGCCCTTGTCCAAGAGGCGCTCGAAGATCTCGCGGTCGACTTCTGCCTTGAGATCGAGGACGATCGACTCCTTGCCGCGGTTGACGCTGGCGAAATAGGTCGATTTGCCGTTCCTGAACGGGCCGTATTGGCGGGCGTCGTCGCCCGATTCCGGTGCTTCGACCTTGATCACGCGGGCGCCCAATTCGGCCAGGAGCAGCGTGCAATAGGGTCCGGCGAGGATGCGGGAGAGATCGATGATGGTGATGCCGGAAAGCGGCCCAGCCTGTGGCATGCGGTCAAGTCCTTCTGGTGCGGGCGAGCCGTCAATAGCCCAGACCGGGGCGGGATCGCAATCGAGGAGCGCGGTGCCGGCCGGTCGCGGCGCTTTCGCCGAACCGTCAGCGCTGGGTCAGCCCCAGCCGCGCCCAGCGCGGGGTGTGCTCTCGACCCGCTCCGCCAGACGATCGTATTGCACAGCCACGTCGTCGAGATGCTCTCTGATCCCGGCGGCTGTCGCTATCCTTGCCAGTTGGCGAACCCGCGCCGCGTGATCGCGATAATAAGTCGCCGGCAAGGGCGGTGTGGCGGGCTGCTCCATTGGGATTCATCGCTCCCGCAAATTATTCTCGCAACGGCAATCGCCGGGGTGTGGACAAAGACGCCTTGAATGATCGGCTTGTTGGGCCATCCTATTGCCTTCAGGGTCGATGAGGCCGCGCCGATCTGGTGGGATGGGCGAGGCGGCGATCTTCACACACCCACGAAGGATCGGAACAGCGCATGCGAGGAAAACCCAATTACCGCTTTGGTCGGACCGAGCGCGACCGCGCCAAGAAAGCCAAACGGGAAGACAAGCTCAAATCGCGGCAGGAACGCGCAGCGTTGCGCGAGCCAGAGGTCTCGCCGACGCCGCGCGAGGATGGCGAACCCGCACCCGAGTAACCCCTAGTACCCTTCGCGCTCGAGGCGCTTGCGCAGCATCTTGCGATGCCGGCGCACCGCCTCGGCTTGTTCGCGGGCGCGGCGTTCGGACGGCTTCTCATAAGCCCGCCGCCGCTTCATCTCGCGAAACGTGCCCTCGCGCTGCATTTTCTTCTTCAGCACCCGGAGGGCCGAGTTGATGTCGTTGTCGCGAACAAAAACCTGCATCGCGGCCCGTCCTTTCGTTATCTAGACCCTGGATTTAGACCCTGGATGCTCGCCGCGGGCAGCCCTGGGTGTCGGATCTGTTTGATTGCTGGCTCAGTCCCACCCTGTCAACCGGCATGGGCGGGACTGAGCCCAAAGGCGAATTTCGGCTAGAAACCTCCCATGCCGCCCATTCCGCCGTCATGGTCGTGCGGCATCGCGCCCGGTTTCGGTTCCGGCCGGTCGGTCACCATCGCCTCGGTCGTGATCAAGAGGCCGGCCACCGATGCGGCATCCTGCAACGCCACCCGCACGACCTTGGCCGGGTCGACGATGCCGGCACCGACCATGTCCTTGTAATCGCCCGACTGCGCGTCAAAGCCGTAATTGGGGTCGCCCTTGTCGGTCAGCTTGCCGACGACGATCGAGCCGTCGGTCCCGGCGTTCTCGGCAATCTGGCGGGCCGGCGCCTGGATCGCCTTGCGGACGATCTGGATGCCGAACTTCTGGTCGTTGTTGGCCGGGGTCAGACCGTCGAGCACCTTGGCCGAATAGAGCAGCGCGACGCCGCCGCCGGCGACGATGCCTTCCTCGACCGCGGCCTTGGTCGCGTGCATCGCGTCGTCGACGCGGTCCTTGCGCTCCTTGACCTCGATCTCGCTGTTGCCGCCGACGCGGATCACCGCGACGCCGCCGGCCAGCTTGGCAAGGCGCTCCTGCAGCTTCTCCTTGTCGTAATCGGAGGTCGTCTCCTCGATCTGCGCCTTGATCTGGGCGACGCGGGCAAGGATGGCATCCTTGCCGCCGGAGCCGTCGATCACCGTCGTATTCTCTTTTTCGATGCGCACGCGCTTGGCGCGCCCAAGCATGTCGAGGGTCACGTTTTCGAGCTTGATGCCGAGGTCTTCCGAGATGACCTGGCCGCCGGTCACGATGGCGAGGTCCTCGAGCATGGCCTTCCTACGATCGCCGAAGCCGGGCGCCTTGACCGCAGCCACTTTGAGCCCGCCACGCAGCTTGTTGACGACCAGCGTCGCGAGCGCCTCGCCCTCGATATCCTCGGCAACGATCAACAGCGGCCGCGAGCTCTGCACCACCGCTTCGAGGATCGGCAGGAGCGTCTGCAGGCTGGAGAGCTTGCTCTCATGCAGGAGGATGTAAGGATCATCGAGCTCGGCCAGCATCTTTTCCGGGTTGGCGACGAAATAGGGGCTCAGATAGCCGCGGTCGAACTGCATCCCTTCGACGATGTCGAGCTCGGTTTCGAGCGACTTGGCCTCCTCGACCGTGATGACGCCCTCGTTGCCGACCTTCTTCATCGCCTCGGCCAGCATCCGGCCGATTTCCTTGTCGCCATTCGCCGAGATCGTGCCGACCTGGGCGATCTCGTCGTTGGTCGAGACCTTCTTCGCGCGCTTGGCGATGTCGGCGACGATCGCCGCGACCGCGATATCGATGCCGCGCCTCAAATCCATCGGGTTCATTCCGGCGGCAACGGCGCGCACACCCTCCTTCACCAGCGCGTGGGCGAGGATCGTCGCGGTCGTGGTGCCGTCGCCGGCTTCCGTGCTGGTCTTGTTGGCGACCTCCTTGACCATCTGGGCGCCCATATTCTCGAACTTGTCGGACAGCTCGATCTCCTTGGCGACGGTCACCCCGTCCTTGGTGATCCGCGGTGCGCCGTAGGACCTTTCGAGGACCACGTTGCGGCCCTTGGGCCCGAGCGTCACGCGAACCGCATTAGCCAGGGTGTCGATACCGCGCAGCATGCGCTCGCGCGCGTCGCTACTTAGGCGAATGTCTTTTGCAGCCATGATTATTGTTCCCTTTTATTTGGTTATTTGGCAATGATGCCCATGATGTCGGATTCTTTCATGATGATCAGATCCTCGCCGTCGAGCTTGACCTCATTGCCCGACCATTTGCCGAACAACACCCGGTCGCCGTCCTTGACATCGAGCGCGTGGATCTTGCCGTCGTCGCCGCGGATACCCGGCCCGACGGCGACGACTTCGCCTTCGGTCGGCTTTTCGCGTGCGGTATCCGGGATCAGGATGCCGCCGGCGGTCTTCTCGATTTCACCGACGCGGCGGACCACCACCCGGTCGTGCAAGGGCCGGAATTTCACGACGATTCTCCTTGAAGGCAGGCGAGCCCCGAGCCGACACGGTCACGAGCGCCCGGCGGCGTTCGGCGCAACACCGATTCTGCTGTGCCGCTTATATGGGATGCCGCCGATTATGCACAATCGGGATTCGCCGGGCGGCGATTTTTTAATCGGCATGTTTCTGCCAAAAACTTGACATCGTCGGCGCGGAGGCAGGATTTCAGGATTTCGTTTTTACAGAAGCGTGTAATAAATCGAGGTGAGAAAATCCAACACTCGACATTCTAAGGACAGATGCTGACCGAGTTCTCTCCCAACAAGGCTTGATCCAAAATAATACGTATGCACCAACCCGGGCATCGCCCAGGTGTGGGACGGGTCGGGCGCGAGCCCGCCACGCGACTCACGGCTGTCCGGTTGCAAGCGGGAACCCAATTGCCCTACAGACACCCCGTGGCCGGGCTTGACCCGGCCACCCAAGTCTTCCGACCGCTGTGTTGTCGCCAACAAAGACGTGGATGGCCGGGTCAAGCCCGGCCAAGGGGAGATTGGGGAGCGAATTCGGCGCGAACCCGCCACGCGACAGATCGCGGCGTCCGGAAATCAGCCAGCGGATTTAGGCTTGATTAGAGCGTCGCGTCAGGATTTCTGCGGGGCGATGATGCCGAGTTGGTCGGCGAGGCGCATGAGGTGCGTCAGACCGCTCGCCTGCTCCCGGTGCGCTCTTGCATTTGCCAGGCTTGAGGCGTGACCGGCTTAACGTGCCGCGGGATTATGGGATCGCCCGTAGCGGGCGAACAGCGCATTAAAATCGCGCACGGCCGCGCGCGGGCCGTGCGGATATGACCAGATCGCCCCGATCACGGCGAGGAAATCGGCCCCCGCTTCGATGAGCGGGGCGCAATTCTCCTGGGTGATCCCGCCGATCGCGACGCACGGCACGACGGTCGTCTCCGACCACTCGGCCACCAGCGAGGGATCCGCGCGGTGCTTGGCGGCCTTGGTGGCGCTCGGAAAGAACGCGCCGAACGCGACGTAGTCGGCGCCGACTTCAGCGGCGGCGATCGCGCGGTGCCGGCTGTCGCCGCAGGTGACCCCAACGATCCTGTCCGGCCCGAGGAGCCGGCGCGCCTCGCCGTACGGCGCATCCTCTTCGCCGACATGCACCCCGTCGCACCCGAGCTCGGCGGCAAGGTCGGGGCGGTCGTTCATGATGAACGCGACGCCGCGCTCTTGCGCGATCGGCAGCAGGAGCCGCGTGGCGCGCCGCACCGTGGCGTCGTCGACATCCTTCAGCCGGAGCTGCAGGCAGGCAACATCGCCCCCGGCGAGCGCGTCCTCGAGGTCTCCGGCAAAGCGCTCGGGATCGAGCGCCGGCGGCGTGATCAGGTAGAGCCGGGTGGTGGCCGGCGGGCGCGCTGCGTTATCGGACGAAATCAGTCTTTCCCCTGATAAATCTTGATGCTCTCTGCAATTGCGCGAGGATGATTGCAGCATCAACAGCATGAGTACGCGGTTAGCATTAGTCAGGCCTTGACGGTGGAGGCGCGGTGGATCTCGTCGATCGATTGGGCAAGGGCCACCTCGAATTCGGCGTCGCTCATCGAGACGCGAAGGTCCTGGACAAGCGCGCGCGAGAAGCTCGCGATCATGCCGTGATTGGCGGCGAGCCGCTGGCAGGCGTCGGCGCGAGTATAGCCGCCGGAGAGGGCGACGACCCGGGCGATACGCGGATGATTGACCAGTGGCTTGTAGAGGTCGGTGACGTCGGGCAGGGTCAGCTTGAACATGACCTGCCGGCCGGCCGGCAGCGCGTCGCTCCGCTTTTTCAACTCGTCGAGCAGGATCCCCTCGGCGCCCTTCTTTTCCGGGCTTTTGATCGAGACCTCGGGCTCGAGGATCGGCATCAGCCCATGTTGGGCGATGCGTTCGCCGACCTCGAACTGCTGCGCGGCGATCGCGGCGATCCCTTCTTTTGACGCGAGATTGATCACCGAGCGCATCTTGGTGCCATAGACGCCGAGCTTGACCGCGCGGTCGCACAGCTGATCGAGCTGCGGCATCGGCCGCATCAGCTG
>Ga0182024_10009715_pt1 | contig 19806 bp, 19 predicted proteins | sample P32metaG_FD_120480 | JGI IMG/M metagenome (GOLD analysis project Ga0182024, IMG submission 120480) | Permafrost microbial communities from Stordalen Mire, Sweden - P3-2 metaG (Illumina Assembly) | ecosystem: Environmental > Terrestrial > Soil > Wetlands > Permafrost | place: Sweden: Stordalen... | reverse complement strand
CTGGCCCTCGAGCTCGGGGTCGGCTTCACGCTGGCGCGCAAGCCGGGCAAGCTACCCTACGAGACGGTCAGCGCCGAGTATCTGCTCGAGTACGGCGCAGGCCAGCTGGAGCTGCACACAGACGCGGTGCGCGACGGCGCCCGTGTGCTCGTCCACGACGATCTGCTCGCCACCGGCGGGACGGCACGCGCGCTGTGCGATCTGATCGAGGGACTCGGGGGTGAGATCGTGGGGTGTGGCTTTCTGATCGAGCTCGCATTCCTGAACGGCCGTGCGCGGCTCGCGCCGCACCCGACCCATGCACTGCTCTCCTACTAGGCTGCTCGGCGATGGGAACCGCGCGTCGCAGCCGCACGATCGCCGCGCCCGCGGAGGAGCTGTGGGAGGTGATCCGCGATCCGCACCATCTGCCGCGCTGGTGGCCGCGCGTGTCTCGCGTAGAGAGCGTGGAGGGGGACGAGTTCACCGAGGTGCTGAAGACCGCGAAGGGAAAAGTCGTGCGCGCCGACTTCAACGTCGTTGCCTGCGATGACGCCGCGTACTCGCTGATCTGGGTCCAACGAGTCGAGGGAACGCCGTTCGCGCGCGTGTTGAAATCTGCCGAGACGGAGATACGGCTCGCGCCGGTAGCGACAGCCGCCGCACAGGCCTTCGGGGCTGGCGGTGAGCTTGCGCCCATCGGAGGGGAGGCGACGGAGGTGACGATCGAGTTGCGTCAGACGCTGCAAGGTTCCCTCCCGACCGATCGGAGATCGGCCAGCACGAGCGGACGATTCTCGCTCCGTGTGGGCGGGGTTGCACGCCTCGGAAGCCCGCTCGTGCGCCGCGCGGCACACCGCACGCTGGACGAGGCCCTGAACGGCCTGGAACGGATCGGTGGCCAGGCATGAGTTCGGCGGCGGCGTCGGCGCAGCAGCAGCAACGGGGGGTGGTCGGGAGGGGGGCCTGCCCCCCTCCCGTAACTCGTTGGTGGGGGTGGGGAGATCCGGCGCACCCACCTGCGCTGGGAGCGCACGCGCTTCGGTTCCTGCGCGAAACCGTGGGAATCGCCGCGACGCCGCGCCCGCCCGTGGCGCTCGGCCGGGTAGAGGTTGCTCCGTCGGCGCTGTCCGAGCAGACGGCCGCGGCGCTGCGTGCAATCGTCGGCGCGGAGGGCGTGCGGGAGGACCACGCTGAACGCGTCGCCCATGCCGCCGGCAAGGGCTACCCGGATCTGGTGCGGATGCGCGCAGGGCAGCCGGAGGGGACTCCCGACGCGGTCGTCCTGCCCGGCGACCACGCGCAGGTGCGCGCCGTGATCGAGCTGTGTGCGCGGGCCTCGGTGGCGGTGGTCCCGTGGGGCGGCGGTACGAGCGTGGTCGGGGGCGTCGCTCCGTTGCGTGGGGAGCACGCCGCGGTGCTGGCGCTCGACATGGGCCGCATGGGGGAGGTGCTCGACCTCGACCGCGAGTCGCGGACGGTCACCGTCCAGGCCGGGATGCGGGCGGTCGCGCTGGAGCGCTATCTGGCGGCGCGCGGGCTCACGCTCGGCCACTATCCACAGTCCTACGAGTACGTCTCGCTGGGTGGCTGCGCGGCGACGCGCTCGGCGGGACAGGCATCGACCGGCTATGGGCGGATCGAGCAGCTGGTGCTCGGCCTGCGCTTCGCGGCGCCCGCGGGCGACATCGATCTGGCGGCGGTCCCGGCCAGTGCCGCGGGGCCGGAGCTGCGCCGGCTGCTGGTCGGCTCGGAGGGGACGCTGGGGGTGATCGACGAGCTCGCGCTGCGCGTGCGTGCGGCGCCATCAGAGCACGCGTATGAAGGCGTGTTCTTCGAGGATTTCGCCGCCGGCGTTCAGGCGCTGCGGGCGCTCGCCCAGCAGGGCGCCGCGCCTGACGTGACACGACTATCCGACGAGGCCGAGACGCGCATGTCGCTCGCGCTGGCCGGCGCCGGCGGCTTGAAGGGGCGGCTCGGCAAGGTGTACCTACGCGCGCGTGGGTACGGCGAGGGGTGTTTGGCGATCCTCGGCTTCGAGGGCGAGGCGAAGGAGATCGCGCGGCGACGCTCCCAGGCGCTACAGATCGCACGCCGGGAGGGTGGCCTGGCCGTGGGGCGCTCGCCGGGGGAGGCGTGGCGCTCCTCGCGCTTCTCAGCCCCGTATCTGCGCGACGAGCTGCTGAGCTGGGGCGTGATGGTTGAGACGTTGGAGACGGCCACGCAGTGGTCGAACGTGCGGGCGCTGCACCGGGCGGTGGGCACTGCGATCACCGAGGCGCTCGGCGCGGGCGGGACGCCGGGATTGGTGATGTGCCACGTCTCGCACCTGTACGAGACGGGCGCGTCGCTGTACTTCACCTTCCTGGCCCGCCAGCGGGAGGGCGCGGAGATCGAGCAGTGGCTTGCGGTAAAGCAGGCGGCGAGCCGCGCGATCGTGCGCGGCGGTGGCACGATCACCCACCACCATGCGGTGGGCCGCGACCATGCGCCGTGGTTGGAGGACGAGCTGGGACGCACGGGCGTGGCGGCGCTGCGTGCGCTGAAGTCCGAGCTCGATCCCGCCGGGATCATGAACCCGGGGAAGCTGTTGGGCTAGTGGCCGAGGCTGAACGAGCCGCTGAGGACGACCGGACCGGGTGTGGTCGGGTGGCTGCTGGTCTCGCGCGTGAGCAGCATCTTCTTGTAGTTACCGGCGTTCGCGGGCAGCAGCGCGCCACCCTGGAGACGGCCATTGGCGCCCACTGCGGGGCTCTTGCCGAGCGCCTCGGCGCTGGTCGGAGAGTTGTAGAGCCAGACGACGTAGGAGAAGCCCGTCGACGGCGGCAGGTGTTCGGCCCCGAGATAGAAGGCGTGCTCGCCTTTTTCGGCTAGGACCTCGACGAAGCCGATCGCCTTGCTGGCAGATTCGGTGGGTGTCAGCGCGAACTGGCTGTCGACGACCGGACCGCCGGCTTTCTTGGAGGTGGTCGAAGTCGAGGTGCTCGAGGTCTGCGCGGTCGTGCTGGCGGCGGCGCTCGGTTTGTGGGAGCCGCCGCCGCTGGTGATCAGGACGATGGCCACGACGACCACCACGGCGAGCACGGCGAGTAGCAGCGCGCCGCCGCGCCTGGAGACGGGCAGCTGTGTGGGAGCGCCCGCCGGAGGATCTTCCGCGAGCGCGCTGAGCGCGGCGCGGGCACGGTCGCGAACGGCCTCGGGGGGAATATCGAGCATGTCCGCGATCTCGGCGTGGCTCTTGCCCTGCTGCACCAGCAGCAGCAGCACCGCGCGCTGATCGGGGGGAAGGTTGTCTAGTCGGCTCATGTGCGGAGGGTGCGTAGGCTATCGTGGCGGCCCCGATGCTCACGCCAAGCCTCCCCACCGCCGAGCAGCTGAACGAGGCGGTGACGGGGTATGACCGTCACTACGGCTTAGAGATCCTCGAGTTCTCGGAGACCGAGGTGCGCGCCCAGGTGGCCGTACGCGAGGAGATCAAGCAGCCGATGGGGCTGGTGCACGGTGGGCTGTATGCCTCGCTGGCGGAGTCGATGACCTCGCTGGCGACCGCCGCGGCGGTGATCGAAGAAGGCAAGATGGCGACGGGCATGTCGAACAGCACGAGCTTCCTCAGACCGATAACCGATGGGGTCGTGCATGCCCGGGCCGAGCGGCTGCACCGGGGTCGCACCACGTGGGTGTGGGACGTGACGTTCAGCGATGACGAGGGCAGGACGTGCGCGGTGACGCGCATGACGATCGCGGTGCGCCCGCTCCCCGCGAGCAGCTGAGGGTCTAACGCAACGCGCGCAGCGGTACCGGTGTCTGGCCCGGCAGTGGCCGCTCGCCGAAGCCTGTGTCCGGCAGCGGTGCGGGCAGCGGCGCCTCGGGCGCACCGGCGGCGTTGATCGGCACGGCCGTTTCGGCGGCGGCGCGGGCGAGACGGGGGGTGGTGGCGTAGATGCCGACGACGACGCCCGCGGTCGGGAGCTCGATCGTGTCGCCTTCCTCAGCGATCAGGCCGGGCACGCCTCTGAGAGATAACGCCTGGTGGGGCTCCGAGCCGGCAGGGATGAAGCTGTTGTCGGGCGAGGTGACGACTCGTAGCCGTGGAACGCAGGTGTTCTGTCCCCCTTCGACGCAGTCGCCGTACTGGACGGTGAACGCCCCGCTGGGGTCCTGGCCGGCTTCGGTGATCGCCATGCTCCGAAAGGAGCCGCCCAGCCAGTAGACCGGATAAGGGGCGACGAGCAGGCTCTCCAGCGTCGTATGGGAGATCGGCTGGTCCTGGAGCGTGTTCCCGCAGCCCCCGAGCGCGAGCGGGCAGAGGCCCAGCGCGAGCGCGGCCAAGCAACGACGGTGCAGACGAGGATCACGCATGGTCAGCCCCGATAGCGGTTGGTTATAGGCATCCGCCGGTCACGGCCGAAGGCGCGCGTGGTGACCTTGATGCCCGGGGGGGCCTGACGGCGCTTGTACTCGGCGAGGTCCACGAGCCGGATCGTGTGATCGACGTCTTGCACGGGCAGGCCGGCGGCGATCAGCTGCTCACGACCTTGGTCGAGCTCGATGTAGCCGTAGAGGATGCGATCGAGCAGCTCGTAGGCAGGCAGCGAGTCCTCGTCGCGCTGATCGTGGCGGAGCTCGGCAGACGGCGCGCGCGCGATGATCGACGGTGGGATCGGGCTCCCTATGCGCCCGTCGCCCGCGCCCGCGTCCGCGGGGGAATTGCGCCACTCGCACAGCCGATACACGAGCGTCTTGGGTACGTCCTTGATCACCGCGAAGCCGCCCGCCAGATCGCCGTAGAGGGTGGTGTAGCCGACCGACATCTCAGACTTGTTGCCGGTGGCGAGCACGAGCCAGCCGAACTTGTTGGAGAGCGCCATCAGCAGGTTGCCGCGGATGCGGGCCTGCAGGTTCTCCTCGGTGAGGTCTGGGCCCCCACCCACCTCATGCCCGGCGAATTCGGCTCGGAGCGTCTCGGCGTAGGCATCCATGACCCCCTCGATCCGCAGCTCGTGCGTGCGCAGGCCAAGCCCGGCGGCCAGGGCGCGCGCATCGTCCTGTGTGGCAGAGGAGGAGTAGGGGGAGGGCATGATCGCGGCGCTCACGCGCTCGGCGCCGAGCGCGTCCGCCGCCAGGCAGGCCACCAGCGCGGAGTCGATGCCCCCGGAGAGACCGAGGACGACGTGTGAGAAACCGTTCTTGCGCACGTAGTCGCGCAGGCCGAGCATCAGCGCCGAGTAGATCTCCGCTTCCTCGGGCGCGATCGGCTGGGTCAGGGGTGGGACGGATGCCGGTGCGGTGGCGGAGGGCTCGAGGTCCAGATCGCACACGAGCAGGTCCTCCTCGAACTGCGCGGCGCGGGCCAGCGTCCGACCGGTGCGATCCACGACGAAGGAGTGGCCGTCGAACAGCAGCTCGTCCTGTCCGCCGACGAGCCCACAGAAGGCGATCGGAGTCCCATATTCGCGCGCGCGCCCAGCGAACATGCGCTCTCGTTCGACGCCCTTGCCGGCATGGTAGGGAGAGGCGGAGATGTTGAGGATCAGCCGCGCGCCGTTGGCGGCCTCCTCGGAGGCCGGGGGGCCGGGCTGCCAGATGTCCTCACAGACCGTCAACCCAACCAACTGCTGGCCCACTTCGATCATCGCTCCCGAGGCTCCGGGGTGGAAGTAGCGCCGCTCGTCGAACACGCCGTAGTTGGGCAGATGGACCTTGCGGTAGATCGTCTGGACCGCGCCGTCCGCGAGCACTGCGGCGGCGTTGTAGACGCGGTCCTCTGCGAGCTCGGGAAAACCTACGATTGCGGTGACGCCATGGACCTCGTGGGCAAGGTCCTCGAGGGTCGAGCGGGCGTCCGCTAGGAAGTGCTCGCGCAGCAGCAGGTCCTCGGGGGGATAGCCGGTGAGAGCCAGCTCGCCGAACAGCACGAGCTCAGCACAGTGCGCGCGCGCCGCATCAAGACCGGCGCGGATGCGCTCGGCGTTGCCGGCGATGTCGCCGACGGTGGCGTTCATCTGGCAGAGAGCCAGCCGCACGGTGGAGGCGCCTATCCCGTCAGCTCTGCGCGACGGGTTTGGCTGGGCGAGCGGCGCGCACGGCCGCCTTGCGCACCGGTTTCTTGCGCGCTGGTTTCGCGCTGCTGGTCCGAGTCCCGCCCACGGGCCCAGCACCGCGGGAGCGGCCGCCACCAGGAACCCCGGCGGCGCGCGTGAGCGAGGAGATCGCCCACCGTAGGTCTCCTACGATCTGCTCGAGCTCGGGCAGGGCGTCGTAGTCGGCGAGCAGCCCGAAGCCGAGATGACCGTCATAGCTCATAACGGCGATCCCGAGCGCCTGGCGGCGCGCGAGCGGCACGACCGGATAGAGCACCTCGAGGCGGCGGCCGAGCAGGTACAGCGGGAACTGCGGTCCGGGGACGTTCGTGACGACCAGGTTGAAGAAGCGCTGGCGGGCCTGCAGGCGCGCGGCCTGGCTGAGGATCGTCGGCGGCGCGAACCCGGCGAGGTTGACGAGCACCTGTGCGCCCACGGCCTGGCTGGACTCCTTCAGATCCTGCATCTCACGGCTGATCTGCCGCAGACACTCCGCCGGTGCCTGTACCCCCACCGGCAACGGGGCCCACATCGCGGCGACCCGGTTGCCGAACACGTGGGACTTCCGATCCGCGTCTGTGCGAACCGAGACGGGCACCATCGCCTTCAAGACCAAGCCCTCGGTGTCGAGACCTTGGGCGCGCAGATAGCGGCCGAGGGCGAGGCTGACGGAAGCGAGCACGACGTCGTTGAGCGTGCCGCCGAGCGCGTCCTTGATCGCCTTGAACTGGGCCAGGTCGGCGTCGAGGAAGGTGTAGCGCCGGTGTGGGCCGATGTCGACGTTGAAGGGGCTCGGCGGCGCTGGGGAGCTGATGCCGGCGAGCGTGGTGGCGCCGAGGCTCGCGATACCGTCCTTCAACTGCGAGGCGGCTTTGCGCGGGCCACGCAGCAGAGCGCGAGCGCCGCGGGTCATCTCGGCGGGGACGGTCGTGCGCTCGAGCAGCGCCTCGCCGAGCAGCTTCGCGGGGCCAGGCAGTGGCTGGGCGGTCCAGGGCGCGGGGGGGCGAGGTGTGGATGACCCGGCCCCGCGGGACTCGGCCCCGCCCACCCCGGTGTCGAACAGCACGGTGGTGATGTCCACACCGGAGATTCCGTCGACGAGCGCGTGGTGGGTCTTTGCGATCAGCGCGAAGCGCCCGCCGGCCATCCGCTGTACCAGCCACATCTCCCACAGCGGCTTGGAGCGGTCCAGACGCTGGGAGAAGAGCCGGCCGGCGAGTTGCTTCAGCGCGGCCTCGTCGGCCGGTCGCGGCAGAGCCGTATGACGGATGTGGTAGCGCGGGTTGAAGTGCGGATCGTCGGTCCACACCGGCCGTCCCTGTCCGAGGGGGACGTGGGCCAGCCGCTGGCGATAACGCGGCACCAGGTGCAGGCGGCTGAGAATGTGATCGACAAGCTCCTGGGGCGTGGGAGCCTTGCCCTCGAAGACCATCACCGAGGCGACGTGCATATGCGCGGTCGAGTCGTCCTCCAGATGCAGGAAGGTCGAGTCCAGCGCGGTCAGGCGGTCGGGGTTGGCCATTCGGTCGATTGTCGCCGGTCAGGCGGCCCGCGTCAACGTGTGGTGGGTGGCGGGCCCTCGTCGGGTCGATGCTCCGTGCGGCCGGCTGGGCGTGGTCCGAAGGCGCAGACGTGGGGAAGGGCGCGGCCTTGGCCGCACGGATCTCGTCCCGCCGAGGGCACGATGATCGCCCCAGTGGCGCGGACGACCGAGTTCCTCGCGGGTCTGCAATCAGGCTGTGACTGCCTGGAGGGGCTCTGAGTTGCGCACCAGCTCCAAGTGCGCGCCGAGTGCCACTGCGAGCGCATCGATCGTCGCGCGGGTGGGATTGCCGAGGCCTCGCTCGTAGCGGCTGATGTCGGCCTGGGAGATGCCCGAGGCTTCGGCGAGCTGCTTTTGCGTTATGCCCGCGTCCAGGCGCAGCGAGAGCAGCTGTCCGGCGAGATCGAAGCGGCGCATCTCGCCGTCGAGGTGGGTGCGCTCATAGTCGTTGTAGCGCTCGCGGACTTCTTGGATGTAGTCGCCCAGGCGGGTACCCATATCACCAGTATGGCGTATATCCCATGTCGAGTCAACCGCGCCCGCGGCGACTCTTTGGGCTGCGTCGCGACGGGCATGTGTGCGGTCGAGTCGTCCTCGAGGTGCAGGAACGTCGAGTCCAGCGCGGACAGGCGGTCGGGCTTGGTCATCAGTGATTGACGGGGGTTGGGGCGTGCGAGCCAGTGTGGGGCAGAGAGATGCCAGGGCTAGGCAGGGAGCTTGAGGCATTTTGCACGAACCCCGTAAAGGGGGTTGTCGCGCGTGCCGATACACGTTACGCTGGACTTATTGCTCCCCGCCGACCGACCTTCGGGTTGCTCTGGCGGGGAATCTTTTTATGTCCGGCACATGGCTCAAGATTGCCGTCTTCATCGACTGGCAAAACGTCTACAAGACGGCCCGCCGGAGTCTAGGAGTCCCTGTCGGTAGGCTTTGGATCTCCGGACCAAGGAAGCTTGTGCGTGCCTACAAGCAACGGCGCAAGGCCCATGCGGACAGTTGTACTGTGCGCAATCTCCCGCCAGTAAGGCCACGCGTGCAGCACCCCGTTAGTCGCAGCGAACTGCCCAGGGTCTGTGTCCTCGACTACGGACAAGTCGTGCAACTGGTACGCAAGGCGGAATGACGCGTGCAGCTCAAGCGGTGCATCTTTGGGTACGGGCAGCGCGTATAGTGCGTCTTTGTCAACGCCTCGGACATACATAGCCAAAAACCCACACGTCACAACGAGAGTCTTAGTCTCGGGATCAAGCTCCGCGAAGGAGTTGAAGCCCATAATCGCGTCAGCCGACCAGTCGGTGGGGATCTCACCGCCTCGCTCGTCAATGTCAGCATGCAAAAACGCAAGCCGTATCGCCCGCAGATCTGCCTGCGTAGAGATCCTCGCGACGGCACCCGGGTCGTAAGGTCCCTCGGCGCTCCTGCGGCCTTCGGGACTCTCAGGCAGCGAGGGCGTACTCATGTGAATCAGCGGCCTTCTCGGCAGCGTCACGCAGCGTCTCGATGGCTTGAGCCGGAATCACTCGCCGAGCCTCGCCCGTAGTCCTTTCGTACTCAGTTGCGAAGGCAGCCTGCGCAGCCTCGATTGCTGCGACTGGCATAGGCACCACAGCGGATGCAGGAACTGGGCGCACCGCGAACCTAAACCCAAGAGCGTGCCCCAAGTCGGCAAGCGTTCGGAGCGTCATGTTGCGCTCCCCTGAAAGGAGCTGGCTCACGAAACCCTTGCTCTTGCCCAGACGGTTGGCCAGCTCCCGCCTGCTCACTGACTGCTCAACGAGGAGACCCACAATGGTCTCCGTGGCATGCAGAATCAGTCGCTCTTGATCAAGCAGTCGCTCGTCATCAAGGTTCTTCTTCCGCCTAAACGCCATCATGATCCTCTCTTTGTTGGTCGAGATACTCCACCCGGATGCGCTCCGCCATCGCCAAGGCGCGTTCGAGGCGCTTGTCGTTGTTGGTCTTTTTCAGATACCCGTTCGTGAGCATGACGTCGCGACCCTCCTGGAAGGAGTACAGCCGGTGTTTCCCTGACTTGAAGGCATGGATGTTCGGCGACTCCCGGCGGTAACGAGTTCTGTTGAGGATGGTGCCAGCGCCAGCGACCTGCTCAAAGAGCGCAGTGAGCTTTCGCTGCTCGCCCTGTGGAAGCTTGTCGTAGTAGTCCTTCGCATGGAATCGCCCCGACGAACCCGCAACCCACCAGAGGGAGCGAGCTGCGCCTTGGAGTATACGTTGTCTGAGCATAGTTTACGTCTACATGAACTACGGGGCTGGAGTCTGGCAGTAATTCCTGCATCTGGAAACCTATCCGCTCCCGTGGCGGCTATTGGCTAGGACCCTGTCTCGCGCCGCATCGGAAGCCTGCTTTCGGTGCCAGGCCCCCGGCAGTTCACGTTGCGCGGGGGCCAACTTATGGATTGGCGCGGCACCGTAAACCCGCTCCACGACGGAATCGCCCCTCACAACCCGCTTATACAGTCGCTACCCAACTGTGCTGATGATCACATAACGCAGCACGAGAGACCGCTTAACATACGAACGATTGTTCGACTCGCCGAGTCGTCTCCGTTGATGGAGGCGAGCGGGGGACCCACTGCCGGACCGCGAAAAGGCGGGCCGGATGGGGCGAATCGGCCGCTGCTGCGGCCGTAACGCCCGGTTGGCGCGCGTTCCGTTCGCGCGTCACCGGCCGTGAGCCCGACAGCTAACCCCGTAGGCGCAAACAAGGAGGTTTGTCAGCCTATGTACGTACCTGTGACGCCGCTGCCCGCGGCGCCTCTAGTCCCGGTCGGGATCGCCTCGACGGCTCCCACCCCGACCGTCCCAACGCCAGTGCACACCGCGCTGAAGGTCCGTGGCTACCAGCTCAACGTTCTCGCTGACCATCGTGCGAGCGTCACCGGCACACTGCTGGAAGACCGCCGGCCGGGACTCGCCGAGCAACTCGTGACGCTGCAGGCGCTCGGCGGGCACGGCTGGCGGACGCTCGCGCGCACACACACCAGCGTGCACGGCCGGTTCCGGCTGAGCTACGCCCCACGCCGGCTCGATAGCGAGTGGGTGCGCCTGCGCTTCGCCGGCAGCGCCTCCGACCTCGCTTCCGATCACCGCCTCGGCCGGCTGAACGTCTACCGCCTGGCTGAGGCTTCCTGGTATGGAGGCGGGGGCAGCCTCGCGTGCGGCGGCGAACTCACGAGCACGACCATGGGCGTCGCCAACAAGACGCTTCCCTGTGGCACGCTCGTGACGCTCCGCTACGACGGCCGCACGGTGCGAGTCCCGGTCCTCGACCGCGGCCCCTACGTCGCCGGGCGCGAATTCGACCTCACCGAAGCGACCAAGCAGGCGCTCGGGTTCAGCGGCGTCGGGCAGGTGTGGAGCACGAGCTGATCTGCATTTTTGCCTGCAAGATGGGCGTGTTCGTGCAGGGGTTGGCTTTCGGTGTCGTGCCACCTTGAATCTGCCGAATGTCTGTGGGAATGAAGACCTCGCGCGCACAGGTGTGGCTGGACGGTCTGGGCGAGTGGAGCTGGCCCGGCCAAGGTGGGGCGGCGGTGGAAGCGCTGCCGCCGCCCTGGGTGCCCGCCTTCCCACCCCGCCGGGAGCCAGCGACCGTCGGCCCGGCGGCGCCGGGCGCGCGCCAGCCCGGGCGCGCACGGGCGCACAGGCTGATCACGGGCACGCTGCTCTGTGCGATCGCGGCGGTCTGCTCCGCGCTGGCGCTGAACGGGCAGCTGACCGTGGAGCACCTGATCGGGGTCCGCACCGCCGGATCGGCCGCGCTGGGAGCGCCGGCGATCAGCTCGGCCCCGCCGGCGCAGCCGCTGGCCACGCTCAGGGCGGTCAGCCAGGACGCGGCCGGCAGTTCGATCGATACCGCCAGCTATCCCTCGGTCGCGCTGCCCGGCCACGAAGGCTCGTTCATGACCTATCTGCCCGCCGGCTACGCCAGCACGAACGCCCACTACCCAGTGCTGTACATGCTCGCCGGCGACGATCAGCCGGACACAGCGTTCCTGGAAATCGGCCTGCAGGGTCAGCTGGACCGGTTGATTGCCTGGCACGTGATCCCGCCGCTGATCGCTGTGATGATCCAGGGAGGACCCGGGACCAACCTCTGGCGCAACCAGGGCGCCCTGCGCTACGAAAGCTACATCCTGGAAGTCCAGGAGCTGGTCGACCGCACGCTGCCCACGGTGCCCGCACGCGAGGCTCGCGCGGTCGTCGGCGACTCGATGGGCGGCTACGGTGCGATGAACGTCGCGCTTTCCAATCCCTACCGCTTCGGGGTCGTCGAGAGCTGGCTCAGCTTCTTCAACGGCCTCGGCGGCGTCCTGCACGCCGACCGGCCGATCATCTCGCGACTGGGCCTGCACGCGTTCATCTACGGCGGCGAACAGGACCACATCGCCAACCCCGGCGAGGATGCACCGTTCGCCGCGGCGCTGCGGGCCGCCGGCGCCGACGCCAGGAGCGCTGTCTATCCTGGTGAACATAATCTGGAAACACTCCAAGCTCATCTGACGAGCATGCTCACGTTCGCGGGACGAGCGCTGTCCACGACAAACCGCTCGCGGCCGTCGATCTTGACCACGCGAGCGCACCGAAGCGGCCCACAACATGCTTCTGTGGACTAATATGTGCTTTAAGGAGTCTTTTTAGGCTTGTGTTGGGTTGAAGATTGTGTTGATCGCTACGTTACAGAGGAGGAGGGGTTGCAAATGTCAGGCAGAATCGGTAGTCACGAGGTATCAGTAAGGTCGAAGCAGCTTAGGTTGCTCGGAGGGCGCGTTCGCGCGCGAAACCTGGTTGTGGCCGGGATGCTGTCCGTGGGCGCCCTCACAGGCGTTGCCGGACTGGGGCTAGGGACTTCCAGTGCGGCGGGCACGAGTGCGACTGCGGCGCGGACGATCTCGCTGAACGAGACCGGGCATCTGCGGCGTACGAGCAGCCACGGGCTCAAGCTCAACGAGCAGGGTTCGGTGACGGGGACGATCAGGGGCACGATCTACATCCATCTGAACCTCGGCGTCGCACCGAATCGCGTGACGGCCGAAGTCAACATCTATCCGAGCGGCGGCTCCCTCTCGGGTTCCGGGTCGGCGAGCTATAGCGTCGGCGTCGATGGCGGGACCGGGAACTTCAACGGCACGTTGTCGATCGATCGTGGGAGCGGCAGTTACAACCACGCTCACGGCTCGGGACTGCACTTCAGCGGCACGATCCAGCGTCTGAGCGGCGCTGTGACCGTGCATCTGAGCGGCAGTCTGTCCACCTGAGCAGGCTCAGATGAGACCCTTCTCCAAGATCAGGGCCGTTACGGCCGCGCTGTTGGTCTGCTGTTGCTGCTACCTGCCCGCGACCGCCGGGGCGACACAGACGGCCACCCTCCACACGTCGTTCTCGCCCGACAAGCTCGGCGCGAGCACGACGGTTGGGTTCAGCTTTCAGATCGCCAACACCGAAGGTGGGCTGCCCGCTCCGCTGACCGGCCTCAGCCTGCACCTTCCGCAGGGCATCGACTACGTCACGACGACGCTGGGCCTGTCGATCTGTCAGCCCGCGAGGCTGCTCGAACGCGGGCTGAGCGGCTGCTCGCCCAACTCGCGCCTCGGATTCGGGAGCGCACTCGTGGAAGTGCCGTTCGGTACGGGGGCGGGGCACGAGATCCCCGAAATCCAAGCGCTGATGGGTCCCCCGCACGACGGCAACATAGTCGTGCTGTTCTATGCGAACGGGCAAGAGCCGGTCTATGCCCAGATCGTCTTCCAGGGTGAACTCGTTGACGGTACAACCGCCCTTGGGGGGGACCTGAACGCCACCATACCGCTGATTCCCAGCGTGACCAACGGCCCGCCGGTCTCGATCCTCAGCGTCGAATCGACGATCGGGCCCAACCGCTTGACCTACTACAAGCAGGTTCATGGCAAGAAGGTGGCCTTCCACCCGCGCGGCGTCTCGGTGCCGCTCACCTGCCCTCGTGGAGGCTTTCCGTTCTCTGCGAACTTCAGCTTCTTGGATGGCACCAGCGCCGTGGCGAGCAGCGTCGTGCCCTGCCCGCCCCCGTCACATCGGCGATAGTAGGCCCGAAGGGTTGTTCGAGATCAGTCTTGCAGGGCGAGCGCGGCGGGCACCTGGGCGGCGAAGTAGCCGGGCGCCGCGACCATCACCACGGCGGCGGCGGTGACGAGTGCGAGGCTGATGATCGCGTCGAGGATGCCAAGCGAGCTCACGACGGGATAGTTGATCACGGTGCTCAGGGCATGGTCCAGGAGCTGCTGGCCGAGCAGCCCGAAGATCGCGCCGGTGGTGCACCCGACGCCCACCAGCAGGAAGCTCTCCAGCACGATCGTCTGCCAAAGTTCGGTGCGCGCGAAGCCCTCGAGCTTGAGCTTGGCCAGCCGCGGGCGGCGCTGCCAGATCAACGCGCCCATCGCGGCGGCCATCGCGAGGATCGCGGCGATCAGGATCAGCGTGGCGATCTGCGACAGGCGCGTGAGCCCCTGGCGGGTGATTTCGACCAGTTTGGCTTCGTGGTGCGCGGCGCTCTGCACCGCCAGCCCCGTGTGCGGTCCCAGTGCGGTCCGAATCTCGTCGCGGACCTGAATGGGAGTGCTGCCGGGACTCACGCGCACGGTGAAGGCGCTCACTTCGTTGCTTTCCCAGGCCCGCGCGTAGTCTTCGGCGCTGATCACGATCGCCCCCGGCGCCCAGCCGATGTTCGTGCTGACGGCGGCCAGGCGCATCGTGGTGGGACGTGGCGCGTTGAGCGTAAAGGGCCTGCCGATATGCAGGTGGCGTTCTTCGACGATCGCCTGTGACACGACCGCCCAGCCGCCTTCGCGCAGCCGCGCGTCGGCCTGGGCGACGTTGCCTTCGACCAGCTGCGTGGGCGGTACAAGGGGCGAGGAGTCGCTGGGAGGAGCGATCACCCAAATGCGCCGGTCGCCTTCGTCGAGCAGCCCCCCGCGGTACAGGCCGACCGACCGCACACCTGGAAGCTTTTCGAGCTCGCCCTGGGCCGTCGGCCGAAACGGTGTGGTCATCAGCAGATTTGAGGTGCCGGCGGCCGAGACCCACACGTCCGTGGAGGCGTTGGTGTCCCGGGCGGCGTTCTCGAGGCCCTTCAGAAGATCGCCGTGTGCTCCTTGGATGGACACGGCGCCGAACACGGCGACGGCGCCGGTGGCCGCGATCGCGACGGCTCGCGATCGCCCGGAGCGCAGCTCCATGACGGCAATGTGTGGCACGACGCTCGTGATCGCCGGCGCGGTGCGCTTGACGAGCATCAGGGTCGCATTCAGCGGAATCGGCAGCAACAGCAGTAGCGCCGCGATCAGGCTGACCATCCCGACGATCGCCTCTTCGGGGGCGAACACCAAGATGCCAACAGTCAGCGCCAGGGCGGCGAGACCGCCGAGGTGCAGCCACGTGCTCTGCGTGCTGCCAGAGCCCTCCTTGAGGGTTGTCGCGGCCAGCGGATCGCGCGAGAGGATGTCGCGCAGGGGACTGAGCACCGCGACGCAGGCGGCGAGCATCCCGCCGCCCGCCGCGATCGCGATGCTCTGTGAGCTCACGACACGCTCGGAGCCCAGCGCGAACGCCGATGATAAGTAGCCGGGGTTGGAGTGGAAGAGGTGAATCGAAAGCTCATCGCCGAGCAGCAGCCCGAGCGCCGTGGCGACCATCCCGAGCACGACGGCGTCCAGCAGCAGCACCGCGATCACGGCTCCCGGCGTGTATCCGTCGCGGCGCAGATCCACGATCAGCCGGCGCCGCTGGGGCACGGTGAGCAACATCGCGTTGAAGGCGAACAGAAATCCGACGAGCGCGCTGATGACGGCGAACAGGGCGGTCGACTGGTTTGATGCCGCGGCGGCCTTGGCGAACAGCTTTTCGTCGTGGTTCGAGGACGTGACGTCGAGCCGATCGCCCGCAAGCCGCTCAAGGCCCGTCAGCGCCTGGGCTTCCTGCCCGGGCACAGGCTCCACGAGGATGCGGTTCAGGCGACCCTTCAGACCGGCGAGTTCCTGTGAGTATTCCAGCGGCGCCAGCGCGATCGGGCTGTTGATCAGCGCTCCGATCTGCTTTTCGTGGAGCTGTGCGTAGAGCGCGGCTTCGGAGTTCTGCCCGGCGACCTGGAATGTCACGTTCTTGCCGAACGCGGTCACGCCGATGGTCTTGGCGACCGGCGCGGGCAGCACCACGGCGCCGAGACCGGCGAAGGGTGTCAGGGCGGCGCGCTTGACCAGCGCACCGCCGAGTTCGGTGAGGCTCGAATCGGCGCCCACGAGCTGCACGGACTCGCTGCCCTTGGGACCGACGGCGTTGGCGGTGGCTTCGACCAGTCCGGCCGCGAGGCGCACGCCCTGGAGGTGGCGCACCTGCGTGAGCAGCTCCTCGTCGAAGCCGTGGGGGTCACGCGCGGTGACCTGCAGGGTGGCTTTCCCGACGATGCCGCTGTTGAGCTTGCCCACAGAGCTCGACAGGCTGGAGCTGGCGATCTGGGAGGCGAACAGCAGCCCGACGCCGGCCGCGATGCCCACGATCGCGAACAGCTCTTGCAGGGCTCGCGCGCGCAGACGCACGCGATATAGATGTATGACGTTCGAGAATCTCATGCTGGCCCGCCAGCGGATTTCAGCTCGTGGGAGCCGGCGCGAAGCCTTGCTCGGGGTCGTAGCTCGAGAGCTTGCCGTCACGTAGGGCGAGCACTCGGTCGGCATAGGCCGCGGCCTGGGGGTCGTGACTGACTAGCACCACCGCCACCTCCCGCTCACGGCAGAGTTCGCGCAGCAGTTCGAGCACTTCGCGGCTACGCTGTGAGTCAAGGCTCCCGGTGGGCTCGTCGGCGAGCAACAGCTTGGGCTCGCTGGAGAGCGCGCGGGCGATCATCACGCGCTGGCGCTCACCCATCGAGAGGGTCTCCGCGCTGTGGTCCAGACGCTCACCCAGACCGAGACGCTCGAGCAGCGGCTGGATGCGGCTGTGAGCCTCCCGCCAGCGGGTGTGCTTCAGGAGCTTGAGCACCGCGTTGTCGATCGCGGTGACTCCGGGCAACAGGTCGAAGTTCTGGCGCACGAAGCCCATTTCGGAGAGCCTGAAGTTTGATGCCTCGCGCTCGGATAGAGAGGAGATGTCGCGGCCGTTGACCAGCACAGACCCGCTGGTCGGCTCGAGCAGCGCCGCGACCATCAAGAGCAGCGTGGTCTTGCCCGATCCACTCGGCCCGTACAGGACGACCATCTCACCACGCGCGACCGACAGCGAGACGCCGTCAACGGCGCGTACAGACTCCCCGCCGACGGCGGGATAGTGCTTCACGAGATCGCGTAACTCCAGCACCTAGACCCCACCTTCCCGCTCTTACATCGTTACATGACGAGAATCGAGCACGTCAACCATCGCTCCAATACGAGCATTGGAGTAGACCCGATTGGAACCTTATCTCAAATTACTCGATCTCGACGTGTCGGTGTCATGCGTCTGCGTGCTCCACCACCGGTCGGCTGGAACCGTCTCCGTCGTGCTCGAGTCAATCTCAGCCGGCGTATCGGTGGTGCCGCGGGCCAGGCGCCAGAGCTTGAAGACGAGCAGCGTGGGCGTCTCCAGGTAACCGATCGCTTCCCGGACGCTTTGCGAAATCACCCGGACGCCGGGTGCGTTGGCCTCGGGACTTGACAGGTAGTTGCCGGCCATCGCCGCGAGGATGATCGCGTGGCGCTGTCCCCGCGGCAGCGCTCGCGCGCTGCGCATTGCCCGTACGGCGAGCGTCCGCATGCGGGCAGCGGCCTGCGCGGGTGAGGCGTAGTACCCAATCAGGTTGTGCTGGTCGGTCATGGCGTCCTCCTGCCGGTCGACGATATTGTCGAGCAGCGAGTGCAGTGCCCCGATCCAAGGGAAGTAGGCGTCTTCGATCGCGGCGATGTCGACTGGCTGGACGCAGGGATCGGCCGCGGCCGCGATCAGCACGTGGACGCCGAGCGAGGAGCCGGCCGAAGCGGCCGTCTCCCACCACTGCAGATCTACTCCCGCGGGAGTTTCTTTGCCTGCCCACCGTGCGAGAGCGCCGTGGTCGCCCTGTGGGCCGATCTCCGATCGGTCGCCGACGTTGAGGCTCTGGAAGGTCACGATGCGCGCGGCGGCTCGTTGTGCCGACTTCGCGACCGCCGCGTAAGAGGGCAGTGTGCTCAACGCCGCGCGGCAGGTATCGACCAGCTCCTTCAGATACCCGCCGTCATCCTGCTGCGGATTGTGTGCGTAGTAGTCCAGATGGGGGGCGCGGGGATCGAGCGCCACCAGCAGTGCTTCATGGAGCCGTTGCCCGTTGGCTATCGCTTGCACGTGTGGTTGCTCGGAGACCATGTCGGCATAGCCATAGGCGGCCTGGAAGGCCGCCAGCGCGCGCACCACAGCGGCGCGATGCCCGCGTGGCGCGAACGCCGCGAACGCCGTGGCGCCTTCGATGTTCCCATGCTTGTGCAGCGCCTCGAACGCCATCCGCCGAAGCGCCGGGTCGGGGATCTGCTCGGCTCGATCCTGCCAGTGGCCAAGCCAACGACTGACGCGCGGAAAAACCGTCAACCAATAGCGCAGCGCCGCGTCGACGAACGCGGCGGCGAGCGCAACCCGTTCACGAACTGTCGGCGACACCTGCGAAGTAGTAAACAGGATGTTCAACGCCCGCGCGCCACCCGGGGCGCCGCACGGCGTCAGTCCTCGCGCGGAGGCGGCTGAAAGACGATCCGCTTCAGCTCGCCCGTCGCGCCACCGCCGAGGCGCAGCGCGGTCTGGAAGCCCTCGAGCCCGCACTCGCCGCCGTCGAGCGCGCGGCGCAGCTCGTTGAGCGTGGCGCGCTGAAGCTCGGGTACCTGCTCGCGCGGGGTCTCCAGCAGAATCAGGTGTCGTGGTCGCCGCAGGCCATGGGCGAGCCGCACGTAGCGCTCACGCTCTCCGGCGTCGAGACTGTCGAGGACAATCACGACCGTGTGGTTCTCACCTAAGCGCTTGAGAACCGTGGCGTCGAGCAGCTCGCGGGCGCGCGCATCTAGCTCCTCCGCCGCGACGCGTCCGGCGAGCAGGGCACGTACCTTCGCAAGCGAGAGCACGGCGCCGCGCTCCTCCACGACACGCTCGGCGAAGCGCGCGGACTCCGCCGCGTCGGCGCAGACGAGGAGCAGCAGGCTGCCGGGTGAGTAGCGCAGACGGTCCGACGGAGCGAGTACGCGACAGCGCGCCGAGACGTCGACCGGGCGGGGCGGAGCGTCGCCCTCGCGGGGCGGGCGCTCATGAGTCCACCCCCCGCGCTCGTCCGAGCCGATCTTGACGCTGCGCACGGAGGGGGGAGTCGGCATCGGTCCATCATCCCCTACGGCGCGAGCTGACGCGTTGCGAGTACGGGTGCAGGCGGCGGTCGCTATCGTCCTGGATGCCCGAGGTGGAAGGAGACCCGATGGACCTGACGTTCAACGAGCGGGAGACGGCCTTCCGCGACGAGCTGCGCGGCTGGCTCGCCGAGAACCAGCCCGAGGCCGAGCCCGCGGCGGACGCGGGCGATGACGCGCAGTTCGCCTACCGGCGCGACTGGCAGCGGCGCCTGTATGACGCGGGCTGGGCGGCGCCGGCGTGGCCGACGGAGTACGGCGGGCGCGGCGCGTCGCAGAGCGAGTCGGCGATCTACTTCGAAGAGCTCGGCCGCGCGCGCGTGCCGTTCGCGGCGAACACGCTTGGACTGTTGCTGGGCGGCCCGACGCTGATGGTGTGGGGCACGCCGGAGCAGAAGGAGCGCCACCTGCCGCCGATCCTCTCGGCGGAGGAGATCTGGTGCCAGGGCTTCTCCGAGCCGGACGCCGGCTCGGACCTCGCGGCTCTGAAAACGAGAGCGGTAAGAGATCCCGCCCACCCCGACGAATGGGTCGTGACCGGCCAGAAGGTGTGGACGAGCGGTGCGCAGTACTCGAAGTGGTGCATGCTGGTGGCGCGCACCGACGACGAGGTGGCCAAGCACAAGGGCCTTACGTACTTCCTGATGGATATGGAGCAGGATGGGGTGCAGATCCGCCCGCTGCGCCAGATCACGGGCGAGGCGGAGTTCAACGAGCTGTTCATCGAGGAGGCGCGGATCCCGGACGCGAACATCGTGGGCGGCGTTGGCAACGGCTGGAAGGTCGCGCTGACGACGCTGATGAACGAGCGCGCGGGCCT
>Ga0182024_10009714_pt1 | contig 19808 bp, 18 predicted proteins | sample P32metaG_FD_120480 | JGI IMG/M metagenome (GOLD analysis project Ga0182024, IMG submission 120480) | Permafrost microbial communities from Stordalen Mire, Sweden - P3-2 metaG (Illumina Assembly) | ecosystem: Environmental > Terrestrial > Soil > Wetlands > Permafrost | place: Sweden: Stordalen... | reverse complement strand
GCAAAGGAGGAGGAGCCAAGCCGAAGGTCGTTTGAGCACTAAAGGGTGGGGACTTTTAGTTGGCCAAAACGGGGACCTAGAACTTGCCGTTGACACTTCGGGCTACTTACCATTCCTGTCATTATGGTAAGTAGCTCAGGCAACCATGGAGACCTCGTTGCCTCGTCGCATCCACGGAGCAGCTCGCCTGCGCCACCCAGCGCGTCAGCGCGGGTCACGAACGGCTGCGCGCTGCTCTCTACCCGCGCCGCCGAGACGAAGTCCCACTGGTCACGGTCCACCATCCCGCCGTGAGGGTGACCTAGCGTGGCAGCCCTACCTGACTGTTTGTGCTCCTCTCTGAGGTGAATGTATGGGCGACACGACTGATCCGTCGCCCTTGGATACCGCGTCGACCGTTGGCATCGAGGGTGACCTGGGAACACTGGCTCGCGCGATCGGAGTCCAGGGCGGCCGCCTCGCGTGGCTAATCGGAGCGGGCGCCTCCGCCATGTCGGGCATTCCGACGGCCGGGCAGCTGACCGTCCGATTCAAACACCAGTTGTATTGCGACGCTCATGGTCTGGATGTCCAGGACATCGACCCGACGGACCGTCGCACTCGTGGCCTGATCGAGGACTACTTTGACGGCGCCAACGGCCTTCCCGCTCGCGGAGACATCGATGAGTACGCCGTCGCCTTCGAGAGGGCCTACCCGTCCGCCGACGTCCGAACAGACGTCATCGCTGAGCTCTGCCGGGGGACGGCACCCAACTACGGTCACTACGTTCTCGCCGCACTCATGGCTACGAACCGCCTGAGCGTTGTCTTCACGACGAACTTCGATGACCTCATCGAGACTGCTGCGTTCTCCGTCTTTGACGGCATAACCCCGCGTCCCACCGTTGTTGTCGCCGACCTCGGCGACCCGTCGAAGGCGCTGCGGGCGTTCCAGAAGAACACCTGGCCACTCGTCGCCAAGATCCACGGCGACTTCCGCTCGGCTCGCTTGAAGAACACCGCCGACGAGCTGCGTACCCAGGACGACGAGATGCGCCACGTCCTGCAAACTGCATGCGCTCAGTTCGGACTCGTCGTCGTCGGCTACAGCGGCCGAGACGACTCGGTGATGACGGTCCTTCGAGAGGCCCTGGCCGAGTCGGCTTCGTATCCATCCGGCATCGTCTGGTGTTACCGGCCGACCGATCCACCAACGCCGGCCGTCGTGTCGTTCCTGCGGGACGCGCAGAACGCCGGACGGGCGGTGGCGGCCGTCGCAGTGGACAACTTCGTCGAGTTGGCAGCGCGTTCCCTCTCTCCGCTACGCATTACATCGAGACGTCTTCGCCCCTCGGATGATCGAGCGCGCATTCTGGAGTCCCGGACGCGGGACCCCGAGAGCCGCGTCACCTCCGCCGTCAGCAAGGACCCGACTGCATTGGTTGACCCTTCGCAGGTGCTGCGGCCAGCTAGCAGTCCTGGATCGGCGTGCCCTGCTCGGTCCAGCCGAGGAACCCCGGCAGGTCCTCGTCCCCGTACGCGTCCTCGTCCAGCCCGTGCTCCTCGATCACAGCTTTGGCCTCACGAGAGAGACCCTGCCAGATCGTCTTCCACTGTTGGTCGTCGTCGCAGAGGCGCAACGGCGTCGGGGCGGTGACCCGAATGGACAGGTAGCGGGCAATGGCAGCCGGCACCGTACCCGTCTCGACCGGGACGAACCTCGACTGGGCGTCGGCGATGTTGCACCTCCGGCAGAAGGCCCGGAGGTTATCCAAGTCACTGGAGTTGTTCCGCCTGTGCTGGATGGTCGCGATGGCGTCGGGGTCGGCGGAACTCCGGTCGAAGTCCAAGACACGACCACAGCCCTCGCACTTACCCTCGGCCCGCTCAAACACCGCCGCACGAACTTCCAGCGTGACACGCCGCTCCCGTTCGGGGTAGCCGCTGCCACCCAGGACCATCGCTGCTCGCATCTTGATCGCCTCCTTGACGTCGGGTTGCTGGTCCCGACCGTCGCGGCGGCAGGCACGCGCGTAGCGGACAAACTCGGCAACCTGCCGGCACCACTGCGAACAGAACAAGGGCGTCTTGACCGTGACCGCGGAGCTGTCGCAGTTGGCGCACAGCCCCGGTTCGAACGCCGGGCTCACGAGCACGGACCTCCCTGCTGGTTGATGCCGATCACCCCAGTGTCGCCTAAGGGTCGCCATCCGGTGGTCGCGCAGGCGCCACGGCAGATCACGACACGCGCCGATCCCGGGCAGCTCCCGCCGTGCGGTCACGAGTGCTGTGCGGTGGTGAACATGGGGCTGGGCGCACCGGGGCAGGAGTTCGTCACTGCCTGCAGGTTCTCGGGGTGACGGAGGTCGACGTGCACCACCGCGAAGGGATGCCCCCCGTGGAGCAACCGAAGCACATCGGAGATCACCAGCGATGCGGCGAAGGCTCCAACGAAGGCCGCGCCGATGGTCACCCCGGCGATATCGAGAAGACCACAGCGGGCCGCGTCCTCTCCGGCCCCCTTCTCGACCTGGCTGGCGACCTCTGCCTCGTACGCCTCGGGGAGCGGAGTGGAACGGGGTCGCCCTGGGGGAAAGGCAACCGCCGGATCCTCCGAGGCCGGGAATGTGTTCACCACGACGTCGAGGTACTCCACGGCACCGCTGCCGAGTCCCCCGTCGACGACCCAGGTGAAGCGGCCGTCACCCAGGAGCAGACGAGGGTCGCGGCTATCGAACCCGGCCAGGGCGATCGTGGGCTCGTGGCGGGTGACGTCGGGGTAGAAATTGCCGTCGAAGGCCCGCTCCACGATGACGGTGGTGAACCCGAGCCGCTCCAAGGCGGATGCCACGACTCGGGTTTTGCGGTCGTCGATGTGGTCCTCGCCGACCAGGAGTTGGGTCGCGGTGTTCCCGGCGACCACCCTGTCGTAGTCGATTAGGCCGAGGCGTACGACTGCGGGGCGGGCATAGGGCAACGTGCCTATCACCCAGGCATACGCCTGCCCCAAGTGCCCGAGACCGAGCAGCCAGAGGCCGGCGGGCAGGTATTGCAGGTCGGGGCCGACGGCCTCGGCTGTCCGCCAGTCGAGATCCGGGCGCCACAGGGAGACCCCGACGTCGCGACGACCCGGCAGGGGATCTCCGATCTCTCGCTGGAACGCCTCGGAGACGCCCAATGCGGCAGCTGCGATCCCGGCCGGCGTGATGCCACCACCTTCGAGCAACGCATCGGGGTTCTCGACGACGCCGCCCGCCCAACCGTGGTGGGTGACGTGCAGCACGAGGTTGCCGACCACCTCGGCTGGCCGGGCGATGGCGAGGGTCGGCCGGTTGGGATCAAGCCGAGTGGCAACCTGCCCGCCGAACAGCTCGATGGCCTGGGACGCCGTGAGATCCGATGCCCAGGGAACGGTCAGCCACGCATCGTCTTCGAGAAGCACGTGCACTCCGCCGAGAAATGCCCGGTTCCCGGCGTTGACCACCGTCAGGAGCGCCGCCTGCGCCGCGAGGTCGGCCCCGATCTCCCTCCCGACCGCGACCTGGAGGACCATACACTCCAAGTAGGCTCGCGCCTCCTCGGGGGTCCGCGCCTTGCGGGAATCGAGCAGCAGCTTGGCGGTGCGGTGCAGGGTGTCTCGGGTCACATCCCAGCTCACACGAACCTCCGCACGAACAGTCGGGCCGCGGCATCGCGGCCAGTCCAGGTGGTCCATCCCTGCCCGTCGTATACGTGGACGCCGACGTGAGCCGGGTCGGTGCGCCGCTGCGCGAAATGGGGAACGATGACGGCCACATGGCCCTCCTGGGCCACCATTGGGCTCCCCTTGTCAATGTCGCTCTGCTGGACCCACTCGCTCGGGTGCGTGTGGACATCACCGACGACGGTCAACCTGTCGGAGCGGCATAGCGCCCAAAGCTTCCCGTAGGCGAGGCCGTGGAAGTGGATGCCACCCACCAGGCAGTCGGGGTCGAGGTCGTCGTAGTACACGACCCGGGTGACCCGCCTCGAGTCGCCGGGCCGCCTCGCGAGGAGGAACGCGCCGGACTCGATCTGGCCGTGGCCTCGACGGCTCAGCTCGGCGAGCATTGCGTCCCAGTCGGCGCGCCGCATGCGCAGGAGCGCACGTCGGCCTCTAAATCCCCAGATACCCATCGTCATTGAGCACTCGATGAAGGTTGTCGAGAATGAAGGTCAGGTCCCGCCCTGGATGCCAGACCAAATGTGGAGCCTCCTGGAGCCAGTTGGGATGCGTCTGCAGCGCCAGCCGGTCCCAGGGGGCGTACATTGCCGTCGGTCCACCTGTCCAGCCGTCGATCCGGAAGATCAGGGCGACATCGACGCCCTTGGGGCGCAGATTGGCAGCCAGGGGGGCGTTCGTCGCCGTGTCCCAGACGCACCCGGTGGGGGTGGTGTTGGGATATCCGCCCAACTCGAAGCGGATGGCAAACTCCGTCGGTGCCCCCTCGCGGGGAACGGCGGACACCATCACAGTGACGAGCGGCCACTCAACGGAAACGAGACGCCACCGGCCCGCCTCGACCCCGGCGAGAAAAGCGCCGGAGTCGAGGTGAGCACGCAGAGCCCGCTCGTCGGGGGCCACGACCACGTCGGTCATCCGGCGAAGCTGTCCCGCGGCAGGAGGTTGAGGGTGACCTCGCATGGTCCACCCGGCGCCAGGAGGGAGGCGAGGTGGACCCCGTCAGCGAGGTAGTGATCGGCGCCGGGGACGGCGAGCACGTACTTGGCCTTCTGTTCAGGCGACAGCTTGGCGGCCTTGTCGCCGGACGCCCAGTGGTAGACCGTCTTGATGGTGGTGCCCGGGCCATACTCGTTCGTGAAATCGTCGGCGTTGAACTGGACGACGACTTTGACGCGCCGGCACCGGCCCCGGTGAACGTGGTGACGGTGGTGGATCCCGGCCTCCTCGAAGGTCAGGTCGAGGTCGACCTCCTCGTCGACCTCCTCGATCCACACGCCATGGGCGGGCTCGTTCTCCCGGAGGAGGGTCCGGACCTTGGCCGTCGCCTCCACGATGACAACTTCGGGATCCTCACCTCCCTCGGTGTGCTGGAACAGCTCCATCTCTTAGCTCCTTCCGGCTCGGCATCCCCCCAACCCCGGACTGGAGTTGGTACCATAGCGATGCACCTTCCAAGTATACCGTTTCGACTTTACCTGAGAGGTAAACAACTTGCCCCCCTACGACGATGGACGTCACGTTCGGCAGCGCAGCGCTCGCCGCATTGTGTAACTCGGAACGTCGTCTCGCCGACCGGTGGGGAGCCGACACCGGGCGCACGGTCGGGCGCCGCCTCTACGAACTCAGGTCGGCCGAGGTGCGCAACCTCAACTGGCTGCCCCGGGCGTCCGTGATTGTCGACGGCGACGGCGAGACTGTCATCGACTTCGATGGCGAGGTCACCGTCCGGGGGCGCATAAGCACCAACGGGAAACGCGGGGATCGCATCGTGATCACCAGCCTCGAAGTTCAGGGGAGTGAACACCGATGACCACGGTCGAGCAACATCCGTTCCGCCCGGACTATGCCATCCCGCCAGGGGAGACCCTCCGGGACCGGCTCGCGGAGTTGAATCTCTCCCAGGTCGAGCTGGCGGCGCGGGCTGGGCTGTCCACTAAGCACGTGAGCCAGATCATGCAGGGCATCGCGCCTATCACGCTGGAGACAGCCATCGCGCTGGACCGGATCACCGGGATCCCGGCGAGCATCTGGAACCGGCGCGAAGCGGACTATCGGGAGGCACTGCTGCGCTCTCGGCCGCGGGTGCTCACCCCCGAGGACCACGCGTGGCTGAACGAATTGCCCACCAACGAGTTGAAGAAGCGCGGGTGCCTCCCGCACGACACGGACCAGGGCCGTCTCTTTGACGCCGTGCTGTCATTCTTCGGCGTGGCCGATCGCGCAGCGTACGAGCGCGTGTGGAAAGTGCCGGTGGCGTCCTTCCGGCGGTCCGGCGCGTACAAGAGTTCACCGGGATCGGTCGTGTCGTGGCTGCGCATCGCGCAGCTTGCGGCCCAGGGCCGCAAGGTCGCGCCCTACTCTGCATCGACGTTCCGCAAGGTGCTGCGGGATATTCGCTCTCTGACCGCGCGCGGCGATCCCAACGAAATCGTCGACTTGTGTGCGACTGCCGGCGTCGTTGTCGTCTTCGTGTCCGAGGTCAAGGGTTGCCGCATTAGCGGAGCGGCGTGGTGGACGAGTCCTTACCGTGCAGTGATTGCGCTGAGCGACAGATACAAGAAGGACGATCGGTTCTGGTTCTCCTTCTTCCACGAAGCGGCGCATATTCTCCTGCACTCGAAGAAGGAGACGTTTGTCGACGACGACACCGATGATGATGTGGTCGAGGAAGAGGCAAACGCCTTTGCAGCGGACTTTCTCATTCCCCCCGACCACAAGCCGCGCCTGTACCGCCTGACCACCGACGGCGAGGCCGAGGTGTTCGCCAAGGAGATCGGCATCGCCGCGGGCATCGTTGTGGGCAGGCTTCAGCACGATGACAAATGGGGTTGGAACAGGGGGAACAACCTGAAGCGCGGGCTCCAGATCGTCGACGACGGTGAATGACGTTCCCGGTTACATCGCCGGCCTCTATATTCACGGGTTGCCACCGTGCTGCTAGGCGACTACGCCGATTTCGTGTGTCACCCCGGACCACCGTCTCAGGGGTGGGATGTCGATGAGAGTCCGATAGTGGCTATGTGACATTTCCCCGCGGCAGAAGGGGGGCGGTGAGCGCTGCCAAGAAGGGGTCATGTCCAGGCTGCACCAAGTCGTCTTCGACTGGCTTGACACAGTCCTCTCGGCGCCAGAAACGGTCTCACGATCTATGGCATGACCGATGTCACGCTGGCCCCGTCGCCTCGATAACTTACTCTTCCACACCGAGCCCTTAGAGATCCAGCGGAGCCCGGACGGCGCGTTACCGGAGCGGGGCACGTCAGACCGGGCTCGTCCACACCGGCCGTACCCATACCGGTCGAACCTCGCCGGCCGCTAACTGCCCCGCCGGGGAGGGGAGTCGGCTTGGCGCTCCGTCGCCCGCCGTTCGCAACGTTTCATGATGTTAGCGGAAACCATGTTGCGTTCCTGAGATCCTCCCATTCTCTAACAGGCTTCATCGCGGAGCTGCCGCTCGTTCTCGACTTCCTGTGGAGCGTTGGTTTCAGACTGGCGCCGTGACCTCTCGGCTGCACGTGAAGCCGCCGAATGGTCGTCATTGCAATACATGTAGCGGCCCGGCGGAAGCCACTCTCCGCAGTGAATGCAGGTAGGTATTTCTTCAAGCACCACCATTTCGGCAATGATGGCCGCATCGCTAACTTCGATTAAACCATGATCATCAGCAATTAGTTCAACACTGGTCATTGGACACTACCTCGTATATCTGGGCCGGTAATTCCGAGCCCTCTACTTAAGGTTTCGACCATCGGGACAGAACAACTTAGTGTAGAAAACAGCAGGCCCGCTCGAAAAGAAGAGCTCCAATTCGGCTAATGCTGCCACGAAGCCGACAAATGGTCAACGGAAGTCTGTTACTACTTTTGTAACAGAAATTCTCCTACGGGCAGTCGGGTCCGATCACCCAAGTAGGTCCGAAGGTTTTTTTCGATGTTGAAATCTGCCACTGAACTGTCCTAGCCGTGTTCGCAACCCGTCATCCTGCGGTCACCTCCGCCATCATCTGTCCGCGCACCACGGAGCACCTGGACGGCTACTTGGCCGCGGACGGGATCGACCTGTCTGACGACGTGCTCGATCGCATCGACGAAATCGCTCCCCGGGGGTCGCGACCAACGTCGCCGACGTCATGTGGAACTTCGGCACGACGGCGCTGGACGCTGCATTCCGCCGTCGGCAGAGCTGAACAGTAATCTGGCACGTTCGGGGCGGGGAGCGCGGCTGGGAGGCATCATCTTGGCGGTCGCGATATTTGCTGGGAGCGAACCTGCGCTGCTTTCCGCTCAGTCTTGGTGCATGGGACGGTGAGGGTCGCGGTTATAGGGGCAAACGGGTTCGTCGGACGGAAACTATCGGTTGGCCTTGTCGAGGCCCAACACGACGTCATCGCGCTCTCGCGTCGTGCTCCAGAGATCCCTGGCACCGAAGGACGTTCGGTTGACGTGGCGAACGAAGTTGCCCTGCAGAGCGCTATAGCCGAATGCGAGGTCGCTTTTTACCTAGTGCACTCGCTGAGTGCCGAAGACTTTCGCGCTCGCGACCGCCAGTTGGCTGAAGGCTTCGGACGGGCCGCCGCAGCGGTGGGGCTACGACGCACCATCTACCTCGGTGGCCTAGGGCACGACCCCGAGTCCGAGCATCTTGCCAGCCGCCAGGAAGTCGGCACGGCGCTCGCCAGTGGAGGAGTTCCTGTTGTCGAGCTGCGTGCAGCGGTCGTGCTGGGCGCCGGCAGCATTTCGTTCGAAATGCTGCGGTACCTCACGGAGCGCCTTCCGTTCATGGTCTGCCCACGCTGGGTCCGCACCGCGATCCAACCCATCGCCGCGGCCGACATGACCCGCTACCTGATCGGCTCGATCGACGTCGCGCCCGGGGTGTACGAGGTCGGCGGCACCGACGTCACGTCGTACCGCGAGATGATCACGGCGTACGCCACGGCGCGCGGTCTGAGGCGACGGCGCATCATCGATGTGCCGTACCTGACGCCTCGACTGTCGTCGTACTGGTTGGACCTCGTCACTCCGGTTGACCGCCGCGTCAGTCACGCGCTCATCGAGAGCCTCGTGACCGAGGTCGTCGTCGAAGATCGGGGGCGGACCGACGCGGCGTTCAACATCGAGCCGATGGGCCTTGCCGACGCCCTTTCGGCCGCACTCGACGACCAGGCGCTCGAGCTCGACCACGACCTCCTCAGCCGCGAGGGCGGCCTAAGGAACGGCGTCCACACCGTGCGCGTCACTGCGCCTCTTTCGAGCGCCGAATCGACGCGCCTCGACGCCGATCTCGCACGGATAGGAGGAAGCTACAGCTGGTACGGCCTAACGTTCGCGTGGAGAGTGCGTGCGCTCCTCGGTCGGATCGCCGGGGAGTACTGGGAGCTCAACTCCACACAGGAGCTCGTCCGAGGCGCCACCGTGGACTGGTGGCTCGTCGCTCGACGTGACCCCGGCATGCTCGTGCTGCGCGCGATCCGCTGGTTCCCGGGCGAAGCATGGCTCGGCTATCAGTGCACGGAGCATGAGCTGGTCCAAGTCGGCTCGCTCCGCCCGAAGGGAATCCCCGGGTTCCTGTATTGGAAACTTCTCCAGCCTGTGCACCGTCAAGTCTTCCAGGCGCTTGCCCGGCACCGAGTTACTCGCGCCGGATAACAAAGGAGCCCGACGTTTGTGACCCAGATCGGCGCGCCGAATGAATTGATATGGGCGAAGAAGTTGGGCAACCGATGCCACGGCGCCATGAAACGGTGGTCTCAACGACGAGGCAGCGACGAGTGGGCACGAAGCGACAGAGCGGTAAGCCACCCGAAGCCGGATGCGATCGAGATCCGCTGGAGGATCCCGCCTTTGCCGGCAAAGCGTGACGCGCCGCCGAACGCCCTGCCGAAGAGCAGGAAGCTACCGACCATTACGATGCTCGAACCGACCGAGTAGCAGGCCCAACGGTAGTCCCTGCTCCGTATGGCAGTGGTCGCGCTGGCAAAGGCAGCAATGGGTATGCCGGCAAAGATGGGGACCGCGCAGAGGTTGTGCAGTCGGCCTTCACGGGTAGGCGCCCTCACGGCAGCGTTACTCTCGTGAGACGTCTCCTCGTCCGGTGTCCCGGGCGGGAAGCCACCCACGGGATCAGTGACGAATACGCCAGAACCGACCAGACCAATTCCAACTCCCGCGGCCAGCGCCGGGACTGAACGAGGACCGACGCTTTGCCGCGGGGTCTGGCCCAGCCTTCGGGCGGCGCAGGAGTAGAGAACGCCGGCAACGATGAAGTTGACGCGCTGGCACAACCCTCGACGACCAATCGCAAGCGAACTCACTGGGAGGCGCTGCCAGTCGTAACCCGCCCGGGTCGCCCCGATCGCCGTGAAGGCGGCCGCGAACAGCGGCCCGGCTAGGACTCCACATTTGACCTGAGCACGATGCTGGCGCCGCGTACGTTCGGCTGTCGGCACGCGACAAAGACTAGGTCGCTACCGCGCGTGGCCGAAGGCATCGAGAACAGGGAGGAGCTCGAAACCGTTCGCTCGGTTGGTTGCACCTACGTCCAGGGGTTCCTCTTTTCACGCGCCGTGAGTGCCGACGCTGTGCCTGTCATCGTGCACGATGGCTTTGGGCCGCATTCCGACTGCCGGCGTGCCCACCAAAGAGGGCTTGTCCCGGAGACATCACGTCGATGCAACGTCCGGCGCTGTAGGCGACATTCGGCGACCGGGAAAGTGACAAAAGGCAACCCAAGATCTGCCATTGGGCCCCTGGAGGCTACCCAGGAAGCAGCTCAAACTTGAACTGAAAGCTAAGGAGGCACCATGACCATTACCGTAAGCAACGTTCACGCCGTCGAGATCCTCGACTCCCGGGCCAGGCCCACTCTTGCCGTCACCCTGACATCGGCAGAGGGCGCTCAAGTGAGGGCCGGAGTCCCATCGGGTGCTTCCACCGGGTCGCGGGAGGCCGTCGAGCGCCGTGACGGCGATAATTCACGTTTCGGCGGCCAGGGTGTGCTTGGGGCCGTGGCCAGTGTCAACGGCGAGATCGCGGAAAGGCTGCGCGGCCGGAACTTCGAGGATCTGGCGGCGCTGGACAAGGCGCTGATCGACCTCGACGGGACCGAGAACAAGTCGCGGCTCGGCGCAAATGCCATTGTGGGCGTGTCGATCGCCGCCGCCAGGGCCATTTCTGTCACCCGGGGGGTACCGCTGTGGAGGACCTTCGCCGCGCCCGGGGTGGTGCCGCGCATGCCCGTCCCACACTTCAATGTGGTCAACGGCGGGGTACACGCTCCCAACGAGCTGGACTTCCAAGAGTTCATGCTCGCACCCTTGGGCGCACCGAACGAAGCCGAGGCGGTTCGCGCCGGCGCGGAAGTGTATGCGGCCGTGAAGCGGCGTCTGTCGGCCAAGGGCTTGGCAACCGGCCTAGGTGACGAAGGTGGGTTCGCTCCCGAGATTGCCTTACCCGAGGACGTGCTCACTGTCCTCGTAGAGGCCATCAACGACGCTGGCTACAAGCCCGGCCGCGACGGGGTGGCCCTGGCCATGGACCCGGCCTCGAGCGAGTTCTACCGGGAGGGCAAGTACTACGTGGCCGGCGAGGTGCTGTCGAGCGACGACATGATCGAGCGCTACGCCGAGATGGCTGAGCACTACCCACTTTGGCTGTTAGAAGACGGGCTGGCCGAGTCGGACTGGGACGGTTGGGAGCGCTTGACGGCTCGTCTCGGCGAGCGGGTCGAGCTCGTCGGCGACGACATCTTGTGCACCAACCCGGCGATCATCGCCGAGGCGATCGCGCGCAAGGTCGGCAACGCATCGCTCATCAAGGTGAACCAGATCGGCACTGTCACCGAAACCCTCGAGGCCATGCGAATCTGCCGCCAGGCAGGTTGGGGCCAGTTCGTGTCACACCGCTCGGGAGAGACAGAGGACACCTTCATTGCCGACCTCGCCGTGGGCACCGGCTGCGGCCACATCAAGGCAGGCGCGCCAGCCCGGGGCGAGCGGGTCGCCAAGTACAACCGTCTCATCGAGATCGAAGACGCCGAGAAGCTGCCCTACGGGCTTGCCTAGTAGCAGTACCTGGTTGGGCCGCCTCCAAAGAATGCACTGCATCTAGAGTTGGGAGAGGTGGTGAAGGCCGCCTGAATGGGCAAACCCGCTGGTGGCTCCTACTGGACCTGGAGGCACTCGTGAGCTGTCCCGAGGTCGTCCGACCAGGTCCTGTTCGAACTGCCGGCAAAACGCGACCGACGGCGCAGAGACTGCTCTGGTGAGCTCATGCTGAGCACCCCTGATAGTTCTTTGCTCGTGCGCCATAACTGATGCTCACGCCAGGCCTACTGGCTGGATCCGGGCCCAAGGGTTGACAACCCAGGTTTGATGGTTACCCTCATTTACTCGCTACTCTTATTTAGAGGTGACTGTCATGACTCAGACTGATCCGCGCAGATGGTGGGCCCTCGGGGGGCTCACTCTCGCCGTCCTGGCTGTCGGCCTCGATGGCACGGTCCTCAGCGTCGCCCTTCCGACGCTCGCCAAGGCACTGCATGCCTCCGAGTCCGACCTGCAGTGGTTCTCATCCGGCTACCTGCTGGTCCTCGCCGCGGCGATGCTGCCGCTCGGGCTCCTCGGCGACCGCTACGGGCGAAAAAAGGTGATGCTCGGCTCGCTCGCCCTCTTCGGAGCGGGTTCCGCGGCCTGCGCGTATTCGACGACCGTCGCCGAGTTCATCGCGGCCCGGGTCGTCCTCGGCATTGCGGGTGCCGGCATCATCGTCATGGCGCTTTCGGCGCTCACCGTGCTCTTCAGTGAAGAGGAGCGGCCGAAGGCCGTCGGCGTCTGGGCGGCGGCGAACTTCGTCGCCCTCCCCATCGGGCCCATCCTCGGTGGCTGGCTGCTCACCAGTTACTGGTGGGGCTGGGTCTTCCTCCTGAACGTCCCGGTGGCCTTGCTTGGTCTCACCGCGACCGCGATCCTCGTGCCGGGTTCTCGGGCGGCGCACCCCCCTGGACTGGACCCGATCGGAGTCGTGCTCTCGGTCGGCGGCCTCGTTGGCGTCACCTACGGGTTGATCCAAGCCGGCCAGCGCGGCTGGGGCAACTTCGGTGCGTGGCTACTGATCGCCGGAGGGCTCGTCATCATCGTCGGCTTCTTCGCCTGGGAGCGCTCAGTCAATCGCCGCCCCGACGGCCAGCCGCTGGTCGACCTCGCGCTGTTCCGCTCCAAGGCGTACCTTTGGGGTGTTGTGCTCGCGGCGGTCGCGATCCTGGCGATGTTCGGCGTGCTCTTCACGCTTCCTCAGTACTTCCAAGGCGTCCTCGGCACGAGCGCGATGGGATCGGGCATTCGCCTGCTCCCCCTCATCGGCGGCCTACTCGTGGGCGCGCTGCCCGCCAGCGCGATCGCGAAGTTGCTCGGGACGAAGCTGACCGTCGCCCTTGGCTTCGCTGCGATCGGCGTCGGCTTGGTCCTCGGCACCACGACGAGCCTTTCTTCAGGGATCGGGTACGTCGCGACGTGGATGGCGATCTGCGGGTTCGGTCTCGGCATCGCTCTGTCCACGACCTCGGCGACCGCGCTCGCCGAACTGTCGGAAGATCAAGCGGGTGTTGGCTCAGCAGTGCTCCAAGCACTGAACAAGGTCGGCGGGCCACTCGGCTCCGCCGTCTTGGGCAGCGTGCTCGCCTCGGCGTACGTCGCCCGGCTTGACCTCGCTCGCTTGCCAAAGGCTGCCGCGACTGCAGTTCGCCAGAGCGTGTTCGGCGGTGACGCTGTCGCCCATGCGCTCCGGTCCCGGGTCCTCACAGAGTCGGTGCACGCGGCCTTCTTACACGGTATGGACAGGGCCCTGAGCGTGTCGGCGGGGATTGCGTTCGTGGGTGTTCTTCTTGCGCTCGTCTTCGTGCCGCATGTGAAGCTTGCGGGACAAAACGACCAGCCACCGATCAGCAAGGAGGTCACAACCGGTGCCCAATGATCAAACCGCCGGGCTTCGCGAGCGCAAGAAGGCGAGGACGCGCGCCGCGATCCAGTCCCAGGCATTGCGGCTCTTTCGAGAGCAGGGCTACGACACGACCACCGTGCAGCAGATCATCGAGGAGGTCGAGGTCTCCGAGAGCACGTTCTTTCGCTATTTCGCGACGAAAGCCGATGTCGTGCTCTTGGACGACTTCGACCCGGTGATCGTCGCGGCCTTTCGAGAACAGCCGCGGGAATTGAGCGTGGTCCAAGCACTGCGTGCCGCGTTCGCCCGGGCGTTCGGGCAGATGACTGACGACGAACGCTCCGTACAGGAGGACAGGATGCTGCTTGTCCTGTCGGTGCCAGAGCTTCGTGCGGCGATGCTCGACCAGCTCGCGTCGGCCATGAGCTTGCTCGCCGAGATCATTGCGGAGCGAACCGGACGGTCCCGAAATGACATCTCCGTCCGTACTTTCGCTGGGGCAGTCGTCGGTGCAGCGATGGCGGCGATGTTCGCCATCGCTGACGATCCCTCGGCAGATATCGCGGCGACACTCGACAAGTCGATGGCGTGCCTCGAAGACGGACTTCGCCTCTGATCGGGAGCGCGGCGAACAGACCAGCGTTGGAAGTGAGGAGGGTCTTCCACCGCGAACAGCGGAGTCGGGCATGAGTGACAGAAAAGTCGCCAGTACGTCGCCGCCCCGGGGCAAGTCCTCCCACTGTCCCGCCAGCCTGGGTTTTGGCTCAGTGCAGCCAGGGTACCCGCGCCTACTCGGCCGACGCTGAAGGGTCTTGCGGCTACGGAGCTTGGGCCATTGGGCCCTGACCGTCGTCGGCCTCGGTGCCTGAATATGAATTGTGATGTCCCACACTCAAGCCTTGGTGCCGCTCGAGGCGCCACAATCTGGCCAAGTCCGCCGGCTCAGCGCCGAGCGTTGCCGCTCGCTTCTCGCCAACGCCCCGTATGGCCACCTGGCTTTGTCGCAGAGCGCCCTTCCGTTCGTTGTCCCGGTGACCTGTGTGCTCGACGGGGACGCGCTAGTGGTGCGGGCCGGGCGCGAGCTGTTGGGCAAGGTCCCAATGCAACCGGGAGTGGTCGCTTTCGAAACAGGCCAGGCGGCCCTCGACGGGCGCTCGAGGTGGGAAGTGCTGGTCCAGGGCCGCTGCGAGTTGACGGACGAGGGCCTTGCGCCGAAGAGCCCACCGCAGTTGGCGCTGGTAGACCCCGCCCTAACAACGGTGTTGCGGATGCGTATGGAGGTACTTATCGGCTGGCAGTACGGGGACTGCGCACCATTGTCTGGCACATACTTGACCGCAAAAGGAGATTGACTGATGGCTACTGAACCTTCCGCCTCCTGGGGGCATGACGTCGTGCTGGCTGACGGTTCGACTGCGCGCATTCGCTACGTCACAATCGAAGACCGGCCCGCGGTCGCTGCGTTGCACGGTCGGCTGTCGCCCGAAACGGTACGACTGCGCTATTTCGGCGCTCACCCGCACCTCTCGGAAGTGGAGCTTGACCGGGTGGTGGGCGGGGCTGAGCCCGACCATGTGGTGTTGGTCGCTGAGCGAGGTGGCCAACTGATCGGCATCGCCCAGTACGACCGCGTGCCCGGCAGCGACTTTGCCGAGGTGGCCTTCGTGGTGGACGACGCCCACCAGGGCCTCGGCATCGGTACCCTTCTGCTCGAGTACCTGGCGAGCGAAGGGCGCCGGAACGGCCTCAAACGCTTTGCCGCCGACACCCTCCTCGAGAACAACGTCATGGTGCAGGTCTTCCGGGACGCCGGGTTCACCCAACACTCGAACCTCGAGTTCGGCGTGGTCCGTGTCGTCATGGACATCGCTCCTACGCTCGAGGCGCTCGCTTCGCTGTACGAGCGGGACCGCAAGGCGTCCGCACGTTCGATGGGACGCTTGTTGCGGCCTCATTCGATCGCCGTCATAGGGGCCTCCCGCTCGCCGGGCACTGTCGGCCACGAGCTCGTCCGCAACCTGGTCAGTGGAGGCTTCCAGGGTCCTGTCTACCCCGTGAACCCGAGCGCGGCCCACGTCGCGAGTGTGCCCTGTTTTGCCAGCATCGAAGATATCCCAGGGGTTGTCGACCTGGCGGTGGTCGCCGTCCCGGCGACGGCCGTCCCGGGAGTTGTCGAGGCGTGTGGTCGAAAAGGAGTGGGTGGCCTGGTGATCGTGTCGTCGCACTTCGCTGAAGACGGCGTTGCGGGCGCCGCTCTTGAGCGCGAGGCGGTCCGACTGGCTCACTCCTACGGCATGAGGGTGGTCGGGCCCAACTGCTTCGGCGTGCTCAACACCGATCCCGAGATTTCGATGAACGCCACATTTGCCAGGGACACGCCGATGTCAGGGCGCCTCGGGTTTGCCTCACAGTCCGGCGGCCTCGGGATCGCCATCCTGGCCGAGGCGAAAAAGCGCGGTATCGGGCTTTCGAGCTTCGTGTCGATGGGCAACAAGGCCGACGTAAGTGGCAACGACCTACTGTCATGGTGGGGCGAGGACAAGGCGACCGGAGTGGCGCTGCTTTACCTCGAGTCCTTTGGTAACCCCCGCAAGTTTGCCCGGCTGGCTCGCGACTTCAGCCGTTCCAAGCCGATCGTCGCCGTGAAGTCGGGCCGCTCTGCGGTTGGGCGCAGGGCTGCGTCCTCGCATACGGCCGCGCTCGCCAGCTCGGACGAGACGGTCGCGGCACTGTTCCGCCAGACCGGGGTGATCCGTGTGGACACGATTGAAGAGCTTTTCGACGTAGCCCAGGTGGTCGGGTCCCAGCCACTGGGGAAGGGCCGCCGGGTAGCGGTCTTGAGCAATGTGGGCGGCCCGGGGGTGCTCGCTGTCGATGCCTGCGTTAGCAACGGTTTGGAAGTGCCTGAGTTTTCCGTCGAACTGCAGCGCCGCCTCGGTGAGCTCTGCCCCCGCAACGGAGGGGTCAGCAACCCGATCGACCTCGGGGCGGAGGCAAGTGCGCCCATGTACGAACAGGTCCTCGACTTGTTGCTTTCGTGCGGGGAAATCGATGCAGTAGCGGTCAATTTCACGCCGCCGCTGGTAACTCGCCGGACCGACGAAGTTGCCGCTGCAATCGTCGCCGCGGTGGACCGGGCCGCCGCTAGGGCAGACGCCACGTCCCTCGACGAGCACCCTGCGGTAGCCCGGCCCGTCGTAGCGAGCCTGCTAGGTGCCGACGAGAGCGGCCAGGCTGTCCTTCGCTCCGCGCGCAACCCTGTCCCCAGCTTCACCTACCCCGAGACTGCCGTGCGCGCGCTCGCTCACGCCCTTCGCTATGGAGAGTGGCGCGAGCAGCCGACGGGAACGGTGCCGGTACTGGCGGACATTAACGTGAACGAGGCGCGGCGCCGCCTGTCGCACGAAACTGGTGAGGCCGGCGCAGAGGTGGGCTCGGGCTGGGTCACTGGTGCCCAGGCGATGGAGGTGCTCGCCGCCTTCGGCGTACCGGTGCTGCGAACTGTAGAGGCGTACAGCGCAGAAGAGGCCGGCAAGTGGGCCGAAGAAATAGGCGCGCCGGTGGCGCTCAAAGTGCTTGGCCCGGTCCACAAGAGCGAAGGCGGGGGAGTGCAACTGGGGCTGCTGGGACACGAGGCCGTCGCTGAGGCCTACGAAGCTATGCAGCGCAGCTTCGGCCACGCCATGACGGGTGCGCTACTCCAGCCCATGGTCGCCTCCGGCGGCGTCGAAACGATCATTGGCGCGTTGCAGGACCCAGCGTTTGGCCCCCTTGTCGTTTTCGGCCTCGGTGGCGTGACCGTCGAGGTGCTCGGTGACCATCTCACGCGCCTGGCCCCGCTCACCGATATCGAGGCGAGGGAAATGGTGACCGGGCTTCGGGGGTCGACTCTTCTCACTGGTTACCGAGGTAATCCTCCTGTCGACGTGGACGGCCTCGTCCAGGTGCTCCACAGGGTCAGCCGGCTCGCCGAGGATATGCCGGAGGTTGTCGAACTCGACTGCAACCCCGTGATAGTCACTCCCGAGGGCGTGCTGGTGGTGGATGCTCGGATACGGGTCGACTTCGGCACAGCCCGCTCAGGCGTCGAAGATATCCGCCACCTTCGCTGAGACCCAGGCCCACAATTCCGACTGGTTGTGTAGGAATTACACGAAACAGGACTTCCAGCTCTATCCCGAGATCCTCGTCCGGAGGTCTGATTAAGATATGAGAACAACAACAGAAGTGGGGCCAAGATCACCAATCGCGCTCATCGCGCACGGCAAACTAGTGCGGGTTGCCGGGGATTGCTCGATCGGCGAGGCGGCCCAAATAATGCGGACAGCAAACATTTCTTCGGCACTGGTCGCGGGTCCGCTCGACCAGAGCCCGGGGATAGTTACTGAGCGCGATCTCTCACGAGCTCTCGCTGCCGGGCTCGGTCCGGGCGACAGGCTCTCGACGGTCGCAATCCTGCACCCCGTAGCCGTCTCCTCAGGAATGAGTATTGTCGACGCCGCTGGCAAGATGTTGCGGGACGAGATCAGGCACCTTCTTGTAGTAGATGACGGCATCCTTGTCGGCATCCTGTCGATCCGCGACGTTATGGCCGCTCTACTTCATTCGTTGAGCCCGGAGGCCTGGGTCGAAACCTTGCGCGACGCCGTGGCTGGGCCTACCGAGATCTGGGTGGGTTAGGGATCGTACAGGGGTGGTACGAGGGGCCATCAGCGGCCCGTCCCCCGCGCTTGGCCCAAATTGCTTCCGGAAATCGACTGGACAGCCTGAAGGCCGTGCCTTTTGTGATGGCGACGACACCAATCAGGATAAACGAGGCAGGCGACAGCGGCGCCAAAGCGTCTTGCTGAGTTGGTCGCTGAGCCAGCTTCTCAGGGCCATCAGGTCACCGATGGCGTGTTTTTGCGTCAAACTCCGCTGCTGCCCTACCGGGTACCACTTGTCATGGTAGCCCTGGCAACAGCCGAGTGGCAGCGGCTAGGTCCAGCCGTTCAGGGCTCGACGTAGTTCACGGGGCGGGACGGCGGGGGTGGCATAGCGGGCGCTGGCGCGGGGTCACACGAGCCTCGTGAGCCGGAAAAGCGCACCACGCGCTAGGGCCGAAGGTCACAAACCGGCCTGACGCGCTCGACTCGAGATGCCAATCGCCCGAGGGGTCGGATAGAGCGATAATGATCTATTCAGCCGAAACCACCCGAGGTTTCCGCTTGATCGCGTGGCTGTTCGCGGCCCTCACCGTAGGGTTCCTGGCATGTGTGACCTTGCGTATCGGCGGTGCCCGGACAGCTGACGCGGTCGACGATGTGGGAGAACTAGTCGCCGCGTTGGTGTCGGCGGCCGCTTGCATGGCGGCATCGCGTATGCAGCGCCGCAGTCGAGCCGGGTGGGCTTTTCTGGCCGTGTCCAGTTTCGCCTGGGCGTGCGGGGAGGCGGTGTGGTGCTACTACGACCTCGTTCGTGGGGTCGAGGTCCCCTTCCCGTCGCTCGCCGACGTCGGGTTCCTCGGCGCCGTGCCGCTGACAGTGGTGGGCCTCCTGGCGTTCTCCGGCGGGACGAACCGCAGCACCAGGCAGCTGCTGGGGCTCGCCGCGGAGATGTTCGTGGGGTTCGCGGTATTTTTTGGGGGCTGGGCAACGCTTGCCGGCCTTGTCTCCCACCGGCCTGTCGACGCTATCCTTTCGCCCCTCGTAGGGATGACCTATCCAACGAGCGACCTAGTGATCTCGGCCATGGTGGTGGTGGCATTCCGACGGGCAACACGAGATCGGGTGAGCTTGGGGTTGGTCCTGGCGGGGATCCTGTCCTTTACGATCGCCGATAGCTCCTTCAGTTATTTCACGGCAACGAACAGCTATGGGATCGGCAACGGGTTGGACACCGGCTGGGTGCTCGGCTATCTCTTGGTGGCGCTAGGAGCCATGTGGGCAATCCAGCAGCGCCGCCTCGCCGACAACTCCAGCGTCCTCGCTGGGGTCTTGGCTTCCCGTGCCCTCGTCACCGTCGGCGCTCCTGGGCTCAGCGTCGAGAGGCGGAGCACGGTGCAGGCTGCCTACCTCAAACCGGCGCGGTTCACACCTTTTATCGCTGACCGGATCGTCTCCGCAATCGCGTTGCTGCTCATCGTCGCCGACGCCGGACTTTCCTTACACGATCTCGCTCTGATGCTCAAACTGTTCGCCTGAACTCCACCT
>Ga0182024_10009713_pt1 | contig 19808 bp, 19 predicted proteins | sample P32metaG_FD_120480 | JGI IMG/M metagenome (GOLD analysis project Ga0182024, IMG submission 120480) | Permafrost microbial communities from Stordalen Mire, Sweden - P3-2 metaG (Illumina Assembly) | ecosystem: Environmental > Terrestrial > Soil > Wetlands > Permafrost | place: Sweden: Stordalen... | reverse complement strand
GGGTGCCCGGCATGTAGAGTTTGCGCGCGTACCAATCGCCGCTTCTCCCCGCGGCCTGCGGACCGAAGTGGACCCAGATGCCGAATTTTGCATCCCGCAGCCAGCTTACTTCCTTGCCGGGATAGTGCTGCCGGATCGATTCCCAAGTCGGTTCGTAAGGGCCGGAGACGATTGGGAAATCCATCTTCGCCTCGGGGAACGCGGCTGGATCGCCCATCGGGACGGAGCCGGCCGGTTTCTTAGCCGGGAGATCGGGGATTGGGGCGAGTGGGGGCAAAGGCGGGATGTTCACAGTCGTGGCGCCGCGCGCCGGCGGAGAGAGGCGGCCGACCATATTACCGGCGGCAATGCCAGTGCCGGCAGCGTATGCGAGCTTTATAAATGTTCTCCGTCGCATCGGCAGGCCGTCGCGGCTGGGTTTCGAGAGCTTTGACATATTTGGGGATTGTATTCGGGTTGAAAGATGAACACCCAGGGGCGGGAGACGTAGCGCGCCGCAAGCACCTATTTAAAATCTTAGACCCTGTATTATTGCTCTGTTTGGTCAGGGGGGTGGAATTTCCAAGGTGCGGCAGATCTTTCGCACGAGAAGATCGGGGATTTCAGAGTGGCGGGGCACGGGCTCGCGCCGTCCTGTGCGCGGGTTCCAATAAATCGAGTGTGAACCCCCCTCGCGCTTCAGAGGACAGCCATGCGCTTCGAGATGGCGAAGCAGCTCCCGCCGTTTCACACCAAGTCCAGCAGAGCGGTTTCGGCTTCCAATCGCTTGCGGGCATCCTCGCGCCGATCCTCCATCAGTAGAAGAACGGCTTCGCGGAGACTTGCGAGGCACTCTTCCTGAGTACGGCCCTGGCCATTCGCTTCGGGAACCTCAGGACAAAAGGCGACGAACCATTCGCCTTCCTTGTGAACCTCTGCAGTTAGTGGCACGTCCATGATCGAAATATGGCGTCGAACCGAGGCCGTGCGCAAGAAGGAGTTTAGGTCGCTCTCCCAAACCTATTCCATCCCCTCTTCCTTCACCTGATACTTCAACTGCCGGCTCAGCAGCCAGCGGACGGCGAACATATCCTCGGTGGCCTTGAAGACGCGGCTGCCGAATTTGTATTTGCTCTCGCCGTGGACGCGAGGGCGGTGATTTACCGGGATCTCGGTGAGTTTGTAACCCATTCCTTTTACCAGCGCGGGGATGAAACGGTGCATGCCGCGGAAGGGGACCAGGGCGGCGCGGCACTCGCGGCGCATCGCCTTGAGGGTGCAGCCGGTGTCGCGGACGCCATCTTTTGTAAAGCGGCTCCGGATGGTGTTGGCGACGCGGCTTGAGATTTTTTTGGCCAGGTTATCCTTGCGCTTGGCGCGGTAGCCGCAGACGAGGTCGGCGCCTTTTTCGATCTCGGCCAGCAGACGCGGGATGTCCTTGGGATCGTTTTGAAGGTCGCCATCCAGGAGGACGACGACATCGCCGCGCGCGGCGTGGATGCCCTCGTACATCGCGGCGCTTTGGCCGGTGTTTTTTGCGAAGACGAGAACGCGTGTGCCAGGGCCGCGCCGGATGCGCTCGAGCGTCCGGTCCTTCGAGCCATCGTCAACGAAGACCACCTCATGCTCGATGCCGGTGAGCGCGGCTGCAAGCTCGTCCTGGAGGTCGGCGATGTTGTCTTCTTCGTTGAAGAGGGGGATGACGACGGAAATCATGGTTCCTCAGAGCGGCAGGGTGCGGTAGTTATAACAGGCGTACACGCGCAAGTCTCGCAGCGGTTGGCCCCGGCGTTCAATGCGGAAGAGGCGGACCAACTCAAAGCGGGAGAAGCCGCGCTCGATGGCGCTTGGGGGGCGCTCAGTGCCGCCCCGGGACTCGTCGGTGATGAAAAGGGCGTCGCGGCCCTCGAATGGGTTGACCCCCTGCTCCTCGGTGTAATACGCGTCCCGCGGCGTGGCGCCGGGGGGCGGCGGGAGAAATTCATCGTAGCGCGGCCAGAAGGAGAACTCGCTTTCGATATCCTGCGATTCCGGGGTATAAACGGGCGGATGGCCGGGGCCTTCGGCGCGGTGATCGGTCATGTAGAAGGAGAGACTGGCGGCGGTCTGATATTTATTGCCGATGAGGAAAACGGGATGGCCGAGTTCCTTCTCGAACTCATGCCGGAAATCCTGGACCGTCGCGGCGCCGCTCTGCCAGCCGCGCAGCCTGCCGCTTGGATCGTCGTCATACGAGTAGGCGATATGAAAGAGGCGCACGAGGTCCGTATTGAGCGCGACAGTGGTAATGCCAAGCGCGAGCAGCAGCGCGCAGATCGCATAGCGGCGCAGCCATTTATTCTGGTCCGCGTGCTCGATCCATAGGGCGGCGCCGAGGATGCCTAGTGAGATAAACGCGGGCGCTGTCCAGTTCGGCTCGCCGCGGCTTTTCAAACCAAGAATCGTGTACATCAGCAGCAGCGGCACGGCGAATGCCGCGAGGAAGCGCGGCTTGAATTGCGTACGCGCCCGGCCCCACGCCCACCAGAGGCTCCAGATCAACCCGATAAACACCAGCGGCGAGTAAACCACGCAATGGCCGCCGAGGAATTGCAGGAACTCGCGCGGCCGAATCCGGGGGCCGGTATTCAGCCCGCCGCGCGCCTTGAGGTGGACCAGCGTGATCCATGCATGCTGGGAGTTCCAGACGACGACCGGGAGGGTGAAGAGGAGCGCGATGACGAGCATCGACCAAAAGCCGGGCCGGAGCAGGTCCCGCCGGTAACGCCGGGTCGTGCCGAGGATGATGAGGATCGAGAGCAACTCCATCGCGTTTGTGTATTTTGCGAGGAAACCGAGGCCGATGAGCACGCCGGTGAGCGGCCACCACCATGTGAAGGCGGGGCTTTTCTCCATGGCCAGCCAGAACGTATAAATCGAGCACGCCCAAAAGAAAATCGAGAGCGGATCGATGGTCATCACGATAGCGCCGACGTTGAAAATGGGGATCGCGTTCAGAAGCAGCACAGTCCAGATGGCGGTGCGTTCGTTGTACACGCGCCGCGCGAAGAAAAAGACGATGAGCGAAGTCCCCATCGCGAGCAGCGGCGAGAAAAAGCGGACGCCGAATTCCGTGGCGCCAAACATCGCGGTGCTGGCGCCGATGGCCATCGCGACTCCGGGGCCTTTTGAGAAATAGCTGAGAGCCGGGTGCTGGGACCAGAGGTAATAGTAGGCCTCGTCCGAGGAGAGTTCGTAGCTTGCCGCGAGCACAAACCGGGCGGCTGTAAGGCCGGCGAGCAGGAGGAAGAGGAAGTGGCGCGGTTTCATCGCGTTCCGCCCCACAGGCTTTGATTGCGCTCGAAGGTCTTCGGCATAACCCGCGGGCCGAGCTTTCGCCAGAGGTATTCGTAAAGCGCCAGCAGCACCAGCGACATGCCGAGCGCCATTACGATGGAAATGGCGACATCGCTGGGCCAGTGCGAGCCGACATAAATGCGCGAGTAGGAGACGAGCCCCGCCGGGATGAAATAGAGCCGGCCGAACCGGCGGTAGAACCACGTCAGGACCATCGCCGCGCACACGTTATTGAGCGTATGGTCGGAGGGGAACGAGCGCCCGCGGGCGGTGTTCGGATCCGGGCGTGACTTCGTGACGGATATCCATGATGGCTGGACCGGCTGCGAGGAGAGGGCCTCCCGGAGGCGCGCGAGGGGGTGATGGAGATCTAGCGCCACGATGCGGACACCGGCCACTACTTCATTCGGGCGCGGCCTGCGGATGAGATGCTTGAGGCCGTTGCCGACGATGGAATCCGAGACGATAATGGTCAGGATCAGCACCACGAGCATTGCGCGCTCGCGAAACCCGCCGTAAATGGCCAGTGCCGCCACCAGGAGGGCAATCGGGATGATCCAGAGATTCAGCGAGGACATCGCGGCCATCACCGCGTCCAACCCCGGGCTGGTACAATCGCGGTTGATCAGTGTAAGAAGCTTTTCCTCCATCGGCGGAAGGAGGAAAATATGGAACCACTGACTAAATGAGAAGGGCATTTGTTTCACTCAAACGCAGCCGGGTTCTCGTGCTCCCGCTCCTGCTGATGCTTGCCGCCCGCACCGCGCGCGCCGACCCGGACGCGCAAACCATCCTCAAGAATGCGCGGCTCGCGCAAACGGGGCAGGATTGGACGCTGGCGGGCCATCTGCTGGTGGAATCGACCGGTCAGAAAATCCCGTTCACCCTCGTGCTCGCCGGCGATACCATCCGGTACGATTTCGCCGACGACTCGATTCTCCTCCGGATGGGCGCGAACGGCGCGCAACTCCTCGAGGGGGCCAAAGGGGATACGAAAACGGTCTCGCCGGCGCGGTACGACAAGCCGGTCGAGGGGACGGACATCACCTACGAGGATGTGTCGCTGAATTTTTTGTATTGGCCGAAGGCGAAAATCGACGGCTCGGAAATCGTGGACACGTTGAATTGCTGGAAGCTCCACCTCGAGCCGGGAGGCCAGCCATCCGCGTATGCGGCGGTGGAGTTATGGGTGAGCATGCGGACCGGGAACTTCCTCGAAGGCGAGGGTTACGACGCCGGCGGGAAGCTGGTGAAGCGATTCAAGGTCGTCAGCGGACAACGAGATCCCGACGGCGGATGGATGCTCAAGCAGATGAGGATCGAGACGCTGGTCAAGGGTGACTCGATAACCAAGCTCTTTATAGATAAGTAACCCGGTTCAGGTTCAAGTTAAGGCGCAAGTTCAAGTAAAGATCAACCCGCCACGCCTGCCTTGGGCTGGAACCGCTCCAGCCACTCCCGGTACACCATCGGCGAAATTTCGGACGGCTTGATCTCGCTGCGGCCGCCCCAGAATACATTTGTATAACTTACCGGGATGCCGCATGCGTCGAGGTGCCGGTCAATTGCCCGCTTGTGCTCGAGCACGAGTTCCTTATCCGTCCCGTGGGCCACTGCCATGATGTTTACATTGCGGAATTCCGGGCCGGCTTCGCGCCAGTAACAATGAGTCAGGATTTCATGCCTGCCCACTTCGCCTCCGGTGCGAACTTCAAGCCCCGGCGGGATCGCCCAATGGAACAACCCGTTGAACCTGGTCACCCGCACGCCCGTCTCGCTCGGTTTCACATGTTCCAGGAAGGTCGAGAAACGCCCGATCACCTTGCGGGCGTTCAGTGATTCCGCGATTTCGCAAAAAGTCTCCAGCGACACCCCGGCCTCCTCCGCGCGCCGCACCCACGGCGACGGCGCGATCTCATCCAGGGCAAACTCCCGCTTCAGGGCGAGCAACACCCGCCACTCCAGGTCGTTCAAATCCACCATCCCGGTTGCGAGCATCTGCGCGGGCGCGTCGGTTTTATCGCCGGGCTCAATCGTCTTGCGCCGCACATGTCCCACCCCCAGCGCAAAAATCCCGCGCGCCGGCATCACCCGAAACCGCTCCGCGCCGACACGGCCCGCGAGCAGCCGGCAATGTTCCTCGATTGGGAATCCGGCCGGGGTCTTGACCGTCGTCCAGAGCCGGTATTCAGACCCGGCGGTATTGCCATCGGTCGAGCGAATTACCACATGCCCCGAGAACGGATCGTCGCGGAACATCGTATCGAATGCCTCCGTCAGTTTCTCCTCGGGCACTTTCCACGCGACGAGCGCGCCCTGGGCGAGATTGGTGGCGATCAAAGTCTGGCGCACGCGGCGTATCGTGCCCGCCGCGAGCATTGTGCGTATGCGGTCGATCACCGTCTCAAGCGGCACGCCGGAGCGCTGGGCTATCTCCGCGAACGGTTCGCGGACAAAGCCTTTAATCTTGTCTTCCGAGACGGCCAGGATGCGGGCATTTAGGGGATCGTTATGCTCTATTGAGGACATGAGCCGGCCAGCGTAGCACGGAGGCGGGAAATTCGAAATTCGAAATCAGGGGCGGCGGAGCGGGGAGATTTTAACCGCAGATTTACACAGATTATCGCAGATTTTTCGGAAAGGGCCGAATGCGCCGGCATCGAATCTGCGATAATCTTCGTCAATCTGCGGTTCCATACTCGGCCTTCACCCACTCCAGCGCTTCCTCCCGCGAAGTCAGCGTTGCCTCCAATTGCCGAGTCTGCACGGCATCCAGCACCTCCTTGAATTTCGGCCCCGGCTTCCAACCGAAGGCGATCAGGTCGTCGCCGGTTACGAGCGGCGGCGGGATGAGCGGTTCGTTCGCAAATTCCTCCTGCTTCGCGCGCAGGAAATCGTAATTGTCCAGCATGGCGTGGCTGCTTTGGCAATCGACGCGATGCAATTCCATCTCCTCCTCGAAGCCGGGGCGGGCCATGAATCGCTTGAGCTTTGCCACGCGCATCTTTTGCACATCCTTGAAGACCATGTGCTGGTCCACCGCCTCGACCGTGGCCTCGACTTCATCGCGGGAAAACCGGAGCCGTTCCATGATGGCTCGCGCCATGCCGGCGCCGACCTTGTCGTGCGCGTTGAAGCGAATCCGGCCCTCGGCGGGGTCGAGCGAGAAGGTGGCGGGCTTGCCGATATCGTGCAGCAGGACGGAAAAGACCACCGGCACGGTGACCTCGGCGCGCAGCAATTCCAGCATCTTGCGCGTGTGGACCCAGACATCGCCTTCCGGGTGGAATTGCGGCGGCTGCTCGCAACCCTTGAGCGGGAGCATCTCCGGGATGATCTGGCCCAGCAGGCCGCTCTCGTCCAGCAGGTCGAGGCCGCGCACGCGATTCGGGCTCAGGAAAATGCGGACCAGCTCCTCCCGGATGCGCTCGGCGCTGACATCGTGAATTTCCGCGGCGTGTTCCTTGACCGCATCCCATGTGGCCGGATCGATTTCGAACCCGAGCAGCGTCGCAAAACGAATCGCGCGAAGCATCCGCAGACGGTCCTCGCGCAAGCGGCTCGCCGCATCGCCAATGGCGCGCAGAAGCCGCCGGTCCAGGTCCGCGCGACCGCCGACGAAATCGATCACCTCGGCGCCAATCGGATCATAGAACATCCCGTTGACCGTGAAATCCCGCCGCTCCGCATCCTCGCGCGGCGAGGAAAAGGTGACCGCCTCCGGGCGGCGCCCGTCCATATACGCGCCATCGGAGCGGAAGGTGGCCACCTCGAATTGCCGCCCGCGATCCATCACGCAAATCACGCCAAAGTGCGCGCCGACCGCGACGGTCCTTGGGAAAAGCCGCCGCACCTCCTCCGGGCGGGCGCTGGTCGCAATATCGTAATCCTTCGGTTCGACGCCGCGCAGCCTATCGCGCACGCAGCCGCCGGCGTAGTAGGCGACAAATCCCGCGTCCCGCAACCGCCGGACGATGCCGCTGGCTATGGCTTCGGTTTCGGACATCAGGAGAATGTGGCGCACTCTAAGGCCTCCGGGTTCATAGCGGCAATTCCGTCCGCTGGCGGCCCTGGAAGCGCAGCGACGTCGTGTAGCCGGCATCACGGGCCAGTTGGCGGGCGGCGTCGAAGTCCATGCCCACCTGCCCGGGCGCGTGAGCATCGGAGTTGATGACCAGCGGCACGCCGGCCTCGCGCGCGAGTTTTAGGAAACCGGGCGCGGGATAAATCTCACGGACCGGCTTGCGCAGGCCGGCCGTGTTGATCTCGAACGCGCCGCCGCATTCCGCCAGCGCGGCGACCACCGGCTTGTAAAACCGGTCGAGGTCGCCTGCCGGGCGCGCGCCGAAAATCTTTACCAGGTCCGGGTGGGCTATGAAATCGAACAGCCGGCTGCGGACGCATCTTTCGGCTGCGGCCCAGTACATACTCCATAGTTCCTCCGGCGGCGATTCGTGGTACCGGCCCACGTACGCCGGATTATCCACGGCCCAATCCTCCGTCAGGTAGTGAACGCTGCCGATGAGATAATCCCATCGCGCCATGCCGGCCAGTTCCCGGATCCAATCCTCCTTGCCGGGAATATAATCGCACTCGAGACCGAGCCGGATCGGGAAGCCGGGCGTCTTTTCCCGCGCCTCCTCGATCAGTTCAAAATAGCGTGGCAGATCCTCGATCTCCATCCGCCAATCGTCAAAGTGCTCCGGCATCGGATTGTGATCCGCGAACCCGATCTCCGGCAGGCCCTTGCGCATCGCTTCCTGGGCATATTCCGCCGGGTGGCCGGCGGCATGCCGGCAGAGCGGGGTATGCATGTGGTAATCGGGATTCACGGGTTTATAGGCTTGTGTCGGGAAGTTATCTGAGGAACCTAGGACGCGACTATGAGATTCATCGAGTCCGTTTTCCAGAAGCTGAAGCGACACCCGAAGCGGATCGTCTTTCCCGAGGGCACGGAGCCGCGCGTTCTCGAGGCGGCCGGGCGTTTTGTGCGGATGCAATTGGGCGTCCCGATCCTGCTAGGCGATACCGAGGAGGTGGAGCGCAAGGCCGGGGAATACGGCATCAATCTCTCGAGGATCGGCATCATCGATCCCTCCAAGGCGGACGATCTCCCGATCCTGGCCAGGCGCCTCGAGCGGCTCCAGCGCTACCGCAACATCGGCGCCGGCGACGCGCGGGAGATTCTGATCAACCCGAATTATTTTGCCGCGATGATGATCCAGCATGGCCTGGCGGACGGCCTGGTCGGCGGCGCCAGCCAGTATGCCAGCTCGCTCCTGCGCCCGCTCATCCAGATCGTCAAGCCGCTCCCCGGCATCACCACGGTATCGAGCTGCATGATGCTCGAAGGCCATGACTCCGTCTTTGGCGCGGAGGGGATGCTGATGTTCGCGGATTGCGCCGTCGTCCCGGAGCCGACCGTCGATCAGCTTGCGGATATCGGCATCGAGACGGCAAAGGTCTGCCGGCAGTTGACCGGCATCCGGCCTCGAGTGGCGTTCCTCTCCTTTTCCACCAAGGGCAGCTCCCGGCTCCCCGCGGCCAGCAAGATGGCGGCGGCCGCGGCGCTGGCCAGGCAAAAGGCCGATACCGAAAAGCTCGATATGGAGATCGACGGCGAGTTTCAGGCCGACACAGCGCTGCTGCCGGACCTGGCCGCCATCAAGGCGCCCTCGAGCCGGGTGGCCGGGAATGCGAACGTGCTCATCTTCCCGGACCTCAATAGCGGCAATATCTCCGCAAAGCTGGTCCAGCACCTCGGCGGCGCGGCGGCCTACGGCCAGGTTCTTCTCGGCCTCTCCCGGCCGGCGGCGGATATGTCGCGCGGGGCCTCGGTGGAGGATATTCTCGGGGTTGCCGCAATAGTCGGCTTGCAGGCCATCGAGTACCGGAAACTCTATCCGGAGCCGGAAGAGGAGCTTGCGCACGAGTGAAACCGCGTTGAAAAATGGGAATGCCCCTGTTTTTCAACTCACCGGGGAGGCTGCCGGGCGCGCGGCGCGCGGAGGATAAGGGATGAACGCCACCACGCCCCGGATTTTCGTCGCCGCCACGCAGCAGAACGATGGCAAGACGACCGTGGCCCTGGGGCTCTTTGCGGCGCTGAGCAAGCGGCTGGGGCGGATCGGGTTCATCAAGCCGGTGGGCCAGCGCTTCGTCGAGGTCGAGGGCCAGCGCATTGACGAGGACACGGTTCTCATCGGCCAGACGTTTGGCGTCAAGACACCGCTCGAGGCCATGAGTCCCATTGCCGTCGAGCCGGATTTCACCCGGCGCTATATCGAGCAGGCCAACAACGAGTTCCTCGTCCGCCGCATCCGCAATTCCTTCGACCGCGCGGCGTGGGAGAAGGACTTTGTCATCATCGAGGGGACGGGGCACGCCGGGGTCGGCTCCGTGTTCGATCTCTCGAACGCCCGCGTCGCCTCGCTGCTCGGGTGCAAGGTCATCATGGTGACGATGGGAGGCATCGGGAAGCCCATCGACGAGATTGCCCTCAACAAGGCCCTCTTCGACCAGGAAGGGGTCGAGATGGTGGGCGTGATACTTAACAAGGTCATCCCGGAGAAGCTCGATTACGTAAAGGAGTTCGCCAGCCGCGGCCTCAGCCGGCTTGGCATCGACCTGCTCGGCGTCATCCCCTCGGAGCCGCTTCTCGCCAACGCCACGCTCGGGCAGGTGTGCCGGCAGGTTAAGGGGACTTTCCTCAACGGGAAGACCGAATCCCGCCGCCGCGTGAAAAAGATCATCATCGGCGCCATGAACTCGACGCACGCCATGGAGTTCTTCGAGCCCGGCACCCTGGTCGTAACCCCCGGAGATCGCGAGGACATTATTCTGGCCGCTCTGTCAACCGCCTCCTTCAGCGAGAAGGAGGGCCGCGTGATCGCTGGTCTCGTCCTCTCAGGCGACCTCTTCCCCCACCAGAATCTCCTTGAGATGATCAAGGCCTCCCACCTTGTGACCATCGCCTCACCCTTCGACAGCTACACCGTTGCCAGCAGCATCTACTCGATGACGATCAAAACCCTGCCCGGCGACGCCGAGAAAATCGCCCGAATCCAGGCCTTGATCGAGGAGCATGTCGAGGTCGATCGCATAATGGCCAAGGTGGTGCCGCAGGCGAAGGATTTGGCCGCAGAATGACGCAGATTGCCACGCAAGCGATCCATCGCTCCGCCGGTACCATCTCGAACGGACTCGCTCCCAAGAATCTGTGTAAATCTGCGATAATCTGCGGTTCAAAATAGTCCGGCCCGTCCTCCTAAACGCGCAAGAATACGTATCCCCGACGCGACCTTTCCCCGGCTTCGGGTTTCAACCGTGGCGGCAGGAATCGAATTTGACCTGGCTCCCGCGCCAGTGAATCGTCCTGCCCTTCCCGTGAGATCAGAAGTTTTACCCATCCAGAGGCCCGTGAACGCGCGCTCCCGCCGCGCCGCCTGGCCGCGCCCTGGACGGACGGCGTGCCGCAGCTGATGAGACGCCGGCTTTGCATCCTCGGTACACTCCTCTCTCTGCTGCCCCCGCGGGCCGCGGAGTCGGTGCAGCCCGCTCCGCCGGCCAAACCGGTGCAACCGGCAAAGTGGACACCGCCGCCCCGCGTCATCACCCTCGACGAGGCATACGATATCGCCGCCGCCACGGACCAGAACATCCGGATAGCCTATTGGCAGATTCGGATGGCGAACCTCCTCACCTGGAGCGCCCTCACCACTCTCGGCCCGCAATTGTCGGGTGGCGCCGAGTACGACCGCAACCAATCCCACGGCGGCGGCGTGATACGTACCAATGAGAACAGCAACCTCAATTTCACCTACACCCAGCCTTTCGTAAACTTCACCGTCTTCCCCGCCTATCGCTATGGCAAGCTGGCAGCCGTTGCGGCCCGGCTTCAGCATCAATACACAATCCGGCAGGTGCTCTTTGGGGTGGCGCAGGCCTATTACCAGGTCATCTCCGACCAGGGCGTGGTCAAGGTGGATCAAAAAACCGTGGACCTTGCCGCCGAGCAGCTCGATGTCGCCCAGAAGCGGTTCAATGTTGGCGAAGTGACGCCCACCGACACACTGAACGCGCAGGTGACCCTTGAATCGGCGAAGGTCTCACTCATTCAGGCGCAGAACACTCTCCTGCTGGATCGCGACACGCTTGGCAATATCCTCAACCTCGGCGGCGACACCGGCTTCCAGGTCGCATTGCCGCCTGATTATCCCACAGATATCCCGCCATTCGAGAAACTGCTTGCCATCGGGTACCGGAACCGGGAGGACCTGGAAGTCGGCAACATTGCCGTTGACGAGGACGTGGCAAAAAAAGGCGAGGTCATCGCGGAATACGCCCCGACGATTACCGGCGAGGCGAGCGACTCCTACGCAAATGCGCATGGTGTTTACGGACCGCAGCAGCAGGTCTGGGATGCCAATGTCTCGGTGAGCCTGCCTATCTTCACCGGCGGCCAGCGGGAGATTAATCTGAAAACCGCGGGTGAGCAGGTCGAGATCGACCGGCTGAAGCGCGACCAGATAGCCAAGACCGTGGAAGCCAACGTCAGGCAGGCGTGGCTCAACGCGCAATCGCTCCAGCACAGCCTCGTATCGCTGCATGTCCAGGTGGACGCCGCGCAAAAGAGCTATAATGACGAGGTGGACGAGTACCAGGCCGGTACCGCCGCGAGCGTGGATGTCCTCACCAGCCTCGTGGCGTTGAACACCTCCGAGAATTCGCTGGCGGTGCAAGTTTACCTTTATCAGGTTGCGCTGCGTAACCTTGAGCAGGCCGCCGGTGTTTTTCAGCAACAGCGGGTTGACCAGGAGAAAGTTAAATGAAGATCATCATCATTATTGTAGTGGCATTGACCGCGGCAGGCGGCGCCTGGTGGGGTTGGCAGCGATCCCGCCCCCAGGCGGTGACGTATCAAACCGGAACGGTCACTCGCGGAGACATCACCCAGACTGTCAGTGCCACCGGCCAGTTAAACCCGGTGTTGAACGTGACCGTCGGCAGCCAGATTTCTGGAAATATCGCGAAGCTCTACGCGGACTATAATTCGATTGTGAAGGCGAACGAGGTGGTGGCGGAACTCGACAAGACTCCATACATAGCCAGCGTTCACCAGGCCGCGGCGAATGTGGCCTACGCGAAGGCAGCCCTGGAACTCGCGCAATTGACCGCCGACCGCAAGGCGGAGCTTGTCAAGGAGCACGCCGCGGCGCAGGCGGACCTGGATACCGCGGTGGCGACCCTTCACCAGGCGGAGGCGACCGTGCAACTCCAGCAGGCCAATCAAGAGAGCGCCCAGATTAACCTGGACCACTGCACCATCACCTCCCCCATCGATGGCATTGTCATCTCGCGCAGCGTGGACGTGGGCGAGACGGTCGCCGCATCGCTCAACGCGCCGGTTCTTTTCACCGTCGCCAATGACCTCAAGAACATGCAGATCGACGCGAGCATCGCGGAGGGAGACGTGGGAGAACTCCGGATTGGCCAGACCGTCAACTTCAATGTCGACGCCTATCCCTACGAGATATTCCATGGCACCGTCTCCCAGGTTCGCAACTCCCCTGTGACCGTGCAGAATGTGGTAACCTACGATACAGTGGTGTCCGTGAAGAACGACGACCTCAAGCTCAAGCCTGGCATGACCGCGAACCTCTTTGTCGTCATTGCCGAGCACAAGGGCGTCCTGAACATTCCCAACGCCGCCCTCCGCTTCCGTCCCGCGAACATGGAAGCTCCCCCGTCAGGCGGCACTCCTGCCCCGGGCGCGCAAGCCTCTCCCAAGCCGCGCGGGAATAACGGCACCCGTACCATTTACGTCCTCCACGCCGGGGCTGCAAAGCCAGACCCCGTGCAGGTCCACCTCGGCATCAGCGACGGCCTGTTCACGGAGGTGCAGGGCGATCTGCACGAAAACGACGCGGTCGTCATCGGCTCCAACGGTGGTAGCCCTGCCGGCCCGGGCGGCGGCTTCGGGATGAGGAGGCCGTTCTAAGAATTCATTGACCCCGGACACACGCAGGCTTGCGCGCCTGTTCGGAATCCCTTCCGGGCAGTCTCCTCTAAATAATCTGCGAACATCCGCGTGAATCTGCGGTTATAAATAAGAGCCCCATGACCCCGGTCATCGAACTTCGCAACATCGAGCGCACCTACTCCTCCGGCGAGGTGCAGGTGCGGGCGGTGCGCGATGTATCGCTTACCATCCTGCCGGGTGAATTCGTCGCGATCATGGGCGCGAGCGGCTCGGGCAAATCGACGATGATGAACACAATCGGCTGCCTCGACCGGCCGACGGGCGGCTGCTACCTGCTTGATGGCATCGACGTTTCAAAGCTCAACCGTGATGAGCTGGCCGATATCCGAAACCGGAAAATCGGCTTTGTCTTCCAGGGCTTCAATCTCCTGGCGCGCACATCCGCCATCGAGAACGTTGAATTGCCGATGCTCTACTCCCACAAGCGGCTGACTGGAAACCTCCTGCGGAACAAAGGGCTCGCCGCGCTCGGTATCGTCGGCCTCGCGGATCGCGCCGGGCATTACCCCAACCAGCTTTCCGGCGGTCAGCAACAGCGTGTCGCCATCGCGCGCGCCTTGTGCAATGAGCCTTCCCTTCTTCTCGCCGACGAGCCGACCGGCAACCTCGATAGCCAGACCAGCATCGAGATCATGGGCGTTTTTCAGAAACTCAACGAGCAGGGCATCACCATCGTCATGGTCACCCACGAACTCGACATCGCCCGCTACACTACCCGCAATATTGTCATGCGCGACGGCGTCGTCGTTGGCGATACGCCTGTACGCGACCGGTTCTTTGCCACTGAGGAATTGCGCCGGCTCTCCGCGGCGCAGGCCGCCGTCCAACTCGCCCCATGAAAATCCGGGCCACATTCGTAATGGCGCTCCGGGCGCTGCGGCGGAACAAGCTCCGCACCGCGCTGACCATGCTCGGCATCATTATTGGCGTGGGCGCCGTCATCGCCATGGTGGCCATCGGCAATGGCGCGACCTCGCAGGTTGAGAATCAGATCGCGGCGCTCGGCCAGAACGTGGTGCTCGTCTTCTCCGGGAGCGTCACGCAAGGCGGTGTGAAGCAAGGCTGGGGCTTCGCCGGGACGCTGAAAATCGAGGACGCGGACGCGATCCTGCGCGAGATCCCGGATGCCGTCGCCGTGAGCCCCGAGGTCCGCACCAATGCCCAGGTCGGCGCGGAAAACCAGAACTGGTTCACCAATGTCCAGGGGGAATCCCCCGATTATTTCGCCATCCGCAACTGGGCTTTCTCAGAGGGCACCACGTTCGGCGAGCAAGACGTGCGCGGCGCCACCAAGGTGGCTGTCATCGGCCAGACCGTCGTCAAACAGCTTTTCGGCGCCGACGATCCGCTCGGGCAGATCATGCGCGTCAAAGGCGTTCCATTCCAGATCGTCGGCGTCCTCGCCACAAAGGGCATGTCAGTGTTCGGTCAGGACCAGGACGATGTCGTGATCATGCCCTACACGAGCTGCATGAAGCGCATCATGGGCGTCACCAATGTCCGCACCATCAATGTCGAGGCCTCCCGTCCGGACAGGATTATCCCCGTCCAGGACCAGATCACGACCCTGATGCGGCAGCGCCACAAAATCGTCGGCGATAACGACGACTTCACCATTCACAATCAGCAGGAATTCACCGACGCCGCCACCTCGACCTCGCGCATCCTCACTGTCCTGGTGGTATCCATCGCCAGCGTATCGCTGCTGGTCGGCGGGATCGGCATCATGAACATCATGCTTGTCAGCGTCACCGAGCGGACGCGCGAGATCGGCATCCGCATGGCCGTGGGCGCGCATGGCCGCGACATCCTGCTGCAATTCCTGATCGAGGCGACGAGCCTCAGCACCATGGGCGGGATTGTTGGGATTTTGCTCGGGATCGGCGCGGCGAAACTGCTCTCGATATTTGCGCAATGGCCCACGCTGGTGTCGCCGCTTTCAGTGGTTCTCTCCTTTATGTTCAGCGCATGCGTGGGGATATTTTTTGGCTTTTATCCCGCGCGCAAGGCTGCCGCGCTCGATCCGATCGAGGCCCTGCGGTACGAGTAGACGAAGGGAAGGTCCTGACCATCTGATAATTGAATATCAGACCGAAATTGAACGGGCATGGAATGAACATTTCTCCGCTTGAACTCGCACGAGGCATGGACCTCAAAATCACCGAGGATTATCTGATTGTCTCGCTTAAGGATGGCCGAGTGATCAGTACCCCGCTCATTTGGTATCCGCGTCTCTCGAAGGCTTCTCCCGCCGATCTTGCCGTGTGGGAATGGCATGGCGATGGCGAAGGCATTTGCTGGCCCCTCCTTGACGAGGATCTCAGCATTAAAGGGATGCTCGAGGGCAATCCGTCAATCGAGTACGAGCGCCAGCCCCTCGTCCCGGCATCTGGGACTCTTGCCCTGACTCCAGCCTTGGGATAAGTCACCCTCGCGGCATCCGCGACGCCGCCAGGAAACATCCTCCCGCCGCAATCACGGAAACCACAACAATGGTGATTGCCTCGCCCCGTGGCTCTTCGAGCGCCGTCATTGATTGCGACCACTTCTCCATTAGCAAGCCCACGGCTCCCACCTGCTTCTCCACACCCTGTTCGTACTTGCGGTTATCATACGGCGACTCCGAATCATCTGCCACAGGCGCCTTCTGCAGGCTGTGCCAGTAAATCAAATCGGCCGCGCCCATGCCGGCAACCACGATGGCGATGCCGATGTAATTCAGCAAGGTGTGCCGTGGGATGGACATATCGCGCACCCTGCAAAGCGAATCACCAACGCGCAAGACACAATCCTAGGGCCTGTTAATAGGCCCTAAAGTGCCTCCCTTAAAGGACGCCACCCCCGGCCGCTCCCGGCCGGGGATGGCAACCCAATCTTCTACTACTGCGGCGGCGGCGGAGGCCCGCCTTCCTGCCCATTGCTCCCGCTTTGCGCGGGCGGCTGCTGATCATCCGGTCCCCCCTGGTCCGGCGGCGGCCCTTGTGGCCCGCGCCCGGGCGGCGGTCCAAGCAGTTCCGGGATCGTCAATTCGCCGGTCCCTTTCCTGTCCAGCTTCTTAAGGGCTTGGGCGGCATTCGCGATTTCGCTCGCGTCGATGACGCCGTCATGGTTCGCGTCCAGTACTTCGATTACCGGCGGCGGACGGTGATGTCCACCGGGCCCGCCAGGTCCGCCAGGAGGAGGTCCCTGCGGCGGGCCATTCTGATCGCCACCCTGCGCATTCTGATCCTGGGAAGGCGGGCCATCCTGCGGGGGAGGGCTCTCTTGCGGAGGCGGTCCATTTTGCGAATCGTCGCTGGCGGATTGCGTACCGCTGGATTGAGGCGGTGGAGGCGGTCCCTGGTTTCCTCCACGGCGGCCGCGCCCGCGGCGCGGTCCGAGCAAGTCGGCGATGCTCAATGAGGTTGAGCCGCTCTTCAACAGCGTCTTGAGCGACTGCGGGGCGTTGGCGATTTCATCGGCCTCGATGATCCCGTCATGGTCGGTGTCCAATGCCCGTATGACCGGTGGAAGCGGCGGTGGCGGGGGCGGCCCGCCTGGGCCTGGGCCATCCGGCCCGCCTCCCTGCGCGAATGCGGCGCCAGTGGCGGCGCAAAGCGCGAGAGGTATGATCCAGGTTATTTTATTGCTGATATGTTTTCTTTTCATGGTGATTTGTGGGCGAACGTTTCGTCCTTTGTTATCCATGAGCGTCGCACCTCATTGTTAAGCAATTATCGGCGCCGGCCCGGAAAATTGTAAAGCTAGTGTAAAACATTGGGCGCAACACCCCCGCTGTTTGCTACGCTTCTCGTGAAGCCATGACTACCACCGCCCGCCCCCGCGTGTTGCTGATCGATGACGACCGCAAGCTCTGCCGGCTGATTTCCACCTATCTCGAGCCGCTCGGCTACGATGTTGCCGCGGTGCATACAGGCCCGGACGGAGTCGAGCGGGCCGCGGAGCAATGGCAGGCCGTCATTCTCGATCTCATGCTGCCCGGCATGGATGGCTTCGAGGTGCTGAAACAAATCCGCAAGACCAGCGATGTGCCCGTGCTCATGCTCACCGCGCGCGGCGATGAAGCCGACCGCATCGTCGGCCTCGAGATCGGCGCGGACGATTATCTGCCGAAGACTTTCTCGACTCGCGAACTCCTTGCCCGGCTCCGCGCCGTTATCCGCCGCAGCACCCTTCGCAGCCAAAAACCGGCCGCCGAGGCGCCGGAGCTGATCGCCGGGCCCCTCCGCATGATCCTCGGCGCGCGCGTCGCGACGCTCTCGGACAAGCCGCTCGATTTGACGCCCGTTGAATTCGATCTTCTCGCATGCCTGATGCGCGCGCACGGCCGGGTCAAATCGCGCGAGCGATTGCTGGAGGAAATCCGCGACCGCGATTACGAGGTCTTCGACCGCTCCATCGACGTCCACATCTCCGCATTGCGAAAAAAACTCGGCGACGATCCGAAATCACCGCGCTTCATCCGCACCTTGCGCACGGCGGGGTATATGTTGATCGATTCGGACAGGGAGGGGACGGCATGAAATCCGAAATTCGAAATCGGGAATTCGAATGTCTGGGCGCGCAGGTCATGCGTGGAATTGGAATGGACTTCACACTTCCGAATCCGGGCGCTCCGCGCCTGATCCTTCGAATTTCTGATTTCGAATTTCGAATATCCCGCCCCTGGCCATGACCGCCCGCTTTCCAATTTCCGCGAAGATCCTGGTCTGGTTCTTCGCAAACCTCCTGTTCGTAGCGATTGCCGCGTATGCATTTATCGAGTTTCAGTTTCACCTCGGCCCGGAGTCGTTGCTCGGTGGGCGCGCCGGCCAGCGGGTCGATGCCCTCGCCGATCTTGTCACCGGCGAGATCAACTCCGTCTCCCCAAGCCAATGGGACGGGGTCCTTGCGCGCGCGGGCAATCTCTACGGCCTCCACCTTCTCCTTGCGACGCCGGAGGGGCGGCGGATTGCCGGCGAGGAGATCACGCTGCCGGCGGACGTGATCTCCCTCATCTACCGTCCGCGCCCGCGGCAAGGCCCGGACGACATGCATCCCCCGCCTCCCCCGGAGGTCCGGGACGCCCAGCCCCCGCCGCCGGAAGCCGCTGGTCCGGGCCCGCAACCGCCCGGCCCGCCTGACCGCCAGCGCGAGCATCGCATGATCCATACAGATCACCCCAGCCGCTACTGGCTCCTGCTTCCCATTCCGCCGCCGGGGCCTCAGCCCGGCCTTCCGCCCGGCCCCGATGGCGGACCAGATCGCGGGCGGGATGGCGGCCCCGGTCGCGGCCCGGAAGGCGGCCCAGATCGTGGCTTTCGCCCTCCACTCACCCTCATCGCCGTTTCGGAGTCCATCGGCCTCGGCGGCCTCGTCCTCGATTTCACCCCGTGGATTGCCGCCGCCGCCGGCATCTTCCTTTTCTCCCTGCTCTTCTGGCTCCCGCTCGTTCGCGGCATCACCGGCTCCATCCGCGAGATGACTGCCGCCACCGCGCGCCTCGCCGAGGGCCGGTTCGATATTCGCGTACGGGAAAATCGCGGCGATGAGCTTGGCCAGCTCGCCGCCTCCATCAACGGCATGGCCGGGCGCCTCTCCGGTTTCGTCAATGGCCAGAAGCGCTTCCTTGGCGACATCGCCCATGAGCTATGCTCCCCGCTCGCCCGCGCCCAGGTTGCCCTCGGCATCCTGGAAAACCAAATCGAAGCCGGCCTCTTCGCCGATCTCCGCGAGGAGGTCCAGCAAATGTCCAGCCTCGTCAATGAGCTGCTCTCATTCTCGAAAGCCTCCCTCGCCGCCGGCCGCATCAAACTCGAACCCCTCCCCCTGCGGACGGTCATCGCCCGCGCCATCGAACGCGAAAGCCTCCCCGCCACGGCCGTCCAATCCACCGTAGCCGATGACCTGCTCGTAATCGCTGAACCTGATCTCCTCTGCCGGGCCATTTCAAACCTCCTCCGCAACGCGATGAAATACGCTGGCGACGCCGGCCCCGTGGAAATCGGAGCCGAGCGCATCGGCGGCGACGTCATCTTCTCCATCTCCGATCACGGTCCCGGCGTCCCCGAGGAAGCCCTCGCCCAGATATTCGATCCCTTCTACCGCGTCGATGTCTCCCGCGCCCGCGAGACAGGCGGCGCCGGCCTCGGCCTGGCAATCGTAAAAACCTGCATCGAATCCTGCGGCGGCCGCGTCCGGTGCCTCAACCGCAAGCCGCACGGCCTGGCCGTCGTGATGACGCTCGCGGCGGGCTAGCGCCTTTGCCCCTTTCCGCCCCAAACATTTCCGCTATGCTCGCCCCAGCGTGCCGAAGATTACACTCAACCGCGTCTTCGCCTTCAGCCTCGCAGGGCTTCTGGCTGGGCTCGGTCTGCTCTTCTGGCTCGTCTTCCACGGCTTGCAGGCGGCATTGCTTGCGAGCGCGGAGCAGGCGCGCGACCGCGATAGCGCGGCGGTCGCCCAGAGCGTT